>Ga0209039_10004233_pt1 | contig 10584 bp, 15 predicted proteins | sample BogFormECP12_OM1_FD_188238 | JGI IMG/M metagenome (GOLD analysis project Ga0209039, IMG submission 188238) | Bog forest soil microbial communities from Calvert Island, British Columbia, Canada - ECP12_OM1 (SPAdes) (version 2) | ecosystem: Environmental > Aquatic > Freshwater > Wetlands > Bog ... | reverse complement strand
CGGGGAATGATTGGATACTGCATCAAGAAGAAGGAGGATCTTAGGATTGGGCTGGATTACCTTGAAGACAAGACTACCGCTGCCGAAACAGTACACCGATTCAATGAACAGGTCAAGATAGGGAGGAGAAGGGGAATTGTGCACATCGCGTCGATACCGTACACAAAAAGCAAGGGACACCGAATCTATGAGCTCTCGGTCGCCAGGAGGGCAAGCGAAGCACATTTCGTCAGGCTTAATCCCGAACAAGAAGACAGAATCAGAAAGGACCGCGAAATCTTGGGCTTGAGCATCATCAAGCTCAGCAAAAAATACGGCTACTCACAATCCGTAATCCGCCGGATCCTTGGCAGGCCCTGACTGTCTAACCTCGAAGGGAATCTCCTTCCCGTTGTGGTCGTAGACCCCGAGGTTGTATGTGTTGGCGTAGGGGTACCCCATTATCACCATCAGCTTCCCCGTTGCGTGGAGGAGGTCCTCCTGGGATGGATGATGGTTCCCCGAAGGGTGGGAGTGCGCCACCCCCAGGTACGAGATGTCGATAGGAAGCATCCACCAGTTGAACGACGAGAAGGCGGCGCCGTGCACCGCTGCCGGAGGGACGACGACGCTTGTCACCTCGACGATCCCCTTCTTCGACTTCCCTCTTAGAAGCAGGATGCCTTCGTTTGGGTAGGCCATCCTCGAGTAGGTGAACAGGCTGTCGACGACGCTTGACTCGAAGATCACCTTGAGGACTGGCATGGCAAGATCCTACTTCAAGAGCCGGACGAAGTTGGAGATAACCCTCCCCCCGTCAGGGTTCTCCTCCGAGTACCTCTCAGGGTGGGACTGGACTCCGAACAGCGGGCGGCTTCTGTGCTTCATTGCGGCGATGGGGCTTGTCACGCTCTTGGCCAGAAGTTCAAACCCTGTGGGGAGGGATTCGACTATCTCGTGCCTCGACTCCACCAGAGACAGTTTCCTGGGGAGCCGGTCGAAGAGCCCTCCGGGGTTCAACACCGTCGTCTCGACATACCCCAGGACCGGCTCCTTGTCCCTGACGACCTTCGAGCCGAACGCCTCCGCCATCATCTGGTGCCCGAAGCAAATCCCAAGGACTGGGACCTTCGAGGCGACAATCGCGTCCATCTCAGGCCGGTATTTGCTCTGGATGCGCGCCTCCGACAGCATGTCGGGGGATCCGCTGAGGACGACGCCGTCGAAGAGGTCGAACTTCTTGGCCGAGGACTCGGACCAGTCGATGCTCGAGACCCTGGCCCCGGCACTGGTCAACGCGTCGGTGACCCTCTGGAACCTCTCCTGCGTGGGGTAGTTGTTTACCGCCAGGACTCTGGGCAAGCTGGCACCGACGGCCCCCGTCGCGATTTGAACTTTCGCAGGCCCTACGGGGAGAACCAGGTTAAACACTTTCGACCAACTCCCCTAACGCATTATCTCGGAATGATTCCTTTGTTTTAAGGGAGCAGGTGTGTTGCCAAATCAATGCTGACGGGTCCAGCCGTCTCATCCTCACGACGTGAATCTGTCAGCTCGGTCAAGTCAGTCTCTTTCAAGTACAGGGCCTCTGTGGAACTCGGCGTTCTGCTCGAGGACTTCCGCCTGATGTGCAACGACGCCATCGGCATTGCAATTAGGAAGAAGCCAAAGGGCAGGTTCGAGCTAATCGAACTTGCCTGTCCTTACCTGAAGCAGTATCACCTGCACAGCCACTACATCCTCTCTGCTTGTGAGGTGGCCTGCTCAGCATACAAAAACAAGAAGAGGAAGTCTATGCCATATGTCAAAAGAGCCTTTCTCAAGCTCGACAAGCAGTCGTACCGACTGATTCACCTTTTACTGAGGATTCCAGTCACCGCCGGAAGATACATCTTCTTGACCTTGCAGGGTTCCAACTATCATTCTTCCTTCATCGATGACCCAAGGCTGAAGAGAGGGTCCGTCACCATAACAAATCAATCAGTCAGCATCGCCTTCTCAAAGCAAACACCGTTGATCGAGCCAGTTGGAAACCTAGGAATGGACATCAATGAGAGGAACGTTACCGTTTCGACTACTGACGGTTTCGAAAAGAAATTCGAGGCGCTCGGGGAAGTGGCGGAAATCAAAGAAAGATACAGGGAAATCAGAGCGAGAATAGGAAAGGCTGCCAGGCAAGATCGCAGGATCGAAAGGAGACTCTTCGCCAAGTATGGCAAGAGGGAGAAGAATAGGACATCGCAGAGAATCCACGAGATAACCCACACGATTGTTGACTACGCTTCGACGAAGCAGCTTGCAATTAAGATGGAGAAGCTAAGAGGGATTCGGAGGCTGTACCACAAGGGTAATGGACGGGGCGCGTCCTTTCGTGGTCGGATGAACAGCTGGGTCTTTGGGAAGACCCGGAGGCTGGTGGATTACAAGGCGGCATGGCTAGGCGTGCCCGCATACTCCGTGGATCCTAGAGGCACGTCCTCATACTGCCCGGATTGTGGCTCCCGCGTCGCGCTGCTGCCGGAGAGGAAACTCTACTGCGCAAAGTGCGACAGGAATTGGGATAGGGACGTCCTCGCTTCAAAGAACATAATGGCCTGCGCGGTTCCGCAGGATCGGCCCTCCAGGGGAAGCAGTGAAGGGGAACGAGGCGACGACGGCTCCAATCCTCCGAGCAGATGGAGGGAAGTTGGACTCCTTGGCCAACGCGAGCCTTGAGTTAACAGGACCGAACTTTCGGTATTTTCGCCATTCATCCCAAAAGGGTTTAAATGTAGACGCAAATCGTCGAGGAAAAGGAGCAAGGAGAAGAAAATGTTTGCACCTTCGGCTGGATACGACAGGGCGATCACGATATTCTCGCCCGACGGAAGGTTGTACCAGGTTGAATACGCCCTTGAGACGGTAAGGCGCGGCTCTCTTGCGGTGGGCATACAGACGAAGGACGGAATTGTGCTCGCGGTTGAAGAGAAGGGGAGGAAACTCCAGAGCGTCGACTCTGTGATCAAGATGTTCCAGATCGACGACCACGTGGGCGCTGTCGGGGCAGGATACATCCCCGACGCGAGGATCCAGGTGGACAGCGCGAGAGTCCTGGCCCAGAGCAACAGGCTGATCTACGACGAGCCTGTGGACATCGAAGCCATAGCCAAGAGAATAGCCGACATGAACCAGCAGTACACACAGTATGCGGGCGTCAGGCCGTTCGGCGTCTCCCTGATCATCGCAGGGGTGGACGAGAACAACGGGCCGGTCGTCTTCCTGGCAGACCCCACGGGGACCTACTCAGGGTTCCACGCCATAGCCATCGGGCAGGGGAGCGACCAGGTGAACGACTACCTGGAGAAGAACTACGGCAAGGACCTTTCGTTGGACGAAGCTGTGACACTGGCCATCGAATGCATCTATCTGGTGAGCGAGGACAAGTCGGGGACGGCACACATCAAGGTGGCCGTCGTTGAGGCAGCGTCGAAGAAGTGGAGGAGGCTCACAGAGCAGGAGATTGGCAAGAACGCTTCGTCAGCCAAGACCAAGTCTGACAAGCCTCCGGCCAAAAGCTCCTAGAAACGGCTGACGGCCATGAGCTCAGGCGGGGGATTCACGCGGGGTGGAAGCGGACAGCAAAAGCCACGTAACAAGGAAGCGTCGAAGTTCACGACGGTCCATCTGGACATCGAAGGGCAGCACTACGAGATCCTGGTGAACCCGGACGCTGCTCTCAGCTTCAAGCAGGGGAGGAACGTGGAGCCGTCGCAGGTCATAGTTGCGGACGAGGTCTACTCCGATTCCACTAAGGGGCTCAGGGCGGGTAGCGAGAAGCTGAAGCTCCACTTCGGGACCGACGACCACGCCAGGGCAGCCCTCGAAGTGCTTAGGCGCGGGACGCTGAACCTCACCCAGGAACAGAGGAAGAGGCTCACGGAGGAGAAGAGGAAGGCTGTCATCGCAATCATCTCGAAGAACTACGTGGACCCGAAGACGCTGCTCCCGCATCCACCTCTGAGGGTGGAGCAGGCCATGCAGGAGGCCAGGGTCATCATCGACCCGTTCCAGGACGCCACCGAGCAGACGAAGGGGGTGATAGACAAGCTGAGGATCATCCTCCCGCTGAAGTCTGAAAGGGTCAGGCTACAGGTGAAGGTCTCAGCCCAGTACGCAGGGCAGACCATCGGGATCCTGAAGAACTTCGGTGAGATCAAGAAGGAGGACTGGGGTGCTGACGGGGGTCTTTCAGCAATAGTAGAAATACCGGCTGGCGGACAGCCTGGTCTGCTGGACCGCCTCGGTTCGACTACAAAGGGCGCGGCCCAGGTTACGATAGTGAAGTGAAAGAATGCCAATGGTAGAGAGGAAGCAGGTGATACCGGGAGACGTCATTGCTAGAGGCAACCATCAATATGGAGGCTACATCGAGAAGAGGGGGGACGAGTACATAGCGCTGAGAGTCGGGCTGGCCGAGGTCGGAAGGGACGGGGTGAAGCTCAACCCCATGACCGGGCCCTACATGCCGAGGGCCGAAGACGAGGTGATAGGCAAGGTCGTTGACCTGAACGGGTTCGGGTGGGTGGTGGACATCAACTCATGCTTCGACGGGTTCCTCCCGGCGTCGTTCGTCTTCGGGAGGGAGTTCTCCCCCTCGACCCACGACCTGTCATCGAAGTTCAAGGTAGGAGACATCATCGGCGCTCGGATAGAGTCGTACGAAAGGTCCAGGGACCCGCAGCTGAGCATCCGAGGACAGGGGTACGGGAAGGTCGAGTCCGGGGAAATAGCCAAGATCTCCCCGACGAAAGTCCCCAGGCTGATAGGGAGGAGAGGTGCGATGATCAATATGCTGAGCGAAAAGACGGGATGCGACATCCGCGTCGGACAGAACGGGGTGGTCGTGGTCAACGGGCCCCCGGAGGGGATCGTGAAGGTCCTGAAGACGATCAAGATGATTGAAGAGGAAGCGCATGCGGCAGACCTGATGACCAAGATCGAGGAGTACCTTGGAGGTGCGACAGGTGGAGAGTAAGAAGAAGCTAATGGACGACAACGGGAAGAGGCTGGACGGTCGCCTCTGGGACGAGCTGAGGCCCATCAGCCTCGAAGTGGGCGTCCTGAAGAACGCCGACGGGTCGGCCCACATCGAGTGGGGCAAGAACAAGATCACGGCGGCGGTCTACGGCCCCAAGGAGGTGCACCCGAAGCACCAGGTCCTCCCGGACAGGGCCCTGCTGAGGGCGAGGTACCACATGGCCCCGTTCTCGGTGGACGAGAGGAAGAACCCGGCGCCGTCGAGGAGGGAGATCGAGATCTCCAAGGTGATCAGGGAGGCGCTGCAGCCTGCGGTGATTGTGGAGGACTATCCCCGGACCGCCATCGAGGTCTGGGTCGAGGTCCTGCAGTCGGACGGAGGATCCAGGGTGGCAGGGATAACGGCGGCATCGCTGGCCCTGGCCGACGCTGGCATCAACATGAGAGACATGGTCGTAGGGTGCTCTTGCGGGTTGATAGGAGAGACTGTGGTGGCGGACCTGGACGACACCGAGGACAAGGAGGGGAACGGGGACATGCCTGTCGCCATAATGCCCAACTTCGGGCTGGTGACCCTGCTGCAGGTGGACGGGATCTACACCAGGGCGAACTTCCAGAAGGCGTTCGAGCTGGCCATCGAGAAAGGCAAGCAGATCTACGGGATGCAGAGGGAGGCGCTCACGAAGAGGTTCTTCGGGGGGGAGCCTACGACGACCCAGGTGGAGGAGGCCGCAGAGTAGATGTCAATGAAGAAGAACTACGTCGTAGAGACCATCAGGAGGGCCCAGATGGTGGAGATGCTCTCGAGGGGGCAGAGGGCGGATGGGAGAGCGCTAGACCAGCCGCGGCCCCTGAGCATCGAGGTGGGGCTCATCCAGAAGGCGAACGGCTCCGCGAGGGTGAGGCTGGGGAACACCGACGTCATCGCCGGGGTCAAGATTGCGACGGGGACTCCGTTCCCGGACACCCCTGACAAGGGGCTGCTGGTGGTGAACGCGGAGCTACTCCCGCTGGCGTCTCCCTACGCTGAGCCTGGGCCGCCCAGCGAAGAAGCCATTGAGCTGGCGAGGGTGGTTGACCGCGGCATTCGCGAGTCCGAGATGGTGGACCTCACCAAGCTCTGCCTCATAGAAGGAAAGTCTGTGGTCACGGTCTTCGTCGACTGCAACGTCATGAACGTGGACGGGAACCTGTTCGACGCGACGAGCTACGCCGTGGTAGCCGCGCTGAGGACAGCCAAGATGAAGAAGTACAAGGTCGAAGGGGACAAGGTCGTGGCGACGGAGGAGAACATACCGGTACCCGTCGAGAGGACACCGATCTCGGTGACAATGGCGAGGATCGGAGATACGCTCGTGGTCGACCCCAACTCGGAGGAGGAGGTCCTGATGGACGTCAGGATCACCATAACCACCGACGACGAAGGGAACGTCTGCGCCAGCCAGAAGGGGGAGGCGAGCACCATCTCACCGGCCCAAGTCCTGGAGGCCGCCGACACCTCGATCAGGGTCGGGAAGCAGATCAGGGCCCAGATCCTAGAGGCGACCAAGTGATGCCAAAGAACAAGGAAGCGGTGAGGGGGCTCGGGGCCAAGTACGGAGGGACTCTCAGGAAGAGGTACTCGAGGGTATACATGGGTCTGAAGATGGCGAGGGAGTGCCCCTCGTGCTCGAGCATGAGGCTCGCCAGGGCGTCGTCCGGCGTCTGGAAGTGCAAGTCGTGCGGATACACGGTGGCCGGCGGCGCCTATTCGCTGACGCAGAAGACAAAATAGAACCTGAGCTTTCCACCTTTCTGGGTAATTCGAACATTTGACCTCGCCCAGGCGAAAGCAAGGCAAGCCGATAAGGGCCGTCAACCTGAGGGTCGGGTTCAAGGCCGACAGAAAGACGCTGCTGCGAATCAAGAGAGCCGTCCCCGAAGCCAGATGGAAGAGGGGGGAGCTCGAGGTGACGGTAGAAGGGTCAGAGCCGGCGCAAGTTGCCGACGCGACGAAGGCCCTTTCCGACAGGGTCAGGGCCGCGCTGGAAGGAGACGGAGGAGTTGACAGAAAAGCGAAAAGTTCCAAAAGACTTTAAGGTGCGCGAAAACGTCGGCGATTCAGAAATGAGCCAGCCCGAGCTCCCCCCCTATCTCAGAGAGCAGCTCGCGAGGTACGACCAGATACAACAGAACCTCCAGGCGGTGCTGATGCAGAAGCAGCAGGTGGAGATGGAGCTGAGCGAGACGGAGAAGGCGCTTGAGGAGCTAGGGAAGGCGGTCGATTCAGAGGCGATCTACAAGTTCGCAGGGAACCTGCTTGTGAAAGTGAAGAAGGAGGACATCGTGAAAGAGCTCAACGAGAAGAAGGAGCTGGGGAGCACGAGGAAGATGGTTCTGGCGAAGCAGGAGTCGAGGTTCAGGGAGTCGCTGAAGGAGCTCCAGGACAAGATTGACGACGCCGTCAAGGGGAAGCCAGTCCCGGCGAAGACCCCGCCCGGGGACGCCTAGGTCCTACGGGACCATGACCCTGAAAGAGAAGAGCGCGGAGTTCCCGTTCATAGCCCCTAGGAATCTCAAGAAAGCAGCCGTGGTCTGTCACAGGAACGCTGACGCGGATGCCTACCTTTCGGCATTCGCCATCTCGGCGCTCCTCAGGAAGCTCGCCCCCAAATGCGACGTCACATTAGTCACCCCGGGAGGGATGACACTCCTCACCACCCGGCTGAGCAGGAGGTTCCCTCACAAGGTGGTCGAGGCGAGCGAGGACGACTACGACCTGTACGTCGCCGTTGACGTGGGCGACGAGGAGCTCCTCCAAGAATGGAAGGAGAAGATGCAGAAGAGCAAGGGGGTGAAGGTCCTCGTGGACCACCACCCGCAGAGGGACACGCCGGTGTATGACCACATGGTCGTCGAGGAGGAGGCGACGTCGGCCGCGGAGGTGGTGTACGGGCTGTTCTCGAAGCTCGGAGTGGAGATCGACCGGGATACGGCCCAGGCGCTCCTGGAGGGGATCATGTTCGATTCCTCCCACCTCACCATAGCCGGCCCCGGGGGGCTGAGGGCGGCCGTGGGACTCATCGACAGGGGGGCCGACGTCGCGTTGGCGAGGAGGGAGCTGAGGAGCGAGCCGGACTACAGCGAGGTGCTTGCGAAACTCAAGGGAGCCAAGAGGCTGAAGATCTACAGGGCGGGGGACTGGGTGGTCGTCTCCACGCTTGTGGGGTCGTTCCAGGCTCACGTCGCCAGGGCGCTGGTCTACCTGGGGGCGGACGTGGCCCTGGCTGGAGGGGAGTCCGAAGGCGAAACGAGGGTCAGCATGAGGTCGACCCAGAGATTCGCCGAGGGGAGCGGGATCCAGCTCGGGACACAGGTTGCCGAAGCGGCAGCCAAGGAGCTTGGCGGTCACGGGGGAGGGCACGCCACGGCGGCATCTTTCTCGACCAAGGCAGAGGAAGACGAGGCCATGGCCGGGGCGCTCAGGATCCTTGCCGGAGCGCTGAAGACCGAAGTCGTGGAAGTGAACTGAGTCAGCGCTTCCGATACTTCTTCGACGAGGGGTGCGCGAGGAACCCTTCGAAAGAGAGCTTGAACCATGGGGTGTAGGTCCCGGGGTGGGCCTTCAGGTCCGCCGCCACGTCGTCGACGGCCGACCACCTGACCTCCATTATCTCGTCAGGGTTGGGAATGACCTTCCCGTCGAAATCCCCGACAAGGAGCCTGCAGAACTCGTTCTCGGCGTTCTTCCCCTGGGGGGCGAAGTACACGAAGGAGTGGACGTCGGCAAGCTGGGGTATCCTGGCCCCCAGTTCCTGGACGGCCTTCCGGGAAGCAGCCTGCTGGTAGCTTTCGCCTGGATAGACGTGGCTCGTGTAGGAGACGTCCCAGGCGCCGGGCCACAGGAGCTTCTTCGAACTCCTGCGCTGGAGGAGGAGCTTTCCGCCGTGGAAGAGGAAGACGGTGTAGGCCCGGTGCCTCTTCCCGTTTCCGGCGTGGCAGTTCTCCCTCGTGTCGGTACCTATCTCGTTGTCGTGCTCGTCGACGAGGACGAGGATTTCCTGGGGAGCCAAGGGGAATCGAGGCGAGCCGTTTCTAGATAAGCCCATCGGGCTATATCATCCGCTTCCGGGGGCTCAACACCCATGAAGGTTGACGTGAAGGGAACCGCGTTCTCCGGGATGGGGAGGGGGAAGTACTACGTGGGCCTCCCTGAGTACCAGAAGAGGTTCGAGGCCATGCTCGGATACAGGCCCTATCCGGGGACCCTCAACCTGAAGATTCAGAACAGGGGGATGGTGAAGGGGCTCGAGATGCTGAAGTCGTCAGTCGGGACGAAGATCCCTGGATTCACCCTGAACGGGGAGACTTTCAGCTCAGTCGTCTGCTTCGACGGGAGGCTCATCGAGGAGAGGGTGACCCTGCTCTTCCTAGACATCACCCATTACAACGAGACCGTGACGGAGCTGATCTCGCCCACCTACCTCAGAGGGAAGTTCGGGATCAAGGACGGAGACGAGGTCTCCTTCCAAGCGTGGGACGTCCTGGGCTAGTTCAGGTAGGCCGTCACGGTGCATTGGTCGCCATCCTTCACCCCCAGGGCCTTTCTCAGGTTGGTCGGGGATATCACTTCGAGGACTGTGTTGTCGTAGTGGGTCCTTTCGATCGCAAGGACCGCGCCGTCGTACTTCCCCTCCACTCTTGCCCTGAAGCACCAGACCGGGCCGTAGGTCCTCTTCCCGTCGTCGAATCCCGGGACCTCGATCCCTCTCAGCGAAGCGAGGCGCCTCCTCTGCTGGATCTGGGCAGGACTGTCCAGCCTGATGTTGAGGGTCCCCGGGTAGGGGACGAACCCAAGGGTCGCCCGGAAGTGCTTCGAGTATCCCTTCAGGGAGACATAGAACCTCCCCTCCCTTAGCCCCGTGAAGACCTGCCCACGGAAGACGAGCTCGTCCGAGGTGTGTTCGAATGAGGTCTTCAGTTCGCCGTAGAAGGCGCGCGCTCTTTCGAGCCCCTGGTCGGTCAGCCTGACCATCAGCCCCCTTCCAGCATGGGTCCGTTCGATCAGACCCGCCTTCTCAAGGTCGATCAACCTCCTTGAAGCAGCCTGCTGCGTGAGACCGAGCGCCGCTCCTAGCCTGGCGGACGAGATGTCCGCATAGGAATGCCCTCCCCCCAGGATCGTCAACTGGACAAGGGTGTGCAACCTGTCAGAATCGGACGAGGATCTCCTTGCGGCCATCTACAAATGGACTGGTAGCTACCAAACTATTATAAGAATACCGGATTCGGCCAGGCGGATGTCCCGGCTCTCTACTTCGAGGAGGCTGAGCCTCATCGCGCTGATGACGGCCCTGGCGGCGGTCCTGAACATCGCGATCGCCATACCGGCCCCCTTTGAGCCGTTCCTGTTCTATGAGGTATGGGAGATTCCCATACTGCTGACAGTCCTTCTGCTCGGGTTGTGGGACGGGACCACGGTCGCCGTCCTGAACACGCTGCTGCTGCTGGCCTACCGTCCCGGTGCATTGCCGGTCGCCCCTCTTTACAACCTGATGGCGCAGCTTGCGATGTTCGCCGGAGTCCTGCTGGCCGACGGCTTCGCTCGCA
>Ga0209039_10004232_pt1 | contig 10586 bp, 6 predicted proteins | sample BogFormECP12_OM1_FD_188238 | JGI IMG/M metagenome (GOLD analysis project Ga0209039, IMG submission 188238) | Bog forest soil microbial communities from Calvert Island, British Columbia, Canada - ECP12_OM1 (SPAdes) (version 2) | ecosystem: Environmental > Aquatic > Freshwater > Wetlands > Bog ... | reverse complement strand
GATTTTGACACCGTCCCAGGCAACTCGGGGCAGCCGTGCGTCCCTCTAAGTAAGGTGGTCGCAGACCGTTTTAATGTGCTCTCGGGGCACGACTTAACCTTGCTTTCACGGAACTAAAGGGCCTAAAATAGGGCGACGACGGTTGTCCGGCAGGAGTTCCTCTCATGTTCCCGGTATCTTCGTACCAAGCCTTTTTCCGAGTTTTGCTCGTATCTGCGGGTCTGATCGCCGCCGCCGCAGTTGCTCAGGATCAACAGGACCAGAAACCAACCGACCCGCCCAAAGACACGGCCGGCGCCGCCCAAACCAGCGCCCCCCCGAGCAGCGCGGCCCAGACTCAACCGGCCGACCAGGCCGTGGACCCGCTGAAGCGTCCAGCCAATGAGAAGCAGAAAAAGAAGAATGAAAAGGCGCTCAAGATCGAGTTGAGCCGGCCCTACAGGAAGTGGCTGGAAGAGGACGTCGTTTATATCATCACCGACGAGGAACGGGCGGCCTTCAAGCAACTCTCCAACGACGAGGAGCGCGACAACTTCATCGAGGCCTTCTGGCAGCGCCGCGACCCCACTCCTGATACCGAAGAAAACGAATACAAGGAAGAGCACTACCAGCGCATCGCCTACGCCAACGAGCATTTCGCCGCCGGCGTGCCGGGCTGGAAAACCGACCGCGGTCGCATCTACATCATGTATGGTAAGCCCGATGAGATCGAGTCCCATCCCTCCGGTGGCACCTACGAGCGGCCCATGGAAGAAGGCGGAGGCGAGACCTCGACGTTCCCGTTTGAACAGTGGCGATACCGCTACATTGAAGGCATCGGGCAGGAAATCATCATTGAATTCGTAGACACCTGCATGTGCGGCGAATATCACATGACCCTGGACCGCTCCGAAAAAGACGCCTTGCTGATGACCCCGAACGCCGGCCTGACGCTCTATGAGCAGATGGGAATGGCCAACAAATCACAGCGGTTCAGCGGCAACGGCCTGGAACGCCTGGGTCTTGGTCCCAATAGCTCCATGCTACAGAGCAAGGAGTTCGACCGTCTGGAGCAGTTTGCCAAGCTGCAGGCGCCTCCTCCGGTCAAGTACAAGGATCTGGAGGAAGTGGTCAACTCGAAGATCATCCTGAATCCCATGCCGTTCGATGTGCATGTAGACTTCATAAAAGTGACCAGCGATACCGCACTCGTGCCCATCACGATCCAGATCAAGAACCGCGACATCACGTTCGTGAACAAAGATGGCGTGCAGCGCGGAACGGTGAACATCTTTGCCCGCTTGTCCACCTTGACCGATAAGGTTGTCCAGACTTTCGAAGATCCGGTACAGGTAGACGTTCCTGCGGAACTTTTGCCCCGCACGGCGGAAAATGCGTCGGTCTACTACAAGGCTGTGCCGCTGCGGCCGGGCCGCTACAAACTGGACATCGCAGTCAAGGACGTGAATGGAGACCGCAAGGGCGTATGGAGCCACAGCATTGTGGTTCCTGATTATGCCGACGACAAGCTTTCCACCTCGTCTCTAATCGTGGCCGACGTGATGGAACCGGTTCCCACCAAGGACATCGGCACCGGCAATTTCGTGATCGGAACCATGAAGGTGCGGCCCCGGGTGGCGCCCGCGGACGGCAAGCCGGCGCTATTCAAGAGGGACAAAGATCAGAAGCTGAATTTCTGGATGCAGGTTTACAATCTGGGCGTGGACGAGAAGACACACAAGCCTTCCGCCACGTTTGAATACGACATTATCAACGTTGCCACCAACAAGCCGGTGGTGCAGAAGGTCGAATCCACCGACACGATGGGCAATGTGGGGGAACAGGTGACGCTGCAGAAATCCATCGTGGCCGCGAACCTGCAGCCTGGCATCTACAGAATACAAATCAAGGTCAACGACAATATTTCCAAACAAACCGTTGATCCGTCGGCGATGTTTGCAGTAGAGTAACTCCCTGCGATCCTCCCACCAGGGGGTGGGCGTGTGTTGAGAATGCGAGAATTCGGAACCTGGATAATCGTGTTCGGATTGTCGCTTCCAGTCTGGGCCGGCGAGCGCCCCGGAGCGATTTCGGGATACGTACGCAGCGCCGCGGGCGAGCCGCAGATGGGCGCCGTGGTGCAGATTCTGGGCGCCGCCAACCACACCCTCACGGTTTTCACGGACGGCGCTGGCTATTACACCGCCGGCGGCCTGCTTCCCGGTCTCTATACCCTCCAGGTGACGGCGCCTTCGTTTTTGCCTGCCTTGCGCGAGAAAATCGGACTTCGTCCCGGAGCCAGCCTCAACATCAACGTCACCTTGAATACACTGCTCAATGTGATGGAACTAGGGCCCGTCCGTGCCCTGCCTGACGATGATGACTGGAAGTGGACGCTGCGCTCGGTGGCCAACCGGCCTGTTCTGCGGGCCATCGACGACCCAACCGCGCAACTTGCCTCAGCACCCGGCGAGAACCAGAAACACGACTTGAAGGGCACGCTGTCCTTCCTCGCGGGTTCGGCAGCCGGCGGCTACGGCACCGGGTCGGACATGAGTACCGGGTTTACGCTGGAGCGTTCCCTATTCGCCGACGGCCTTCTGAATTTCAGCGGCAACGTTGGCTACGGAGACGGCATGCCCGCCGCCGTCCTGCATGCTGGCTACTCCCATAAAATGATGGATGGATCTGAGCCCACCCTGGGGCTGACGGTGCGACGCTTCGCCCCGGTCGATCCGAACTTGCATAATGAGGCCCTGCAGGCGCTGGCCCTTTCTGCGGGCGACGACGTCACCTTTGGCGATGTGCTGGAATTGAAGTTTGGCAGCGAAATGCAGGCCATCCAGTTCCTCGGGCATGTGACCGCGTTTCGTCCTTACGGTACGGCGGAGGTTCAGCTTTCGCCAAACACCATTCTGGAATACGCTTACGCCACTTCCCGCCCCGACCTGCGCGCGGAAAAGGGATTCGATTCCGCGCCGGCGGACCTGAGCGAAACCAACCCCCGCATCAGCATGGTGGGTTACACCCCGAAAGTGGAGAGCGCACACCACCAGGAGTTAAGCCTGTCACGCCGCCTGGGGAAGAACGCGGTTCAGGTCGCTGTATTTTCCGATCGCGTGAGCAATCCTGCGCTGACTGGGACGGGAGTAGTCACTTCCGTGGGCGGGTTCCTGCTGCCTGACATTTCTTCGGGAACGTTCAGCTACGCCGGCCAGACGCTGGATACGCGAGGCCTGCGCGTTGTTCTGGAGCGCAAGTTCGCGGGAGATCTGACGGCCACTCTGGATTACGCCTACGGCGGCGTTCTCAATCTCACTCAGCCCGACGTGCCGCTGGCGAGCGCGCAATCGTGGATTACGCAGCAGCGCCGTCACGCCGTAGCGGCGAAATTCAGCGGAACGCTGTCCCGCACCCACACCCGCTGGATTGCTTCCTACCGCTGGATCAGTGGCTCAGCCATCACCCCGGTGGATATGTTTAACGCTACCCCCGGACAGAGCGACCCCTTCCTGAATCTCTTCATCCGCCAACCGATTCCCAGCCTAGGATTTCTGCCCGCCCACATGGAGGCCATCATTGACCTGCGCAACCTGCTGGCGCAGGGCTATGTTCCGGTCGTCGGGCAAGACGGACAGACGGTCTACCTGGTACAGGCCGCCCGCTCCGTGCGCGGAGGCGTGGCGTTTACCTTCTAGGGCTCAGCCAATCAGCCTCTCACTACTGAATGCTGACCACTGAATACTGTCTTCTTCCCGCCATTCGCAAAACCGATCCTTCGCATTCGCAACTTCTTGGTTGACTCCGGCAAATGGCTTTCGATAATGTTCTGGCCTGATCATTGCGGGCAGGCCGGTGTCTTCTTACTACGCAAGTCAATTGTTGCTGCATTCGAAACCGCCGTCCTTCCCGGGCTGAGGGCGACTCCCGCCTTCCCCGAAGAGTCGTCCCTCCGGGCCTGATCAGCAAGGAGCTCCTATGAAAGCGCGCATCTTCTTCGTATTTTTTATTCTGATCGCGGTGAGCATGTGGGCCCAGACCTTTCGCGGAACCATCCTGGGGACGGTGACCGACCCGTCCGGAAAGCTGGTGGCCGGGGCAACCGTGAAAGTGAAAAATGCAGGCACGGGACTGGAGCGGACGGCTACGAGCGGCACCGACGGAGGCTATACCATCCCTGAACTCCCCGTGGGGACCTATAGCGTCACAGTTACGCAGAGCGGATTCCAGACTGCGGTGACCACCGGCGTCGAAGTGAATGTGGCCACGGAACGCCGCGTGGATGTGCAGATGAAGATAGGGCAAGTGACACAGACGGTGGAAGTCGCGGGCGGAGAACTGCCCCAGATCGAGACCACGACGAACGACCTGGGCGGCGTGCTCACCGCAACTTCGGTCGAGGATATGCCCATCAACGGCCGCGACTACACCAAGTTGATCTTCCTCAATCCCGGCGTCGCCGGTTCGCCCGATCAGATCACCGACTCTCCCGGGTCGTTCGGCGAGTTCAGCATGAACGGCGCCCGCGGACGCTCCAATAACTACCTGCTGGACGGCACCGATATGAACGACGGCTACCGCAACGATCCGGCCATCAACCAGGGCGGCGTGTTCGCGGTTCCGTCGGCGATTCTGCCCATTGGCGCGGTGGAAGAGATGAAAGTCCTCTCCAACTTCCAGCCCGAGTATGGACGCAATGCCGGCGCCGTGGTCAACATCGTGACCAAAAGCGGCAACAACAAGCTCCACGGCGAGGTGTTCGAGTATTTCCGGAATAACGGGCTCGATGCGCGCAACTACTTCAACACCACTGATGAGCATCGCGCACCCTTCCACAACAGTCAGTTCGGGGGTGACCTAGGCGGACCGATCGTGAAGGACAAGACCTTCTTCTTTCTGGACTATGAAGGGCAGCGTGAGACGGTGGGCACGGTAACAACGGCATGCGTGCCGGATCCGGCGCAGGTCGCGGCTGATATCGCGGCGAACGGACCGGCTAACGCTGTGACCTCCGCAATGCTGAAATTCTGGCCGGCGCCGAATATCGCGGGACGGTATGGAAATCCTGGTCTTCCTGGACAGGGCGAGGATGTGGGGTGTCCCGCCGGTCCCAACGCGTCGTTGATCACGCCCTCTTTCAATAACCTGAGCAGCGTGATCGCCAAGATCGATCACAATTTCAACGCCAACAACATCATGACCGGCCGTTATTTCTTTGGTGATAGCACCCAATCGTTCCCATTAGCTCTAACGGCGTCCGGCGGCCAGCTTCCCGGCTTCAACACCATCACACCCACCCGTGTGCAGTTGGTTTCTCTCTCATATGTCCATACTTTTGGCACGACCAAAGTGAATGAGCTGCGCTACGGATGGAACCGGTTCGCTGAGGGGTTCTTCGCCCAGGACCAGAGCTTCCACCCCAGCTCGATCGGACTATGCGCCGCCAGTTCGCTCGCCGATTGCCAGGGCTCGGGTTCGCATGACAGCGGCCTGCCCATCATTCTGGTCGCTACCACGCCAACTGGTAGCAGTTTCTTTGCCCAGCCCGGAGCGACTTCGGGCGACCCACGGCAGCGTGTAGACACCAATAATCAGTTTATCGAGGATTTTTCCTGGAAGCTGGGCACGCACGAATTGAAGGTCGGTTTTGAATTCCGCCGAACCAGCATCGAACAGTACTTCAATAAGTACTTCCGTGGCAGGCTAAAATTCGCGACCCTTTCCGACTTTCTGCTGGGCAACCCCTCCAGTGGGCTGCAGTATTCAGGCAATTCCAGGCGCCATACCTTCGAAAACGGATATGGTCTTTACTTCCAGGACAGTTTCCGTCCAACCAAACGCCTCACGTTCAACTACGGCTTGCGCTGGGATTACTACGGTCTGGTCAAAGAAAAGAACAACCTATTTGCTAACTTCATCGTGTCCAGCTTCGATCCTGTTACCGATATAGGAACCGGAAACTATGGCCAACTGGGGACGAACGGAGTCGGCAGCCGGCTCTATGACCCCGACTACAAAGACTTCTCGCCGCGTGCCTCAATCGCCTGGGATCTGACGGGCAAAGGCAAGACCGTCATGCGCATGGGAGCCGGCCTTTTCTATGACGCCTTCTCGCAGGACATATTCCTCGGCCATCTTCCCTACCCGGCGTACTATGCCCCCGGCCCGGCGTACGGCAACTTTGGACCAGACCCGATTAACGCTGCTTCCTACAACGGAAACGGGATCAACCCCGGTGGGACGATGGCGCCCGTATATGGCACCGTCGGGTGCAGTCCCGAGTGCGACATCTTCGCGGTTGATCCGCACATGAAGACGCCCTACATGGAGAATTACAATATCAACATCCAGCAACAGCTCACCGCCAGGACCACGTTGATGATTGGCTACGTGGGATCGCAGGGCCACCGGCTGTTCCGCTTCTACGACATTAGTCAGCCAAACCAGGACGCGATCTGGAGGTCCGACTGCGGCAGCACGCAGACAGGTATTGGCATTCAGCCCTGCCTTACGGCGCCCCCGATTGTCACTTTCTCAGTCCCGCGCGTGTTCAACTATCCGGCCGGCTCCTTCTACCTGTTCCAGGAGAAGTCCAGCGGAGCGTCCAACTACCACTCCCTGCAAGTGAGCTACAAGATCAACGGATGGCACGGAATTACTTCGGGCCTCAACTACGTTTATTCCAAGTCCCTCGACAACTCGAGCGACCTGGAGGACTTCGTGGTCAACGCGGCTCAGCCGCAGGACAGCAATCGGCCTAATCTGGAATACGGGCCTTCGAACTTCAACATCCCCCAACGTCTCACCTGGGTTTTCAGCTACGAGATCTCAAACCGGGGAGGCAGTTTACAGCGACTGAAAAACGGATGGGGCTTTGACAGCACCGTATCGCTGCAGAGCGGCCAGCCCTTCACCCTCAACTACAACTGTGAGGATGACTACAGTGGCGGTGGCGATTGCTTCGACCGGCCGGACGTGGTTGGTCCGATCGTGTATCACAAGCGCGACCCCTACAACTTCCTTGATTTGACGGCGTTCGCCATGCCATGCACCAACAATGGAAGCCTTACTGGCCTCGGGTCTGACTGCGAACCTGGTACGCGGCACTATGGAGACTTGGGGCGCAATTCCCTGGTCGGTCCCACGTACAAGCAGTGGGATTTCGCGATTTACAAGAACACTTCCCTCGGCGAACGCGTGAAACTGCAGCTGCGGGCAGAGTTTTTCAACATTCTGAACCATCCCAACTTCTCCAGCCCGCTGCTGCCGGCGTTCATTGCCGACCCTGCGTCGAACCTCGGTACCTGCGGGTGCGGCTTCCAGCTCAACAACAACCTGCAGCGCGAAGTAGGCACGGTCACCAGCACGGGCGGCGGCTACCAGATCGGCGCCACCGGCGACGTGGGTATCGGCAACCCGTTTTTGGGAGGCGGCGGACCGCGCGGTATCCAGCTCGCGGCCAAGTTCAGCTTCTAAGCGGCTTAGGCCAAGCGGCTTAGTTTTTCTTCAAGCCCCTGTCGTTCGCGGCAGGGGCTTTTCTTCTGCCCCGAGGTCTCACCCCACCCACGCACCTCTAGGCCACTTCGGCCATTGGAATCATTAACTTAGCCGGTCTCGGTCGGACGATCCCCCTCCGCATCCGGCCTACGCCCTTTCGTCACTTCGTCCACCGATTACGCCGATGGTAACCTTCTCGCAGATCCCCTCCCCTCAAAACTCTGTTCCGGAGAACCCTGATGCGCCGTTCGATCTGCGCTGTCGCTCGTGCAGTCTGCACTCTTACTCTGGTTGTCTGCGCTGTTCTCGTCCTCGGTAGCCTGTCCGTGCCGCTTTACGCGCACCATATTCAGAGTGGCTCAACCATCGCGCTGCCGGTCACAACTTCGTCCGCCAAAGCCCGCGAGCTCTACGAAAAGGGCATGGCCGATTACGAGAATCTCTACTTAGAACGCTCGAATGATGACTGGCGATCGGCGGTAAAAGAAGATCCCAACCTGGCTGTGGCCTGGGCCTGGATCGCCTTCAACAGCAGCAATCCTGAGGAAGTGAGCGCGGCTCGCGCCAAGGCCAAGGAACTTGCGCCCAAAACGTCTGCCGGCGAACAGTTGATGATTGCCTGGATCGTCAAGGTGCAGGAAGGCGACTTTATTGGGGGCATTGAGGCGATGAACGACATGCTGGAGATGTATCCCCGCGACAAGCACTTGCTCTATCTTGCCGGCAACTGGCTCATGGGAGAGCAGGGCAACGACCAGGCGCAGCGCTTCTTTGAGAAGGCGCTGGTCATCGATAAGAACTTTCCCGCCGCGCTCAACGATCTGGCGTATGTTTATGCCCGTAACCGGCAGTTCGCCAAGGCCTTCGCCGCCATGGATCGCTACGTCGCCCTGTTGCCGAAGGAACCGAATCCCCAAGACTCTTATGGAGAGCTCAAGCGCATGGCCGGGGATTTCAACGGCTCGCTCGAGCACTACCGCGCCGCGCTCAGGATTGATCCCGATTTCATCACCTCAGAACTTGGCCTGGGCGACACCTACGCGCTCATGGGCAACCAGGAGCAGGCCCGCGTCGAATATGAGAAAGCCATCCGCTTTGCCCACAACGAAGCCGATCGCCTGGCCTACGGCATGCAGAAGGCTATGACCTTCGTTCGCGACGGCAACTATGCCGAAGGCGACAAGGAGTATCAGGAAATCGCCGAGACCGCCCATGCCAAAGAGCAGGACCTGCAGGAAGCGCAGGCCTACCGGCACATCGCGGAGTATCAGGCGGACGACAACGCCGCCCTGCGCAATCTGAAACTGGCCGAAGACGCGCTGCATCACCGGGCTACGATTTCCCCACTGGACCGCGACGAAGAGATATCGCGCATCCTGCGCAACCGAGCCGTGCGCGCGGCTCACGCGGGAAATCAGGCCTTGGCGAACGAGTCGCTGAAGCAACTCGAAACCATGGCTGAAGGTACCCGCAACCGCGTCATTCAGAGTTCCTACCAGGGCGCCGCTGGAACGCTTTTGATGGATCAAAAGAAATACGAAGAGGCCATCTCACATCTGGAAGAAGATCAGGACAATCCCTTCACCATGGAACTGCTGGTACAGGCCTACTACCAGACGCTCGACACCGAAAAGCTGCACGAAGTGGAGGCCAGGCTCCGCGACACCAACGTGCCGACCCTGGAGCAGGCGCTGGTGGTTCCGGCGATGCGGGCCAAGCGGCCCAATATGTAGTCCCGGCCGCTGCCCGAGTCTGAAATCTGCTCTTGCCTCTCGTCCTGCTTGCAGCATTGGTGTACAGTAGGTGGGCACGCCGAGCCCATGAAAACCAACGCCGAGCGCCGCAGCGGCACAAGAATCGCAACCCGCGTTCCAACGAGGGTCCGCACCGCCCAGGGTACCGACCACACCGCCCAAACCCGGGACGTCAGCGCCAACGGTGTTTTCCTTTACACCCAATCCCGCATGGAGAAGGGAACTGACGTCGAGTTGGTCCTGATTCTGCCTCCCGAGCTCACTTCCGGCGAAAAGTGCTGGGTCTGCTGCCAGGCCACCATTGTCCGGGTGGAAGAACAAGGGAAGGACTTTGGGGTGGCGGCGCAGATTCGGCGTATGGATATCATGCCCGAAGTCACGATCTGACATCGCTAGAAGATCCACTCACGTTCCATGGTGGTGGATCAAGGAACGACGTCCTGCCGGGTCCCATTTGAGGCCGAACCTCCCGTTAGGATTCCCGAAAAGTCCACAATGCGAGGGCGAAATAACCCCAGCCGAGGTAGTCCTGATTCAAGCCTGTGAAAAAAAGCTTCCCATTGCACCGCCTATGGTGCAATAATGGCGGCCCCAGAATTGCTCTGGCAATCTCAGGTTCCCAGGTGGGCCCCGTATGCTGATCGAAAAGCTGGCGGCCGGCGTGGTGCAGGTTCAAACTCCCATCGGTCCGCGTTACGTAATTCCCTCTTTCGCCGAGCGCGTGTATCTGCTCTGGATGTTCCGCAACTTTGCCATTCTTCCTCATGCCGTGCTCTCGCGGCGGCAGCAGCGCATGATTGACCGAATGTGCGGCGAACAGCGGTTTGCTTCCATGCCTTATGTAGATGGCCTGGATGACGTCCCCGTCATTGGCACGGTCGAGCATCGCCCTCCGCTGGGCGCCGATCCGTTGCCGCCACGGCGGCCAGTGGCCAGTGAGACCGCGAGCCCTCTGACGGCGGAAGCGCGCCAGCGGTACTGAGGCGCGAACGACGCAGCATTGCGTTCGGAGAAAATCGCGAAACTTCCCGTTTCGGATATTGCAGGCAAGAGTCTATCTTCGGCCTTGAGGATGCTGCGCAGCGAACGTCCTCCCCTTTACTTCTTTTCCTTTCTTGTCGGCCGTTTTCGTGAATGTCGTGGCAACCAGCGTTGCGGCAACAAAAGACTGTCGCGAGTCCGTCAGGGACTCACGCAATCCGCAAACTGAAGCCTGGGCGCGGGAGACAAGCCGCCCGCTCACGGCCGGGCAATGGCGAGTAGTGGTGCAGGTTCAGAATTTCGACTGCCCCCTGCTTTGCGGACTTCGCGCCTTTTCGCTGAGCTTTGCGTAAACGGAAAAGTACGCGAAGGATT
>Ga0209039_10004230_pt1 | contig 10590 bp, 6 predicted proteins | sample BogFormECP12_OM1_FD_188238 | JGI IMG/M metagenome (GOLD analysis project Ga0209039, IMG submission 188238) | Bog forest soil microbial communities from Calvert Island, British Columbia, Canada - ECP12_OM1 (SPAdes) (version 2) | ecosystem: Environmental > Aquatic > Freshwater > Wetlands > Bog ... | reverse complement strand
GCCGGGGCGGTGAACAGATCGGTGAGCGCCCGGCTTTGTCCGCCGGCCGCGCCGGTGAGCGAAATCTGCGGGAAGTAGTAGGCTTTCGCGGCGCCGATCTCGGCGTTGGCGGCGATCAGATTCTCCTCGGCCTGGCGGATGTCCGGCCGGCGCTCGATCAGGGAGGACGGCAGGCCGGGCGGGAGTTGCGGCGGCAGCGCGAAACTGTCGATGGGCTTGCCGCGCGGGATATCGCCGGGCAGGCTGCCCAGCAGCAGGCTCAAGGCGTTTTCCTCCTGTCCGATGTCCCCCTCCACGCTGGCTTCCCGCACGGTGGCCAGGTACAGGAACTGCTCCGCCTGGTGGACGTCCAGGCCGGTGGCTGCGCCGTGATCGTGCCGCAGGCGGATCAACTTCAGGTTGCGCTCCGCGATTTCGCGCGTGCTGCGCGCGATCTGCAGTTCCAGGTCGCGTTCGCGCAGCGTGAAGTAAGCTCCGGCCACGTCGCCGATGAGCGACACCGTGACCCCGCGGCGGGCTTCTTCCGTGGCCAGGTACTGGGCGCGCGCGGATTCCTTCAGGCGGCGGATGCGGCCCCACAGATCCAGTTCCCAGGAGAGCGCCGCGCCCACCTGGGTGTAGGTGAGCGCCTGCGGCTGCATGGACGGCGGGTTCACGGAGGAGCCGATAGTGGAAGTCTGCGTCCCCTCCACCTGCGCGCCGGCGTAGACGAAGGGATACTGGCTGGCGCCGGCGATGCGGTAGCGGGCACGCGCTTCCTCGATGCGTTCGGAGGCCAGCGCCAGGTCGAAGTTGTGCTCGAGAGCGGTGGAGATGAGCTGCTTGAGCGTGTCGTCGGGGTACACCTCCGGCCACTTGGCGTCGGCCAGGGACGCCGCGGCGGAGGGTGCGGCGCCGCGATACGAATCGGGCGCCGGAACCGCAGGCCGCTTGTAGTTCGGCCCCACGGTGCAGCCGGCCAGCAGCACGGCCATGGCTATGAGCGCGCGACCGCCCGCTCGGGTTGACAACAGGTGGGGCAGGCGCTTCCGCCTGCCAACCTCACCGTCCCGCAGCGGCGCCAGGGAGCGGCCTCGGTTTCTCATTGGCCGGCCTCCGTCACGGGCTGGATGCCCGGTTCCGGATGGCGCGCGCCGATTCCCTGTATCACCGCGAAGAGCACCGGCACGATGAAGATGGCCAGCAGCGTGGCCGCGTTCATGCCGCCGAATACCGTGGTTCCGAGCGACCGCCTCGAAGCCGCGCCGGCCCCGTGGGCGAAGAGCAGCGGCGTCACGCCCAGGATGAATGCGAACGAGGTCATCAGAATGGGGCGCAGGCGGAGGCGCGCGGCTTCCAGGGCGGCCTCGCGTACGGAAAGCCCGGCCTCATAGCGGGTGCGCGCGAATTCCACGATCAGAATGGCGTTCTTGGCCGCCAGGCCGATCAGCGTGACGATGCCGATCTGGGTGTAAATATCGTAAGGATAGGAGCGCAGCCAGACGGCGCAGAGCGCTCCGAAGAGGCCCAGCGGCAGGGCCAGCAGCACGGCGAACGGAATCGACCAGCTCTCGTACAAGGCCGCCAGGAACAGGAAAACCAGAACGGCGGAGAAACCGAAGATGAAGGCTTCGTGGCCCTGGGCCTCTTTCTCCTGATAGGTGGTCCCGGTCCATTCGTAGGCGTAGCCGGCGGGCATGGAAGACGCGGCCACATCCTCCATGGCGCGCACCGCCTGGCCGCTGCTGTAGCCGGCGGCCGGAATGCCGATCAACTGCACGGCGCGGTTCCGGTTGTAGCGGAACAGCACGTCGGGCCCGGCCGTGGCCGTGACGGTGGCCAGCGTGCCCAGCGGCACCATGTCGCCCCCCTGGGTGCGGACGTAGAAGCGGTTGATGTTGCGCGGCTCTTTCCGGAATTCCCGCTCGGCCTGAACCATCACTTGCCAGGTGCGGCCAAACGCGTTGAAGTCGTTGGCATAGAGCCCGCCGAGAAAGGTCTGCAGGGCATTGTAGACATCGGCGACGGGAATGCCCATGGTTTGCACCTTGTCCAGGTCGAGATCCACCTTGTAGGACGGGACGCCCGCGCGGAAGGTGTTGACCACGGCGCCAATCTCGGGGCGCCGGCGGGCGGCCTGGGCCATCACTTCGGCGGCCTGGAACAGTTCCTCGACGCTCGCGCCGGTGCGATCCTCGAGCATGAACTGGAATCCACCCGTGTTGCTCAATCCCTGAATGGGGGCCTGGCCGAAGGAGTTGGTGACGAGTTCGGGCAGGCGCGCCGTCTGCCGCTGAACGTTGGCGATAATGCCGCGGTAATCCAGGTCGGGGGTGGTGCGGTCGTCCCATGGGATCAACCGTGTGACCACGGTGGCGAAATTCGGGCCGGCGGTGCGCGTGGAGAAGTCCATACCGCCGATCGTGAACGTCCCCGCGACACCCGGGGTCCGGGCGAGGATCCGTTCCACTTTGGCGGTGGCCGCATCGGCGCGCTCGGCCGAGGCGGCGTCGGGCAGGCGGACCGCCACGAAAATGGTGCCCTGATCCTCGTCGGGAAGGAAGCCGGCGGGAAGAGAGCGGAACAGCGCACCGGCCGCGAACCAGAAGCACGCCAGGCCCACCAGCGCCAGCGCCGACTTGCGCATGAGCGCGCCCACGCCCACCAGGTAACGGCCTCGGGTCCACTCGAAGACGCGGTCGAAGACCCGGAAGAAGCCCCCCACCGGACCGCGCGTCCGCATCTTCGGCCGCAGCAGAATAGCGCTCAGGGCGGGGCTCAGCGACAGGGCGTTGAAAGCCGAGATCAGCACCGACACCGCAATGGTGAGGGCGAACTGTTTGTAGATCTGCCCGCTGAGGCCGCCCAGAAAAGCCACCGGAATGAACGCCGCTGCCAGGATGCAGGCGATGGCCACCACCGGTGCGGACACTTCCTCCATGGCGCGGATGGCGGCCATGCGCGGCGCCAAACCCTCGTCGATATGGCGCTGCGCGGCCTCCACCACCACGATGGCGTCGTCCACCACGATGCCTATGGCCAGCACCAGGCCGAACAGGCTGGTCATGTTGATGGAGAACCCCAGCAGCGGGAACAAGGCGAAGGTTCCCACGATAGCCACCGGCACCGTGAGCAGCGGGATCAGCGTGGCGCGCCAGTTCTGCAGGAACAGGAAGACCACGACAATCACCAGCCCGGTGGCCTCGAACAGCGTCATCATCACCTCGTGAATCGACGAGCGGACAAACACCGTGGAGTCGTAGAGGATCAGGTAGTCCATGCCCGGCGGAAAGCTCTTCTTGGCTTGCTCGGCGAACTGGCGGACGCGGTCGGCGGTGGCGACGGCGTTGGCGCCCGGCGAGAGATAGATGATGATGTTGCCCGAGGGCCTGCCGTTGACGCGGCTGAAACCGCTGTAACTGGCGGCTCCGAGTTCCACCCGGCCGATATCGCGGATGCGCAGCAGGCCGCCGTCCGGGCGCGCGCGCACCACGATATTCTCGAACTCCGAGACCGTCACCAGGCGTCCCTGCGCGCTCACCGAATACTGAAACGCGGTGCCCGTGGGCGAAGGCGGCTGGCCGATCGACCCGGCTGGATTCTGCCGGTTCTGCGACTGAATGGCGTCGTTGATGTCGCTGGCGGTGACTCCCAATTGCGCCATGCGGTCGGGGTTCACCCAGATGCGCATGGAGTAAACCTGGGCGGCGCCCAGCCGCGCCTCGCCCACGCCATCCACGCTGGCCAACTGGTTCAACAGGTTGATCTGCGCGTAATTGGCGAGGAACAGCGAATCGTAGCGGTTGTCCGGGGAAACCAGGCTGACGCTGGTGAGAAAGGCGGTGGAAACCTTCTTGACGGTGACGCCGGTGCGCTGAACCTCCGGCGGAAGCCGCGGCATGGCCAGGTTCACGCGGTTCTGCGTCTGCACCGCGGCCATGTCCGGGTTGGTGCCCAGCTTGAAGGTCACACTGATGCTGAGCGAGCCGTCGTTGGCGCAGTTGGACATGAAGTAGAGCATGCCGTCGAGGGCGAACAACTGTTCCTCAATGGGCTGGGCGACGGTCTTCTCCAGGTCCTGCGCATTGCCGCCCAGATAGCCGGCGCTGATCTGCACCACCGGCGGGACCACCTCGGGATAGCTGGCCAGGGGAAGGTTGGGAATGGCGACGGCGCCCAGAATGACGATCACGATGGCGATCACCATCGCGAAAACGGGATGATCGATGAAGAACCGCGCCATGGCTCAGTTGCCCGCTTTCTGTACCGAGACCTGGCTTCCGGGCCGCACCTTCTGCTGGCCCTCGACGATGACGCGGTCGCCGGGCGCGAGGCCCTTCTCTATAACCCACGAGTTGCCCACGCGGTCGCCGGCGGTCACGGGCTTCAATGCGACCTTGTTGTCCGGCCCGACGGTGTAAACCGTCTGCACGCTCTGCAACTGCTGCACGGCCTTCTGCGGGATCAGGATGGCGTTCTTGCGCTCGGCCACCTGCACGCGCACGCGGCCGAACTCTCCGGGCAGCACGGTGTGCCGCGGGTTGGGGAAACGCGCCTGCAACTCCAAGGTCGCGGTCTTGGGGTCCACCTGGTTAAGCGAGTTCTCGATGTGGCCGGTGGAGGGGAATTCGGACTGGTCGGCGAGAATCAGGGTGACCGGCAGGGCGGACGCGGGCAGTCCGCCCTGGCGTTTCCACGCGAGGTAATCCGATTCCGCCACCTTGAAGCGGACCCAGATGGGGTCGAGCGGCACGATGGTGGTGAGGGGTTGCGGCGACGCGGGCGTCACCAGGCCGCCCACGGGAACCAGGGTATCGCCGATGCGGCCGTCGATGGGCGCGCGAATGGTGCCGTATTCGAGGTTCAACTCCGCGGCATGCAGGGCGGCTTCCTGGGCTTCGGTTCTGGCCTGCATGGAGTCGATCTGGGTGCGCGCGGTGAGGGTGGCCTGATCCACGCCGGCCTTCAAGGCGGCCACGTTGGCAAGGTTGGCTTTCAGCGCTGCCGCGGCGGCGTCCAGGTCCTGTTTGGATGCGGCGTCGGCCTCCACCAGCGGGGTGAGACGCTCTACGTCCTGGCGGGCCTTGACCAGGTTGGCTTCCGCCGACGCCAGGTTGGCCTCCGCTTGAAGCAGCGCCACCTGTTTGCGGGCGAATTCCAGGTCGGCCTGGCTCTGGTGAAGGTTGCCTTTGGCCTGCTGCACGGCGGCTTCGTACGGACGGAGATCGAGCACGTACAGCGTCTGCCCGGCGGTCACCTCCGCACCCGGCCGGAACTCCCACTTTTCGATGTAGCCTTCCACGCGGCCGCGGACTTCCACCATGTCACGGGCATAGGTTTGCGCCGCAAATTCCGCGAAGATGGGAACGTCGGCAGCCGCGGCATCCATCACCACAACGCCGGGCGGTTCGGCTTGAGCCGCGTTCTTCTGGCCCGACGCCGCGCAGCCGGCCAGCAGGACCGCCGCCAGCAAGCCGGCAGAAGCGGCAGCGGCGGGGAGGGTGACTCCAGAACTGATTCCAGTTGACATTGTTCGTTCTTGAGGAAAAACCATTAACTCGGATTGCCCATCCCGGTCAGAATCGTCGAGACCACCACATGGTCGCCGAGCCTCGAATCGATCGTCAGATTGTAGAGGTGCGGGTCCCGCCAGTTCCGGCCAAAATTCATCTGCACGTAGCGCGCGCGCTCCGCATCCACGGCGCGGATCCATCCCGCGGCGTCGGCCGTGCCGCCGGTCTGCCGGCGCGCACTGGCCACGCGGTCGGCGGCGGGCGCGCAAACGAAAACATGGAAGACGTCCGGGCGGCCATGCAGGATGCACTGGCTGCCGCGCCCGACGATGACGCAATCGCCCGTCTCCCACGCGTGTTCGATGGCCGCGCGCGCCAGCCGGGCCATGGTTTCCGAATCGAAGACGGCCGTCTCGGGCAGCACCGCGACGGCGTCGAAGCCGCCATGCCAGAGGGCGCGGCGGCTGACGCGATGCAGCCACGAATCGACGCGCTCGTCGAACTCGCGGGCGAGTTGCGGATCCACGTGGGCCAGGTTGGCGATCTCCTCGATCAAGGCGCTGTCGAGAAGCTTCCAGCCCAGACGCTGGGCCACCAGGGCCGCGATGCGGTCGCCGCCGCTTTCGTACTCTCTCGCCACCGTCAAGGCCCGATACATGAGGTTTACACCTGATTATCTTCGGTGGCGCGAATAGAGTCAAACCAGCGGCGGCGCGAGAGCGGGCGGGGAGGAGCGCCGCGCGAGAGCGGGCTGCGCGGCCGGTGGGCAAATGACAGGGTACCCTGTAATTTTGTCTCACGGGGATTGCATCTTCAGTCACTTACGATTCTCCCGTGACAGGTTTGCCTGTCGCGGCGAGGGCGCGGCAGCGCTGAGGTCTTGGGAGCTTCAACGGTGGATGTACCTGGCCGCGCCGGGGATCACGCGCGCATTTTCGATGGTGAAAGGCGCCTCGATATGCGCATCCCAGTCCGACGTCCCGAGGTGGAAGACGGGTGATTTGAAGTCATACCGCGGAGGCGGAATTGTTCTCATTCCGCTTGGAACCGCCTTCTCCGCGACCTCCTCCACGGGTTTGAAATCCAGCATGACCACGCCCGTGTCCGAGATGACGAAAAAGACGTCGGCGTCCCACTGGTGTATGCCGCCAATTGTGACACCCGCGGCGGACCCCGCGCCGGCCGGTTATGTGCCGCCGGACAGCGGGGCGGCCCGCTCACCCGGCAGCCGCCAGCCGGGCATCGTGTGCGGGCATCGTGTGCGGAGGACGCTTCGCCGGACCCTGATATATAATGGCCGTGCGCCATCCGGAAGCGCTCCCCATGGCCAAGATCGCATTCCTGTCGATCCTCGGCCGCAACGCGCACGGGCTGCGAATGATGTCGTCCATTCTGCGGCGCAACGGCCATGAGTGCCACATCGTGTTTCTGAAACGCTACGGGCGCAGTCCCTCGGTTGAAGCCGAGCCCGGCGACTATCCGTGGATCGGCATCGACACGCGCGGGCGCGAATTTCGCTATGCCCATGGCTCGCCCATCACGCCACGGGAGCTCGAACTGCTTCGCGGTCTGCTGCAGCGCATTCGCCCCGGCGCCATCGGGATGAGCGTCACCACGCCGCTGCGCAAGCGGAATATGCGGGTGACACAATTCATCAGGACCTTCTCCAATGCGCCCGTGATCTGGGGCGGGTACGATCCGACGGTGAACACCGGCGATTGCCTGGATCACTGCGATTACGCCTGCGTTGGCGAAGGCGATGTCACGATCCTCGAGATTGCCCGTCACCTGGATGCGGGGGAGAACCTGGACGGCATAGCCAATCTCAGCTACCGCCGCGGCGGGACCACCGTCACCATCCCGCGCGGGCCCCTGGTAAGCGACCTCGACTCGCTGCCCTGGCGCGATAACAGTCCGGAATTCAAGTACTTCATCGAAGACGACCGGCTGATCGAATCCTATCCACTCCTGACAGATCGCCCTCCGGGAACTTACCAGACGATTTCCTCCCGGGGATGCCCGTACCGCTGCACATACTGCTGCGAAGCGTCAATGAAAGACCTTTACGCCGGCGAGAGGTTTCTGCGCCGCAGATCGGCGCGCGATACGGTCGCCGAACTGGCGGAGGCAAAGAAAGAATTCGGGGCCACCGGGATCATGTTCGAAGACGAGATCTTCGGAATGGATCATAAGTGGTTACAGCAGTTCGTTCCCTTGTACCGGGAACAGGTCGGTCTGCCCTTCAGCGCGTACCTGTATCCCACACGGAATATCGACAAGCTGCTGCCCATGCTAAAAGAGGCGGGGTTGAGGTCGTGCTGTGTTTCCTTGCAGTCCGGCAGCGAGCGCATCCACAAGAATGTTTTCGACCGGCCTTACGACCGCGCGCTGTTTTTGAAGACGATACGGCTGTGCCGGTCATGGGACGTCGTGTTCTACACGGATATCATTACTTTCAACCCGTATGAAGAAGAGAGTGATCTGCAGAATACGCTCGATGCCTTGCTGGATATCGAGGGTCCGTACGGGTTGTGCATCAACAAGCTGTTTGTGCTGCCGGGCACGCCGCTCGCCGAACGGATGCGCCGCGACGGCAAAGCGATCGGGGACGGGCCGCGAAACGAGCTCTTCGCCCACTATTGCCGGCTCTTCTGGATGGCGTCCTTCTCGGCGTTCTCCAGGCCGGTGGTGCGTGCGGTGAAGCGCTTTGGCATATTCCGCCGCCACCCTGCGCTCGTCAACATGACGGCAATCGAGTTCGGGTTCCGGGTGGTGAATGCGCTTCACCGTAGGGCGCTCCTGCTGCGGAAGTTTTTGACGCCGCACGCGGCAGCCGCGTCACCGGCAGCGCACATGTCGGCGAATCCGCCAGCGACGGCTGAGCGGGCTCGCGTACACCCTGGGGAACCCGTGGCCGGGTCGCCCTCCTGGCCGGGTACTGCCGAAGACGATCGAGGGCTGGCCGCTGACCAGCTTGCAACAAACGCTGGCGAAGACCGGCGGCAGGCTGGCTAGGCACGCGTGCTGCCATGAGCTCCCGGCTGCCACCGGAGCGAGATTTTGCGCCATCGCTTGTCGCGCCTGTAAAACCCGTGCGGAGTTTGCGGGCGGCCGCTCCGTTCGCCTCGGGCGAAGCTTTGCCCTGCGTGCGGAACGGCGGTCGCCGGTTACTCGTCCAGAGTGCGAATGGGAGTGAGGTCGGCGGTGACCTGGGTTTTCGCCTCCACCGCGATCTTCTTGCCCTTGTCCCGGTATGCCTGCACGCCGTCCGTGTCCGCACCGGATCCCTCCGGCACGTCGTCGAAGGCGTACAGCGTGTAGTCGCCGGGTGCAAGCCCTCGAACGCTGAAGCGCCCTGACGCGCCGGTGCGCCCGGCCCTGGCCAGCTCTTCCCGGCCGGAGTCCGGAACCGCCATCACCAGCGCGCCGGCGACGGGTTTGTCGCCATCCGTCACCGTGCCTTGCACCTGCCCGCCGTCCACCGCCAGAACCAGTTCGACTGGGGCCGGGGCGTCTCCAATGCTCAGCGGCTTCCCATTCGCATCGGCGCCGCCGTAAGTGACTGTCTTGAGATAGTTGTCTCCGCCCGGATTACCGAGTCTTACCAGATAGTCGCCCTCATAGACACCCGGAAACTTGAAGGAGCCGCCGGCATCCGGTGCGGAACTGCTCGACGTGAGCCCAAACCCCGGTTGAACGGGCACGAGAGTGACGATGAGCTTCGTCAGGTCGATGTTCGGATGGGAATCCCCGTCGAAGCGTACGCGTCCTTCCAGTTCGACTGCCGGCTTAAGCGCCAACTCCAGGCCGTCGATGTTATCCGACGCGGCCTCCACCAACAAGTGCCCTCGAGGGTGATTCCCATTCCCTTCCGACACCGCCGTAAGCGCGTAGGAGCCGGATGTCACTCCCCGAAACTCGAAGGCGCCGCTGGCGTCGATGTGCCCGGACGGCTGAGGCCCCGAGGCGAACATTCCCGCGGCCCCTCCGGCGAGCGGCGCCAGCGCCAGCACAACCTCTTGTGGCCTTTCGGCAGCGGGCACAAGGCGGCCGCGAACGCGAACGATATGCGGAGACGCGAGACGGAAATCCACGCCGCGCCGCTCGTCGCCGGCCCGAAGCTGAATCGGGATGGCTTGGGCCGGGTCCGCGGTTCCCGGATAGAACGCCAGCGTAACGCCCACCTCAGCCGGGTCGGCGGAGGGGGCGCCGGCGGTTGAGCCGGGCGGCGGCGAGTAGGCCGCGCTGACGAAGTATCGCCCATGATCGAGGTCAAACAGGCGGTAGCCGCCCTGGTCGTCGGTCGAGACGGATCGCCCCACGGGAAGGAACTGCCGCGATCCCTGGGAACTCAGGCACCGGAACGCCTGAAGCCGCACGTTGGCCAGAGGTTCGCCATCCTCGTCCACGACACGCCCGGCGATGACGGCGGCCGGGGACAGCTCCAGCGTGAGACCCGCCAGCGCCTGACCCGGAACGAGGGTCAGCGAGGGGAAAGCGCCGCCGGAGCCGAAGACCTGCCGCACAAAACCGCTCCGCGACGCCAGCGCCCGGTACTGGCCCGGCGCGACGCCGCTCAGTTTGAACCTGCCGGATGCGTCGGTTGTGGCCGAGCCGGGCCCCGTGGCGGGCCCGTCCAGTTTCAACAGCCTGACTTGCGCTTTCGAGAGGGGCGCCCTGGTTCGGGCGTTGAGGACGATCCCCTCAACCGAGCACTGGTCCTCGGGCTTCACTTCGGGCTGAGGCGACGCCGCGGGGGCGCCCGGCGGAAGCGGGTGTTCCTGAGCCGCCAGCAGAGACAAACTCAACAACCAGAGGCCGACTCTCATGTGACATTCCATCGGGCTTGGGAACTGCAGAACAGCCGCCATCCTACGTGGCGGGCATCCGAAACGCGTTCACACGGCGGGGGGCGGATTCCCTTCGAATTCAGTGAACCCGCCCATCTCAGCCACCGTCTGTTTCTAGATCAAGAACAGGTCGCCGGTCCAGAACCACTTACCCTGCCATTGTGTCCCGTCCCACACATATACCCCGGTGCTCACTCCATAGGTGCCGGGGCCGCACGTGGGTGAGGCATTGTTAACCACGGTCATCT
>Ga0209039_10004229_pt1 | contig 10590 bp, 9 predicted proteins | sample BogFormECP12_OM1_FD_188238 | JGI IMG/M metagenome (GOLD analysis project Ga0209039, IMG submission 188238) | Bog forest soil microbial communities from Calvert Island, British Columbia, Canada - ECP12_OM1 (SPAdes) (version 2) | ecosystem: Environmental > Aquatic > Freshwater > Wetlands > Bog ... | reverse complement strand
CCGAGATATTGCAGCTCTTTTTCCATGAGCAGGCCAGCGGCGGACTTGGGCAGGAACCCGGTGATGCCCACGGTGGAAGCGTGGGCGCGGTGCGCCGTGCCGAAAGCGTCGTTGACATAGAGATCTGCTAAAAAAGAGAGATCGCGGGCAAAACCGGGATCATTCTCCTCCTCTCCCGGGTAAAACCTCAGGTTCTCCAGCATAACGATGTCGCCATCCTGCATGGCGGATACTGCCTGCTCCACCGTGGGCCCGACAGCCTCCCGCAACGCTTTGACCGGTATACTCAGGAGTTCTGACAGGCGCCGGGCAACGGGCCCCAGCCGGAGGGGACCGTTCACCCTGCCATGGGGCCTGCCCAGATGGGAGCAGAGGATGACCCGGGCCCCGTGACCGGCAAGGTATATGATGGTCGGAAGACAGGCACGGATGCGGCTGTCGTCCTCGATCTTACCGTCAGGGTCGAGGGGCACATTGAAATCCACCCGCACAAGCACCCGTTTTCCGTGAACCTCAACGTCCTTTATTGTCTGTTTCTGCATTTTTTATCTCCCGCACCGGAACTTTCGGGAAAACGCCCGTGTACGTATCACCGGTTACCCGGTCCTGAAATATAAATGCGGCAGGAACGTTTCTTTTTGTGAAACAGCGGGAAGGATACATAGCTGATTGCCGGGCAGATTTTTTGTAACAAAGTACTCCGGCAGCCATGGCTCCTGTTCCGGGCCCTGACCCTGTCCTGACCTCCTGCAACCGGATGGATAGCGAAACATTTTCGTTCCGGGAGAGATCATAACCACTGACAGACCATGCCAGTGATGATGATACGCGGCGGCGATCTCGATCTCGTGGAGTACGAGTTCCGGACATTCCTTCCCGGAGAGGTCACAAAAACGCTCGGACTTGAGAAGAACAGATACCGGCTACACAAAAAAAAGGGCAAAGTCGTGGTGAAGGCACCAGCCCGGATCCATCTTTCGGTCCTTGACATGAACCGGTTTGCCCCGGACCATGCCGGCGGCGGGGGTATCGGCTTTGCGATCCAGTGCTACTGCACTGCCGAGGTGGAGTGCACCCGGAAGGGCCTTGTGATCGATTATGATCGATCCGCCATCATCGAGAACTTTGTGGCGGTCTTTTCAAAAGCCGTCGGCTATAAAGGTGGTTTCAGGATCAAGGCGACCGATCACGAGCGCAAGCATGTCGGCCTCGGCTCGACGAGCACCGTGATGATCGCGGTGGCGACAGCCTTGAACGAGGCAGTTGGCGCCCCGCTCTCGAACGCGGAGCTGCGCTCGCTCATCGGCCACAACTATGTCGAGGAGACCGCCGATGGCACCATTGCGTTCGGCTTCGAGACCGGCGTTGGGCCGGCAGCAAGCACCCATGGCGGCATGGCGGTCATGGGCGACGAGCTTGTGCTCGTGTACCACCACTCGTTTGCAGAAGGAAAGAATGTCTTTATCGTGGTACCGCCTACGGACATCTCCTCGGCCGGCACAAAAGAGTTCGACCTCCTCATGAACCGGGCAAGGACGCTTGATTACCGGGACCGGGAACTCAAGGCATATTTCCTCATGATGGATTTTATTCCCGCGCTCGAACACGGGGATCTCAAAAAGATCGGGGACGTTGTCTGGGAGATCGAATTCCGGGGCTCCAAACGGGCAGAGATCGAGCACCACAGCTACCGGATCTACCAGTACATGAGCATGCTGCGGGAGGCCGGTCTCGAGTTCGTCGGCATGAGTTCCGTAGGGCCGTCGATTGCCATCGTGACAGATAAGAGCCGCAAAGAGATCCAGAAGATCCTGTCGCCCTTCGGGCTTGAGATCGCGATTGCCACAAAAGTTGACAATAACGGTATGACGGTGACGTGCAAAAAATAGGTAACGACTCCCGGGGGAATGGATCCTTTTCCCGCAAAAGAAAACGGCAGCACATATCTCACGTTATTTCACAAATATATCCTTATTACATCAGGATCAGTAAATTCCGAAAAAACCGGGAAAAATTACCGCCCGTTCTTTTTTCTTTTCTGCCAGTATGCATTGACGAGCCCGGCAAGAAGTAAGAGGATAGTCCCTGCCGTCACTACGAGCACGAGAAGGAGGAGCAGGTTCATGTTCTCTCTTACGACGGGGAGCCTGCCGAGGTAATATCCGGAGAGAACCACCGCGAGCGTCCATGCGACAGCGCCGAGCACGTTATAGAAGAGGAACCGGTGGTACTCCATCGTCCCGACACCGGCAAGGAATGGCGCAAACGACCGGACGACGGGCACGAACCGGGAGACAAAGATGGTCGCACCGCCGTACTTCTCGTAGAAGGAGTATGTCCTGTCGAGATACTCTTTTTTAATGAAGCTCGGGAAGCGTTCCTTAAAGACATGCAGACCGATATAGCTGCCCAGCCAGTAATTGACCGTGTCCCCGCAGACGGCTCCAAGGATAAATACTGCGATCAGGAGGTTGAGGTTTAAGATGCCGCTTGCCGCGATCGCCCCTGAGACAAAGAGCAGGGAGTCCCCTGGAAGGAAAGGTGCCACGACAAGGCCGGTCTCAAAAAAGATGATGGCAAAGAGCAGCAGGTACGTCCAGAAGCCGTAACTGTGCACGACCGCAGCAAGGTGCTGGTCAAGATGAAAAATGAGGCCGGCGAGCGATTCTATCATGGATGGTACAGGTACTTTGGCAAACTCCCTATATCAACATGAGGCACTGCACGCTCCGCCATAATTTTTGCACCCGGGAAGGCTTTAACATTGAACACCACAACAGGTATGTAATCGCCCTGATCGCCATGATCCCGCATGCCCGAATCCTGTGCCCGGCCGTCCTGTGCTGCGTCCTCTGCATCGTCCTTTTTGCTGTAGCCCCGGCGGAGGCATTCACGGCAGATTCCCTCAATATCACGGTGAGTTCAAACGGCGACGCGATCGCAGATTTCCAGTATACCCTCAACGGCGTCATTGAGAACGCCATCCCGCTCTCCGTACTCCAGGACCAGCTGGTCCAGGGGCTTGCCACCAGTTCCACACCGCCGCAGGTTCTGAGCTTTTCAAAATCAGAGGCTACGCTGCTTTTAAAGAGTTTCGCGGTCACAAACACAGTTCCTACCGGGACCGAGTACCAGACTGCGCCCATGAACTTTAGCAATGCCCAGGCAGCGCTCCAGAATTCAGCAGTGAGCTCCGTCATCTCCGCGGATTTTTCACCAAAGATCACTACGGTGACATTCCCGGACGGGTACTCCCGGCAGTTCCTCGCTTCATCGGTCCTGCCCAGTATTGACCATATTGTCATCAACCCAGCACAGGCCGGTGCTGCTTCCACGTCCAGTGCCACTCCTGGATCCATCCAGGTCAATACGTCCCCAGAACATACGCAGGTGTTTATCGATTCTTCCTATGTCGGCGAGAGTCCCGGGGTGTTTTCCGGCCTCACCCCGGGAGACCACCAGCTCATGCTGGAGGCTGACGGTTTTCTCACCCTCTCAAAGAATGTCACGGTGACATCCGGCCAGACTACCCTGTTCGTGGAAAACCTGGAGTACGCCACGACCCCGGCACAGCAGTCATCCGCCCCGGGTGTGGTCTTTGTGATCGCGGTCCTTGCAGTATTCATGTTTAGCATCGTCATCCTGCGCAGGAGATAACTTCCGTTTTTTTAAATGATGTCTTCCTCATGTGTAGACACGTTACACCCGGCATCGTTACAGGCAATCAGCGTGGCTTTGTAGTTTCATGGATTCACATAGACATGTACCGGGTTTTTCTCGCTCGCAATGGTTGTATTGAATTAGGTACCGTCACTGAAATTTCAGTCCTATTGTGTTGCATATTCCGAAATATCCTTGAAGCTCACGGTCAGGGGGGAAGATCCGGACCCCGGGTTCAGTGTGAATGCTGCTACCGGTATCGGTTCATAGGCATATTCATCGGCTGATGATGTCGCTGATGTGCCACCGGGTGTCGTGACCGTGATATCCATGGTTCCGGCTGCCTCAGCCGGGGCCATCGCGCTGACCACATTGGAAGAATAAACAACAACGGGTACCGTTGTGGTGCCAAAAGTTTACCCCCGTCGCTCCGGTAAAGCCGGTCCCCCTTATTGTTACCACAGTGCCACCGGTGACCGGGCCGATCGCTGATGTGATGTGGGTAACAGTCGGAATCGGAGGAGCCTCACCATATGTCCAGCCCGCCCTCTCCCACATAGTCATATATGACTGGCGATCAGGCCCGGCACGAAAAATGAAAAAGAAAAGGAGATCTTTACCGCCGTGACCGGATCGCAAAGATGCCGAGCACGACAAAGGCGCCAAAGGCGGCAAACGGAAGGCTGCCGGCTGTGGTCGGGGCCGGTGAAACCGGGGCCGCGGTTGTCATTTCAGTCGTGGCACCTGCCGGTACGGTTGGGTTCTCCTGCACCGCGGTGGTGTTCGGTGCCGCGAGCGGGACAAGGTCCACCGGAATATTTACGGTCTCGTTCTTTCCCGGGTACTGCGTGATGTTTACTGTCGACATGGCGTAACCGGGTGCCTGCACGGTAATCGTGCGGTACGGTGTGCCGGTCGTGTAGACACTCACCAGAAGCTGGCCATCGGTGATGACACCCTTGTAATCGGAATCAAAGGTTACGTTTGCCCCGTCGACATTTGACGTGACAAGGTAAGTTCCCATATCGCCTCCGATCAGCTGCGGGGCGGTCGTTGCGCTTGCGGCAATCGTCTGGTTGCCGGATGGTACAGCTGCCAGAGCACAGCCGGACAGTGCAATGCACACAAACAGGACAAGAAGGAATACTTTCTTCATAGAATCACTTCACGTGAGGAAGAAAATAAGGTCGTCACGCCATTTAAGGATTCCTTCTTGATACGACGGCATTCGGAGATAAGCCCGGCAATTTCAGGGATTTTTCTTAAACGTGGCCCCAATCTCGGCCCGGGGAAGCGATCGCCCGCGCACGGTCATCGTCCAGCGCCGGGTGGCGCATTCGCAGGGGGTCAATCCCCGGAAAAGCGCCAGCACTTCTTCTTCGGAGAAGTAATGGGTTGCAATCCCGTTTTTCCGTACAAACGTTCCCGGTTCTGTTTCGCATCCGCTGCCGGCCCGGAAATCCTCTGGCGAAAAACCGGAGAAGAACAGGGTGCCCCCGGCCCTGAGCACCCGGGCTGCCTCGTGTGCAGAGCGGGCCCGCCCTTCTGCCGGCAGGTGGCCGATCACGTGGAAGGCGACCACGGCATCGAATACTGCATCAAAAAACGGGAGACTGCGGGCATCGGTCAGGGCGAGCTTCCCGCCCGAACCTTCGGGGGCATGTGCCCGGCAGAGGCGCACTGCAGAGGCCGAGAGATCGATTCCGACCACGTCGCTTGTCAGTCCCAGAAGGGCCCGGGTGGTCTTCCCGTTCCCGCACCCGAGTTCGAGCACACGTTCGCCGCGACTGAGCGGGGGCAGATTATGGACCGCCCCTCCCCAGACCCTGCCCCGTCGGGAATAATCCTCTTCCCAGCGTTCTGCATCGCGATCCCGGTTCATAAAACACCATTTTAGCCGGCACGTTCATACGGATCCGGCCCCCATGAAAAAATTATTCCAGGAAGTGATGGGTCAGGTTCATAACGTCGCGGTACGGGATGACCCCGATAAGGTGGTTCTCGTCATCGATGACCGGAAGCGCCCGGAAACTGTACCTCTCGAACTCCTGCGAGGCCTGCTTGAGCGTACTCCCGGTGTTTAAGGTGATCACGTTCTCCGACATGATCGCCGAGAGAGGAGCCTTGTCATCCGCGATCAGAAGCTCCTTGAGATCGACGACACCAAGCAGGTGATCTCCCGTATCTGCCACGTAGATGTACATGATGACATCTTTTCCCCGGGCATGCCGGGGATAATCGTTCTGCACATACTCGACCAGCGTGTCCGGGAGGAATTTGAGGATCTTCTGGGTGGTATAATGGATCACCTTCTCCTCCTGCTTCTCCATGATCGCGTGTACTTTCTTTGCCGTCTCGGGGTTGAGGGCCTCAAGAATATCCTCGGCGAGGGAATGGGGGATCGCAGAGAGGACATCTGCTGCCTGCCCGGGAGTCATCGTACTGATGAGGGGCACCACTTTTGCTATATCAAGTGAGGCGAGGATATCCCGCTGGACGTTTGGCTCGATCTCCTCGAGCGTATCCGATGCATGTTCGTTGTCAAGAGAGGTAAAGATCGCCACTCTCTGGTCGTGATCGAGTTCCTCGATGATATCAGCGAGGTCGACCGGGTGGATCTCCGCGAGGTTATTCTTTAAGACCTTGAGTTTCACGTCACCCTTGAAACTACCGATGTTGGTCGGGAGCGGCTGGATATAGGTCCAGGAGATCATCTGGTCTTCATGAGCATCAGAAGAGACGATCTTTGCAAGCCGCCCGAGACCCATCCTTCTCAGCCGTGCGGATTTTCCTGTATCCACATCGGTTACGTAAAGTTTCCTGTTCCTCTGTAGCAGGCGGATATCGTACACGACCTCGACCTCGCTCTCTTCGAGATCGAGGACTTTCTTGTCCATAACGTAGTCCTTGAGAAGGATCGCGTCTTCGGACGGCTTCCCCTCGTACGGTTCAAGACCGGCAATATCTACAGCGATCCGGTGCCCTGCCAGTTCGATGACGTTTTCCCACGGGATAATAAGGCTCGGGTACCCGAACGACCGCGTGACATAGAGAGATTTTACTTCGGGGATCCGCGAGGTCTCCACAATGATCAGGTCGCTGAGCGTGCCGATCTTTTTTCCTTTGAGCATGACCGGTACGTTGAGGATCTCACTTAAGAAGATCTCCTGGTCTGCCGTTTTTGCCGCACCAGCGGCAGTCTCATTGGGCGTCATTACATGCTCCCTCCCGTCACTATCGTATAGAACTTGTAGGCAAGCAGTACCACAAGAAAGAGCAGATACAGCCTGAGCAGCAGGAGGGATGCCTTTACCGCCGGGGACATGGTGATCTTGGGGTGTGCATACTTCCTGTTGATGGCCACAACCGCAGCCACGCCGTTTGCAAAGACTGTTTTCACCGTTTCGATGATGCCATTTTGTATGGAAAATACCATGATCTTCACCCACCCCTACCCGAACAGTTTCGGGAACAACGTGCTGATGCCGTACAGCGAGGAGACGACAATGATGCACGTGACAATCGTTATGTTCGCAATATTATCAAAGAGGGTATTTTTGTATTTCCCCATGACCTCCTCGTTGTTGAGGAGGATGATCAAAAATACCAGTGCAGCCGGCAGAAGGGTGACAGCAACGACCTGGACAAAGAGCGTGATGAGTACGAGAGGAGCCCCGGGGATAAGGACAACGGAACCTGCGGTCACCAGTGCGAAGAAGTAGAAGAGGTAGAACCAGATGGCCTCTTTTACCTTGTAGTTTAGGGAATGCGCCCACCCGAACACCTCGCCAAACGCCCATGAGCTCGTCAGCGCAATACAGAGCGCCCCGAGGAATCCTGCATCAAAGAGACCGATGGCAAGCATGGTTCCCACCCAGGGATGCGTGACCATCATGATCTGAGCGGCCTGAGCAGCACTCTCTACGTCCATCCCATGCAGCAGCGTCCCGGTCACTATAATAATAAAGACTGCAACCAAAACCGTGAAAACAGCCCCTATTGCTGTGTCGAATTTTCCCCAGGCTATATCTTTCTCCTTCATCTGCTTATCCACGACTGCACTCTGCTGGAAGAAGATCATCCAAGGAGCAATCGTCGTCCCTATGTTGGCCATTAAAAAGAAGAAGAGCTCCCCGTTAAAGCCGCCCGGAAAATTCGGGATAAGGCCGTTATGGATGACATCGGGAACAGAGGGGTGCACAAGAATTGCTGCGGGAATATAGATCAGGTTGACCAGGCAGAAAACCATCGTGATCTTCTCCCAGGTCCAGTACCGGCCAGAGATAACGATGGCCATCATGATCGTGACCACGATCAGCACCGTGAGCACCGGAGGGATTCCGAATATCGAGAGGCCGGCGGTCATACCGATAAACTCTGTCACGAGCGTAAGCCAGTTCACGAGGCTTAAGTCCAGGAGCGAGAACCAGCCCCAGAAAGACCCGAATGCGGAAAAGATCGCCTCGGCATGGCCGTGCTTGGTAACCGCGCCCAGCCGTACGGTCATCTCCTGGACAAAATAGGCGACGGGACCGAGCAGGATCAGAAACCAGATGAGGTTATACCCGAACTTTGCCCCGGTTGCCGCGTACGTGGTGATACCGCCGGCATCGTTATCCGCAATCATCACGATAAGACCGGGACCGGCCAGCAACAGGTAGATCTGGATGGTCTTGATTATTCTCCGGTAATTAAAATAGAATCTTGACAAAAAATCCATAGGTCACCCACAAACTCATGGTCCCGTTTTAGTGCATTGTGCTGATCATCCCCCCATTCTATCCGAATGGTAGTTGAAAGGAGCGGGCATACCTCCCGCTCCCTGATGTCTAATTGATGGAGCCGGGCTCATATAATAATATCGCTTCAGGCAGGCGTTATTTTGGTTTCTGGGATTATCGCGGTCATGGATTTTTGGCATTGTCGCAATTCTGCCGTTTTTATGCAAATGAAATCCAGATCGGGCGATTTAAAACAAAAAGACTCCCGGTAAATGCGGCAGCGCATAACTGTGTACCCGGGAACTGCCATCCGCGTGCATTGAAGCATAATAAGGTAAAACATGCTACATTACTACAGGAAACAGTTGCCAGAAGGATCCCACCGGCACAAGAGGCGTGGGATTGCCGGCGAGGTGAGATGAGATGCTTGAAATCAGGTTTGTACGGGCAAGCCCGGAGATCGTCAAAGCCGATCTGCTCAAACGAAACGCACCGGAGAAGATTGCATGGGTGGACGAAATTCTCGCAAAGGATGCACGTTCCCGTGAGTTAAAAGAACAGACCGATGAACTGAGGCGCCGGAGAAACACCATTGCACGGGAGATCAACGAGGCGCGCAAAGCAGGAAAAGACCCGGCGCCCCTGATGGCAGAGGCGGCAAAACTCCCGGGAAAGATCCGGGAGAACGACACCGAGCAGGAGGAGATCACGGGCCTCATCCGCACCCGACTCATGCGCCTGCCCAATATCCTGCACGAGAGCGTGCCGCAGGGGAAAGACGATACCGGGAACATGGAGATCCGGTGCGTCGGCACGCCACGCACGTTCGATTTTGAGGTCCGGAACCACGGGCAGCTTGCCGCAGACCGGGGCTGGGCCGATTTCGAACGGGCCGCAAAGACGTCGGGTGCCGGGTTCTATTTCCTGAAAGGAAGCCTTGTCATGCTCGACCTCGCGCTCCAGCACTTTGCCCTCGACCTGCTCGAAAAGAAGGGATTTGTGCCGGTCATTCCCCCGTTCATGATCAATCGCAGCTCGTACGAAGGGGTCACCGATCTCGACGACTTCGAAAAGGTTATGTACAAGATCGATGGCAACGATGCATATCTGATTGCAACGAGCGAGCATCCGATCGCCGCGATGTACCAGGATGAGATCTTCGAGGAAAAAGACCTGCCGCTGCGCCTCGCCGGCCTCTCCCCCTGTTTCCGGCGGGAGATCGGGGCGCATGGCCTTGATACCAAGGGGCTCTTCCGTGTCCACCAGTTCACGAAGATCGAGCAGTTCGTTTTCTGCCGGCCCGAAGACTCATGGCAGATCCACGAAGAACTGCTGGCGAATGCCGAAGAGGTTTTTGCAAAACTGGACCTCCCCTACCACGTGGTCAACATCTGCACCGGGGATATCGGGACGGTTGCTGCAAAGAAATACGATATCGAGGCGTGGATGCCAAGGGAGAACGCCTACAAGGAGGTTGTCTCCTGCTCCAACTGCACCTCGTACCAGGCAGCAAGCCTCAATATAAGGGTGCGGGACAAGGAGAACTTCGAGACAAAACAGCTGGTCCATACCCTTAACTCGACTGCCATCGCAACCTCAAGGGCGTTGCGGTGCATCCTCGAGAACTACCAGAACCGCGACGGGTCCGTGACCATCCCGGAGGTGCTCCGCCTCTACATGAACGATCGGGAGTTCCTCTGAAAAGGCTGGCACCGCTCCTGTCCTACGCGGGACATTTATTAAAATGTTTTATACATACCTATTTGTCAGAGCTAATGCAAGAGTATTGTAGAGAACGTGGTAATCATGGGCTATCCCGATCTGAAAAGTGATGAGTCCATCGTCCTTACGGCGCAGCATGTCAAGGTTAAATCCGTGCCGTTTGAACTGGTGCTCACCAATCGTCGTCTCATAATCATCGACAGCGAGAAGAATGTCGTCCCGACACAGCAGATCATGCTTTTTACCATCCGGAATGTGATGGCGAGCGAGAATGCCATCCGTGACCCGGTGATAACGCTCACCATCCTGACCGACACGGCGGATACCCGGGAAATGGCGCTCACCTTTGTCCGGCAGACCGCCGGTGAACGAAGGCGTGAGGCCGACGAATGGGTCAAAGCCCTCAAGAGAAATATCGCTGAGGCAGCTGTGCAGCCGGCCGAGATGGTGATGGATATCCCGGTCCAAGCTGAAACCCGGCAGGAAC
>Ga0209039_10004225_pt1 | contig 10593 bp, 15 predicted proteins | sample BogFormECP12_OM1_FD_188238 | JGI IMG/M metagenome (GOLD analysis project Ga0209039, IMG submission 188238) | Bog forest soil microbial communities from Calvert Island, British Columbia, Canada - ECP12_OM1 (SPAdes) (version 2) | ecosystem: Environmental > Aquatic > Freshwater > Wetlands > Bog ... | reverse complement strand
CAGCGCCTTTCTCATCGTTCAGGACTGATCAATGTAGCGGAGGCCGGACTTGAACCGGCGACACAGCGATTATGAGCCGCTTGCTCTGCCTGACTGAGCTACTCCGCCATGGCTAACGCAGAAAGAGTACCCGATCTTCCGCCGGCCGGTTCCCGCAGCGGGTTCACCGTGGGCCGAACGGCCGGCTTTGACCACGGCGTCCCGGCCAGGCAAGATCGTGACCGTGAGCATACTGGGCACCAGGGTCATCCGGACCGAGGATCCCCGCTTCCTGACGACCGGCGGGGTCTACACCGACGACATGCAGCTTCCGGGCGCCTGTCACGTGCATTTCGTCCGGTCGGCGGTCGCGCACGCGCGGATCCGCTCCGTCGACGTCAGCGCCGCGCTCGAGGCACCCGGCGTCATCGCCGCGTTCACCGGCGCTGACCTGGCCGACCTCCCGCTGGCGGCACCGCCGATGCCCGGCATGATCAACGCCCAGATGGGCCAGTCGCTGCTCGCCAGGGAAATGGTCCGGTACGTCGGCGAGCCGCTGGCCGTCGTCGTCACCGAGGGCCGCTACCAGGGCGAGGATGCCGTGGACCTGGTGGACGTCGACTACGACGTGCTGCCGCCCGTAGTGGATATGGCCGAGGCCGCCGCGAACGAGACCGTTCTTTTCCCGGCCGCGGGCAGCAACGTCGCCGCCGTCTTCGGCGACGCCGCCGCCCTGGCGGCCGACCTGTTCGACGGCTGCGAGGTCGTCGTCTCCCGCACGATCGTCAACCAGCGGCTCGCGCCGGCCCCGATGGAGACGCGGGCCGCCGTCGCGGCCTACGGCGCGGACGGCAGGCTGACGGCGTGGATCCCGAACCAGGGCGCGCAGGGGACGCGCGCGGCGCTGGCCGGCCTGCTCGGCATCGACCAGGCCGCGCTTCGGATCGTCACCCCGGACGTGGGCGGCGCGTTCGGGGCCAAGTTCGGCGCCGACCCGGAGCACGCGGTGGTCTGCTGGGTGGCCGGGCGGCTCGGACGGCCCGCGCGCTGGGCCGAGACCCGCAACGAGAACCTGCTCGGCATGACCCACGGGCGGGCGCAGCGCCAGACGATCACCATCGGCGGCAGCCGGGACGGGAAGGTAGCGGCCTACCGGCTGGAGATCCTGCAGGACGCCGGGGCCTATCCGAGGTTCGGCGCGTTCCTGCCTTTCCTGACCATCATGATGGCACCCGGACCTTATGCCATCCCCCGTGCCGAGGCGGTGGCGACGTCGGTGGTGACGAACACCACGCCGGTCGGCGCCTACCGCGGTGCCGGCCGGCCCGAGGCCACCGCGGCGATCGAGCGGGCGATGGACCTGTTCGCCGCCGAGACCGGCCTGGACCCGGCCGAGGTGCGCCGCAAGAACCTGCTGCCCGCCTTCACCGAGCCGCACACGACCGCCTTCGGCGCCGTCTACGACAGCGGCGACTACACGGCCGCGCTGGAGGCGGCGCTGATCGCGGCGGGCTATGAGGACCTGCGGGCCGACCAGGCCAAACGGCGGGCCGACGGCGACGTGGTCCAGCTGGGCATCGGCCTGTCCTGCTACGTGGAGATCACCGGACTGGGGGTGGAGGAGGGCGGCCCGCGGGAGAACGCCACCGTCGAGGTCCACCCCGACGGCAGCGCCACCATCTTGACCGGGACCTCGCCGCACGGCCAGGGCCACGCGACCGTCTGGGCCATGCTGGCCAGCGACGAGCTCGGCATCCCGATCGACAAGATCACCGTGAAATGGGGCGACACCGACCTCATCCCCGAGGGCGGCGGCACCGGCGGCTCGCGCAGCCTGCAGCAGGGCGGCGCGGCGGTGCAGAAGGCTTCGCGGGACCTGCTCGACGTGGCCAGGCAGCGCGCGGCCGACGCACTGGAAGCCAACCCGGACGACCTGGTCTTCGACACCCGGAGCAGCGCGTTCGCGGTGGCCGGCGACCCGGACGCCTCGATCCCGCTGGCCCGGCTCGCCGACGCCGAACGGCTGTTCGTGCGCGCCGTGTTCACCGTGCCTGGCGCCACGTACCCGTTCGGGGCCCACGTGGCCGTCGTGGAGGTGGACACCGAGACCGGCAAGGCGGTGCTGCGGCGGGTGGTGACCGTCGATGACGCGGGCCCCGTGATCAACCCGCTGATCGCGGAGGGCCAGCGGCACGGCGGCATCGCCCAGGGCGCGGCCCAGGCGCTGCTGGAAGAGGTGGTCTACGACGCCGACGGCAACCCGCTGACGGCCACCTTCGCCGACTACCCCTTCGTCACGGCCACCGAGGTCCCCAGCTTCGAGCTGGCCGACATGGAGACGCCGACCACCTATAACCCGCTCGGGGCCAAGGGAATCGGGGAGGCCGGCACCATCGGCTCCACGCCGGCCGTGCAGAACGCGGTCATCGACGCGGTGGCGCACCTCGGCGTGCGGCACATCGACATGCCCGCCTCGCCGCAGCGGGTCTGGCAGGCCCTGCGGTCGGCCCGGCCGCAGAGCTGAGCTCGTTTTACTCGTCCCAGAGGATCGCCCGGAGGAATTCGCGATCCGGCTGAGCTGGCTCAGTCTCCTTCGGGTACCGCCAGCTCGCCGAGCAGCGACCAGTCGTCCTGCGGGATCGTGAAGTTGACGATCCGCGGCGTGTGCGCCAGGTGCGGCGGGAGCGTCTGCTGGGCCTTCTTGAAGTGGTCGGACTGGACGTGCGCCGCCCCCGCCTCGCCATCGCGGAACGCCTCGACCAGGACGTACTCGTCCGGATCGGCCAGGCTGCGGGACCAGTCGAACCACAGGCAGCCCGGCTCGTTCCTGGTCGCCTCGGTAAACTCGGCGGAGATCTGCGGCCATTGGTCGGCGTCCTCGGGCCGAATCTGGAACTTGGCCGTGATAAAGATCATCAGTCCTCCTCAGCTGACCGCACTAGTTAACAATGATCCCGCAGTCCCGGCGCGCAATGTCAAGCCATCGGGTGTCTCACCTCCAGACACCAGGACCCGGCGGCGGGACCGACGCCGGGCGGAATCACCGGCCGGCCTGGTAGTGCGCCACGGCGCTTTCGTCCCATTCCAGGCCGTTGCCCGGGACGTCGGGCAGGTGCAATTCGGCCATGACATGATGTCATCGCTACGCTTATGCGCCGAAGCGCCCGCTTCGCGGCCGAGGTAAGCGGAGGGCCCGGAATCGCTGACACGGCCGGGCGCACGGGGCAGAGAGCTTCGGTGAGGAGGCGTGGCGGTGGCCGGAAGCAACAGGCCCAAGGCGACCGGGGCGGCGGGCTCCCGCGGCCTGTACGGCTTTGACGCCCGGGTGGCTCACCCGGCCCGGGTCTATGACTACTGGCTGGGCGGGAAGGACAACTTCGAGGCCGACCGGATCGCCGGCGAGGCCACGATCGCCGCCTACCCCGCGATCCGGGCGTCCGCGCGGGCCAACCGGGCCTTTCTCGCCCGCAGCGTGCGCTACCTGGCCGCCGAGGCGGGCATCCGGCAGTTCCTCGACATCGGTACCGGGCTGCCCACGGCCAGCAACACCCATGAGGTGGCCCAGTCCGTCGCGCCGGAAAGCCGCATCGTCTATGTGGACAACGACCCGCTGGTGCTGTCCCACGCCCGCGCGCTGCTGACCAGCAGCCCGCAAGGCGTCACCGCGTACCTCGACGCCGACCTGCGGGACACGGACCGGATACTCGAGCAGGCGGCGGACACGCTGGACCTGACCGAGCCGGTCGCCATCATGCTCCTGGCTGTCCTGCACTACATCCCCGACTTGGGCGAGGCGCAGCGGATCGTGGCCCGACTGCTCCGCGCCGTCTCGGCCGGCAGCTACCTGGCGATCTCCCACGCGGCCAGCGACATCTCACCGAAAGAGATGGCCGAGATGATCCGGCGGATGAACGAGCACCTAGCCGAGGGCAACCACGTGGGGCGCACGCACGAGGTGGTCGCGCAGTTCTTCGACGGCCTGGACCTGCTCGAGCCGGGCGTGGTGAAGGTCACGCAGTGGCGTCCGGAGTCGGCGTTGGAGGCCGAAGGACCCACGAGCCTGTGGGGCGGTGTCGCCCGCAAGCCGTGACCCGGTCCATCCGGCCAGGTGAAACAATCAGCGGGTGACGGAAACCACCGAGGCGATGCTGGCCCGGGTGCGGGCCAGCTTCGACCGGCAGGGCATGATGACCACGCTCGGCGTCGAGGTGATCGCGGTCGAGCCGGGCCGGGTCGAGATGTCGCTGCGGCACGACGACCGGTTCACCCAGCAGCACGGGTTCCTGCACGCCGGCGCGGTGGCCTCGGTGCTGGACACCGCGTGCGGGTACGCGGCGTACAGCGTGATGCCGCCGGAGGCCGCCGTGCTGACCGCCACCTACACGATCAACCTGCTTGCGCCCGCGGCCGGGGAGCGGTTCGCGATCACCGGCGAGGTGGTGCGAGCGGGCCGCACCCTGGTGGTCTGCCGCGGCGAGGCGTTCGCCGACGGGGGCCAGCAGCCGTTCGCGGTCATGCAGGCCACCATGACCGCGATCGTCGGCCGGCCCGGCATCAGCGGCTGAGCATCCAGGCCGGCGCAGCGCACGGCGTTGTCCTCGATTGTCACATCCCGTGGGGGACGCCCGCCGGGGAGACGCCCTCCCCGGCGATACGGAGCGCCGCGGCGACCAAGCGGTCGGCCCGCCCCCGCGCGGCCGGCTCCTCACGGATGGTGTCAGCCAGGAACTGGTCGGGGTCGAGCCCCAGCCGCTCGGCGTCGGTGTTTCCGCCCGCGTCCAGCCAGCGCTTGAGCAGCGGGCCGTCAACCTCGGGATGGAACTGGAACGCGAGGTGCCTGCCGAGCCGGAACGCCTGCACCCCGGTGCCGTTGCGGGCCAGCACCGCCGCCGCCGCGGGCGGCAGGCAGCGATCGCCGTGGAATTCCAGCCACGGCCCGGCCGGGATCAGCTCGTGATCGGCCGATTCGACCAGCGTCCAGCCGATCTCCTGGCGGTCCATGGCCTCGACCCGCCCGCCGAGCGCGGCGCAGAGCGCCTGGGCGCCGAAACAGATGCCGAGCACCGGCACGGCGACGGAGTCCGCCGCGCGCAGCCAGGCCAGTTCCTCGGCGATCCAGGCGTCGGGATCGTTGACCGAGCTGACCGCGCCGAGCACCACCACGTGGTCGACGCCGTCCAGGGCCGGCAGCGGGCCGTCATCGGGCAGCAGGTGGACGGCCAGCGCGGCGCCGCGCGCCTCGAACGCGTCGCCGATGAAGCCGGCCGAATCCACGCCGTGGTGCCTGACGACGACGACCCGCAGCACGCTCAGCCTCCGTGCGGGTCGTAGCCCGCCTGGCTCAGCATGTGCCGTAGGTCGACCACCATCTGGGCATCGATGTCCTTGCCCGTCGGCGGGTCGAAGATCTGGGTCTGCGACCCGACCGTGACGGTGACCTTGCCGTCGTGATGCACGGTGACCGTGCCGATCGCGTCCAGCAGCGACGTCACCGCGTGCCACTCGATGTTGTGGCTCGTGGGGTGCTGGAAGATCTGGCGCAGCGTGTTCCGGTGTTGGTTGTCAAGGTGCTGGGATTCCGGCGAGGATGACATTCGTGCTCCTTCCTGGCCCGACCCTATGGCCGGCCGGGCCGGGACAGCAAAGGGGGTTCCTTGTCTGCAGTCCTCATCACCGGGTCGAGTGACGGCCTAGGCCTGATGGCCGGGCGACTGCTCGCCGCCGACGGCCATTCGGTCACGCTGCACGCCCGCAACCAGGGCCGCGCCGACAACACCCGCGCGGCCCTGCCGCAGGCGGACGGCGTGGTCGTCGGCGACCTGTCCACCATCGCCGGGATGCGGCAGGTCGCGGCGCAGGCCAATGCGTCCGGCCGCTTCGACGCGGTCATCCACAACGCCGGGATCGGGTACCGGGAGGTACGACGGGTCCAGACCGACGACGGCCTCGCCCACGTCTTCGCGGTCAACGTGCTCGCCCCGTACCTGCTGACGGCCCTGATCGAACGGCCGGACCGGCTGGTGTACCTGAGCTCGGGCATGCACCGCGGCGGGGACGCCAGCCTGGACGATCCGCAGTGGGAACGCCGGCGCTGGAACGGCGCGCAGGCCTACTCCGACAGCAAGCTGTTCGACCTGGTGCTCGCCTGCGCGGTCGCGCGCCGGTGGCCCGGCGTGCGGTCCAACGCGGTCGAGCCCGGCTGGGTGCCGACCAAGATGGGCGGTCCCGGCGCGCCGGACGACATGTCACTGGCTCCGGTGACCCAGGCCTGGCTGGCGGTCAGCACCGACCCGGCGGCCATGGTCACCGGCGGCTACTTCTACCACCAGCAACCACGCAGGACGCACCCCGCCGCCCGCGACGTCAAGGTCCAGGACGAACTGCTCGACTACTGCGCGGAACTGGCCGGCGTGGAGTTGCCCCAGTGAACAGAGCGGGCCACGTGCTGGTCATCGGGGTGGACGGAGTCCGGTTCGACCTGGTCGGCGCGGACACCACGCCGGCCATCTGGGCCCTCGGCCAGGCCGGCTTCCTGGCCGCAGTCCCCGTCGCGGAGACGACGCCGACCTGGTCCGGCCCGTGCTGGGCGACGATCGCCACCGGCACCGGGGTGGACGAGCACGCCATCACCGGCAACGACCTGACCGGCCACCGGCTGGCCGATCACCCCGACTTCGTGACCCTGGCCACCCGGGCGGGGCTGCCCACGCTGCTCGCGGTCAGCGGATGGCCGCCGCTGGCGCTGCCCGAAGACGGCGGCCCGCTGTTCGCCGAGGCCAGCAGGCGGGAGTTCGTCCCCGTGCCCGAGCCCAGCCCGGCCGGGGAACCTAGCGCCGCGGAGACCGCCGCCGAGACTCACCTGACGACCTGGGATGCCGCCGACGAGGCCACCACCCGGCTCGCCGCGGCCATCCTGGCCGAGGACGCTCCCCGGGTGTCGTTCGTCTACCTGGGCGCCGTCGACATCGCCGGCCACGTGACCGGCACTGGGACCGCCTACCGAACAGCCGCCCGCGCCGCCGACCAGCGGGTCGGGCAGCTGATGGACGCCGTCCGGTTCCGCCGGTCCTACCAGCGGGAGAACTGGACGATCGTGGTGGTCACCGACCACGGGCACCTGGACGGGGGCGGGCACGGCGGCCGCGAGCCCGAGGTCGCGACCGCATGGGCGGCTGCCGCCGGACCTGGCATCCGCCCGGATGGCCCGCCGCTGATCACCCGCCAGGAAGAGGTGGCGCCGCTGGTTCTCGCGGTCGCCGGCTGGCCACCAGGTCCTCAGTGAGCGCAGGCCAGGACGACCGCGGTAACCGCGGCTCGCTCACCCCGGCGGGCGGGAGCCCAGTGGTACGAACCGCCTGGCCTTGCCCGTCATCGGGTCACGGTCGAGCGCTCCCACCCGAAAATCGTTCGGCCCGAAAAATAGAGCCCGGCCTGTGAAGTGGGATGGGGAGGTGGGTGGGGGGTCAGGGGACCGTCAGGACCATGGGGCCGTCCTCGGTGACGGCCACCGTGTGCTCGGCGTGAGCGGCCCGGCTGCCGTCGCCGCTGCGGATCGTCCAGCCGTCGTCGTCGATCCGGTAGACGTCCTTGCCGCCGGCCAGGAACCACGGCTCGATCGCGATGACCAGCCCGGGGACGAGCTTGCGGCCGTGCCCGGGCCGCCCTTCGTTGGGGATGTGGGGATCCTCGTGCATGGCCCGGCCGACGCCGTGACCGCCGAAGTCGGTGCAGATCCCGTAGCCCGCTGCGCGCCCGGCGGCGCCGATCGCCGCGGAGATGTCCCCGATCCGCGCGCCGGGGACCGCCGCGGCGATGCCCGCCCGCAGGGCCGCGCTGGTGGTGGCGATCAGGCGCGCGTCGGCCGGTCCCGCCGGCCCGATCGTGAAGGAGACCGCGGCGTCGGCCGTCCACCCGTCCAGGACGGCGCCGCTGTCCACGCTGAGCAGGTCACCGTCGGCCAGCCGGTACCGGCCGGGGATGCCGTGCAGCGCGGCGTCGTTGACGGAGGTGCAGATGGCGGCCGGGAACGGCACCGGCGCGAAGCCGGGCTGATAGCCGAGGAACGGCGAGAAGGCACCGGCTGCGGCCAGCACGTCCCGGGCGATCTCGTCCAGTTCGGTCAGCCGCATCCCGGCCTTCGCCTGGTCCTGGACGGCCGCCAGGATCTGCGCGACTACCTGCCCGGCCGCGCGCATCGCCTGGATCTCCCCCGCTGCCTTGATCTCGACCACCGCTCAGCACCTCCTTTTGCGGTATAACTATACCGGTATTACTATCACGGTATGGTCCGACCGCCGCTGACCCACCTGGAGCACGCGCGCGGGGAACGGCTCGGCATGCTGCTGCGCGAGGCGCGCGGGACACGCAGCATGGCCGAGATCGCCGCCGTCTCCGGCGTTCCCGCGGAAACGCTGCGCAAGATCGAGACCGGCCGCATCGCCACCCCCGCCTTCTTCACCGTGGCGGCCCTGGCCGCCGCGCTCGGCCTGTCCCTGGAGGAGATCGTCCGGGCCTGTTCGGAATCCGCCGAGGCGCTCAGCGCCTGAGGGTCGCCGCGCCGTATTCGGTTCCTGACGGACGGAATATCAGCCATACGGCGGATGCGAGTGGGGCAGCGCTGGTGCAGACTTAGATATCCGGGTTTTTTACGGGGAAATCCGGTGATCCGCCTCACGGGGGTGAAGCGACATGACGAGCATCTCGCTGTCCACGCTGGCCAGACGAGCGGCCGAGCTAGGCAATCCGCTGCCTTGCAGCGACAACGCGGCACTGTGGTTCTCCGAACAGCCCGCCGACCTCGAACTGGCCAAGGCGTCGTGCCGGACGTGCCCGCTGCGCGGGCCGTGCCTGGCGGGCGCGGTCGAACGCGCCGAGCCGTTCGGTGTCTGGGGCGGGGAGATATTCGAGAAGGGCCGGATTGTCCCGTTTAAGAGACCACGCGGCCACCCGGGCCGACGAGCGCGGGCCAGTTGAGGTGCGGTCGCTCCGCGGACTGCGTCACGCTGTCTTAGCAGCCGCAGCCTTCCTTAGCGGCCGGCCGCAGACGCGTCGTCATCCTCGCGGTATTCGGTGAAGCGCCGCTTGGAGAAGCCGACCGACGCCGGCCCGGCCTCGATCTCGACGTAGTACTCATTCAGCGCCACCGGCACGCCCAGCAGCCGGGCGTAGAACGCAGCCAGCCCCTCGACGTCGTCAATGACGATCCGGCTCTGCACGAGCTTCATGCGCGGCTGGCGGTGATACTGAGGGGGCTGGTGAGGAGCCGTCAGCGGGCCGGGCGGCAAGGGTCGGGTCCCCGGCAGCGCCATATGCGTCGCATGCACCGACTTGCCACCTGGCCGATACCACGGCACGGTTGCTACTTATTGGTAACATTTCGGCAATTCGATCTGCTACGTCCTCGGCCGAATGGTCAGATGCCTTACCTTCCGAGGCACGGGAAGCCTGCACAGACGGCGAGGTACCGATGTGTTCGACATCTATGTACTGTTCCTCATCCTTAGTGGCGCCGCGATGCTCGTTATGGCGAGCGTCAAGAGCGGCCAGACCACGACGCGGAGAGTATGGAATGCTGTCCTCGGAGCGGCCTTCACAGGCTACGGCCTCTGCCTTCTGCTGTTCTTCCAGGGCGGGCACTACCTGCTCTTCTACTACGTGTTCATTCTTCCGATCCTCATGGCGGTCCGGTTCTTCCGTGATCGCTCTGCGTTCCAGGCGAGGCAGGAAGCAGCTGCCTTCCGGGGGGCGCCTGCCGGCTACGGCCAGCCGTCCGGCTACGGCCAGCCACCCGTTTACGGCCAGCCGTCCGGGGGTCAGCCTCAAGGGTTCGTCCAGTAGTAACTAGGGCTAGCCACGCCGACCTGGCCGGTGCGGCTGTAGCGCCTGTTACACGCGGGAAGTGTCACGAGCTGGCTAGCGACCTTGGCAAGCCGCCCCGCACCGTGAATCTTTCTCCCACACCCGGCAGAAACGGCAACGATGGAACATCGCTGCCGTAACAGCGACACCTATGTTCCATCGTTGCCGTAAGTGTTCCATCGTTGCCGTAAGGTCCGGGCTGAGACCGCACCTGGTCCGCCTGCGGTGCGGCCAAGTCTTGACATGCACGCCGGAAGAGGTCCGCGACAGCCTCAGTTCACCCGGATACCAGCCGCTAAATCGTCGAGGGGCGGCACTCCTATGCAGCCGCGGAACGCGTTGTCCACCGCAGTGGCCCGGGCATGGCTACCCATCGTCACGGTCACGAAGGCGAACGCGTAGCCGCCGATAGCCGCTACCGGTATCCGCGGGTAGGTCGCAGCAGCCGCCGCGATCATTGGGTTTCGTGGCGGACTTTCTTCACCTCATCCGAACTCAGTCGGGCGATGACCGCTGCCCGGGTAACCGGATCCAGGGCATCGAGCTGCTCTTCGATGTTCTCCGCGGTCAGTTCGGCCAGCTGGCCCTTTTCGCGCAGCTGGACCACTGCGATGGCCAGCACAGTGGCGGCCGCCACCAGCAGCGCTACCTTGATGACTCGTGGCGATAGGCTCATTTTCTACGTCCCTTCCAGATATCACTTGATCGTCGTCAAGCCTGACCCTAGCCTGACCCGCTGAATGCGAGGACGGCTTC
>Ga0209039_10004224_pt1 | contig 10594 bp, 8 predicted proteins | sample BogFormECP12_OM1_FD_188238 | JGI IMG/M metagenome (GOLD analysis project Ga0209039, IMG submission 188238) | Bog forest soil microbial communities from Calvert Island, British Columbia, Canada - ECP12_OM1 (SPAdes) (version 2) | ecosystem: Environmental > Aquatic > Freshwater > Wetlands > Bog ... | reverse complement strand
AGCGCCCTGTCGTTGAATTTCAATTCGATCAAGACGTTGGTCCAACCTGCTTCACGGCCGGGGCAAGCTGCTCAAATTATTATAGACCCGGTTTCGGAATATTCGATCGTGAAGGCGAACGTGAAGACGGTGAAAGGCGGCAAGCCGGCACAAGTAGAAATAACCAAACATGCCGCTGCCGACGATCGGGAAATCATACAGCTCGATGGGGTCATTGGCGCAGAAGCCCCTGAATGGAGACGTTACGTCAACGTCGCAGTGCCCAGTGTCTACTTCGGCGAGGTATTCAAAGAATTTTTACTCCGCGAAGGAATCAGAGTGAACGGTAAGGTAGTGCGCGGTAAGGTGTCCCCGGCAGCGGTCGCTTACTACGAATTCAATTCCCGCCCTCTGGGAGGGATAGTCTATTGGTTGAACAAGTTCAGCAACAATTTTATGGCCGAACAGATCAGTATGGCGATGGGAGCCAAGGTGCACGGCGCGCCCGGGACTCGGGAAAAGGGGTTGTCGGTTATTCGGAAGTATCTCCTCTCTTGCGGAGTAAGTGAGGAGAGTTTCTCCTTGAGTGAGGCAAGCGGTCTTTCTCGAAACAACCGCGTGAGTGCGTCCGCGCTTGTTCGTGTGCTGCTCACAGCCTCCCGTGATTTCTCTTACAATGCGGAGTACATGGCCTCATTCGGTGTGGCGGGCGTTGACGGGACGCTCAAAGAGAAGTTCACAGATCCCAGCGTGAAAAGACGAATGCGGGCAAAAACCGGAACGCTCAGAGGAGTCAATGCGCTGACGGGGTACGGCATTACACCTTCAGGCAAAACCTTCGTCTTCGCCGTAATTGTCAACAGCCTTGATAAGGGAGCTGGTCTAATCGATTTTGGAGACCGCATTGTTCGCTCAATTATGGATTTACCGGCACTAGGTCGGTAGAGAATTAGAGCGATTGCCGAAATTGATGTGCGTTTGACACTGAGAGAGGCATCTTAAGGCTGGCAATGGTGAAAACTGTCATTGCGAGGGCGCCTGCCTGAAGCAATCTTCAATACCGGGCAAGAGAGATTGCTTCGTCGTTTCAATCCTCGCAATGAAACGAGGGCGAAACACTTCCGCAGAACTGACGACCTCCTTCACCCAATCTTCTTTCCCGTCAGCGAATGCCTTAGGCCTCGCAGGATCTGGACCTTCACCACATCCCCTTCTTTGATCTCGTCGGCCGGCTCCAGATTTACAATCTTATTGCCGCGGGTGCGACCGAACGGCTGGCCGGTTCTGGGTCTGGATCCTTCGATGAGAACTTCTTCTACGGTACCTTCCGCTGCGAGGTGGTAGGCGCCGGTTATCCGATCCTGCACCTCGTGCACTTGTGCCAGGCGCTCCGCCTTCACTTCCTCGGGGACCTGGTCGGGCAGATTGCGGGCTGCCGTGCCGGGCCTTGGGGAAAACTTAAAGGAAAAGATTTGATCGAACCGGATCTGCTCCAATGCCTGGAGCGTCTGGGAGAAATCTTCTTCAGTCTCGCCGGGAAACCCTACTATCATATCCGCGGTAACAGCAACTGACGGAATTGCTTCCCTCAAGATGCGAATCTTTTCCAGGTAGCCGGCGAGGGTGTAACCCCTTTTCATTGCGTGCAGGATCCTATCGGAACCACTTTGGAGGGGGAGATGAATGTGTTCGCAAACCGATTCCAGATGTGCCATAGCGAATGCGAGGTCACTATTGAAATCACGGGGGTGGGATGTAGTGAATCTAATTCGCTGAAGGCCCTGACTCCGATCCAATTCGGTGAGGAGACGGGCAAATGAGTTCCCACTACCCAGATCATTCCCGTACGCGTTCACATTCTGTCCGAGCAGGGTGACCTCGCTTACTCCCCTTGCCGCCAGAGCGGTAACTTCCGCGACGATCTCGTCCATAGGTCGGCTCTGTTCAGGCCCTCGGGTAAAGGGGACGACACAGTACGAGCAGAAGTTTGAGCAGCCCTGCATTATCGTCACGTAAGAGCAGACAGGGCTGGGACCTTTACGCGGCGCGGAAAAGTGCAGGGAATCGACATTCCGACTGAAATCGGTAAGTGCGATGCGGTCGCGTGCCTTCTTTACCTGTCTGACGACTGAGGGCAATTCCGATATGCAGTGTGTTCCGAGGACAGCGTCTAGGTGGCGGACCTTTTTGAGCAGCTTATCCTTTTCCTGCTGAGCCACGCACCCGGCCACTACTGTCACCATTCCAGGATTCTTCACCTTGAAAGGCTTTAATTTTCCCAATGCGCTGTACAGCTTATGTTCGGCCTTTTCCCTTATAGAACACGTGTTGATGACAACCACTTCAGCTCCGTCCGGTGATGATGCCTCGGTGAGCCCAAGCTCTTCCAGCATTGCGGCCATCTTTTCAGAGTCGTGGTCGTTCATTTGACAGCCGTAGGTCTCAATGTAGTATGTTCCTTCAGACACTCTCTTCACCGGTTTCCAAGGGTTTCTCCCAAGCGTTCGCCCGTCGTATGGCAACAGACTTCATACCTCAGACTTTATCACACGGCCCGGAATACAAATAGCCTCCGCTTACGGGTTGGGCACGAGCAAAGACCGCGGAGTGCCGATTAATGGCACATGTGACAAAATTTGCACGCCAGGTGTGTTGATAGTCCGTGTGCGTGCAATGGTGCTCAACGCGGTGGACTGGGTCAAGAAACACAAATCAGGAGAAACCCGGCCAAAAAAATAGCCCACCTTTTGCAGGAGGGCTGAGGGTATGGTTAAAGGAGTCGTTGTTCATTATTTAAGATGGCAAGTTGTGTGCCAAAGTCAAGTGCTGGGCAACGCTCCTCTGAATGATCCCCGTCCACAAAACTTGCGGCACGACAATACCGCGCCCCTGCAAGCCATTTGCGCCGGCCTAGTTATATGGTTGGAGACCTTACAAGAGCTGATCCACTTCCTTGACAAGGGTCTTGACTGCTTCCACGGACCGGTCGAAGGCTTCCTGCTCCTCCGTGTTCAGTTCCAATTCCATGACTCTTTCTACCCCTGCTGACCCGAGGATCGCCGGCACTCCTACAAATATCCCCTTCTCACCGAATTCGCCGTTGAGGTAGGCTGCAACAGGCAAGAGTCTCTTCTTGTCTAATAGGATCGATCGCGCCATCTCGACCGCTGATGCGGCAGGGGCATAGTACGCGCTTCCCGTTTTCAGCAGATTCACAATTTCGGCCCCGCCCTGCCGCGTTCTCTGAACAATCTCTTCTAGCCTGTCCTCGGTGATAAAATTGGTTACAGGGATGCCACCCACGAAGCAGTATCGTGTTAGCGGCACCATGGTGTCTCCGTGTCCACCCAGGACGAGAGCGTGAATATCTTCAACCGACACACCAATCTCGTCCGCGAGAAAACTCCTGAACCGAGCAGTGTCCAGGACGCCGGCCATTCCGACTATACGCCGGGGTTCGAAACGTGACTTCTTCCACGCGGTGTAGACCATAGCGTCCAACGGGTTGGAGACTATTATCATTATGGCATTCGGAGAAAACCTAGCGGCCTTCTCTGCCACGTCGCCCACGATCTTCACATTGGTCTTGAGAAGGTCGTCACGGCTCATGCCAGGTTTTCTGGCTATCCCCGCGGTGATGATTACAATGTCGCTTCCTTGAGTCGCTTCGTATGCGTTGGCGCCGATTACCTTGGTGTCCAGGCCCAGGACAGGGGTGGCCTCGAACATGTCAAGGCCTTTGCCCTGGGGAATCCCTTCGAGGATATCCACGAGCACTACATCTCCCAATTCCTGGGCAGAAGCATAGGCCGCAACGGAAGCCCCGACGTTCCCCGCCCCCACGACGGTTATCTTTTTTCTAGGCATTATTCCAACCTCCCATCAATGTATTGATGCCAATTGGCCTTATACCAATGCACTTTCAAACGAGTGGTTCTTACTGTGCCCTCGGTCGTATCAGAACTTATCATACATGGACCTGTGGATTCGAGGTGTGAGGTCCTTAATCATTCGAGAGATCGCCATGCGTCTGTTCGAGAGAGTGCCGCCAATTGAATCGGTCACGTTGTAAGAGTAAGACGCTGACAGGTCTTTCTTCCATATTATCTTCTTGGGGTCGTTCCGTTCCAGAACGCAATTTACCCTGAGGGTGCCGATGCGGGTCAATTCTTTCCCGTCAGCTCTAAAGGTTGATGTCGGATCGTCATACGAGGCAATAACCGTCTTCAGAGTTGCGTCCCCATCGCTTCGTACCGGCTTAAGCCGAGTGCCCAGCGCAAATTCATCGCGAAGGACGTTGGTTAGCTCGGTTTCTATTCCTGTGACGGTTGTCCTGTTAAGCGCGCTTTCCAGCACAATGGTTTTCAAGTCCGGAGGAAATGGCGTGTCTCCAGGCGCGCCGCTGAAGTGGAACCCGCACCCTGCCACTAGGAACAAGGCAGACAATGACAACCTCAGCCGAGCGTTGCGAAATCTTTTCCTATTGCGGGCAGATCCCGTCATAATGTGAACCAGTTGCAAAGAGGTTCAATCAGTAATGCCTGTTCTCAGGTCAAAGTTTCCGCTTATTGCTTTGTTTCGCAAGTTCGGTGAGGTAGCGTTGCCTCCACCGGATCGGTAGGGCCGGCGTCCCTGCCGGCCGTGGACCAGTGACCGGCGCGGAGGCCGATCCTACCGCTAAACGCGTCCGGCTACTGGATACATGACCTATCAGAATACGCGACCGAATTTAGGAAACTGAGTGCTTAGGCAACAACTGTCACACCACCAGGTTTAACAGTTTTCCAGGCACCAGAATCGTCTTGCGAATCTGTTTTTCCGAGATAAACTTACGGACATTGACTTCTGCCATGGCCGCTTCCTTGATCTCGTCGTCGGACGCGTCTGAGGGGACTGTGATTTCGCCCCTCTTCTTGCCGTTAACCTGAACCACTATCAAGACCTGGTCCTCCTCTAGGAGTGTGGGATCAAACGAAGGCCACCGAACGCGAATCATTCCTGATTCTCCTCCGAGGGCTTCCCACAATTCTTCCGCTATGTGGGGCACAAAAGGCGAAAGAAGCACCACTTCCGTCCGAACAGCCTCGTACAGAGCGGCCCGAACATCCGGGAGACGATCCGCGTCTTCGGGGGAAACTCGGGCCAGCTCGTTGGTCATTTCCATGACGGCTGCAACAGCCGTGTTGAAATGGAAGCGGTTCTTGATGTCGTCGGTTACTTTCTTGATGGTCTTGTGGGTAAGCCGTCGAATGGATTTGGCCTGCTCGCTCTCTTCAGGCCTGTTCTTAGGCGCCTTAAGGTGCTTGTACTGATATACGAGACTCCAAACTCGCCCCAGAAAACGATAAGCTCCCTCTACTCCTTCAGAAGTCCACTCCAGGTCCCGCTCCGGCGGTGCCGCAAAGAGACAGAAAAGCCTTACGGTGTCGGCTCCGTAACGGTTTATCAGGTCTTCCGGATCGACGACGTTGCCCTTGGACTTGGACATCTTAGCACCATCTTTGATGACCATCCCTTGAGTTAGGAGATTCGTGAAAGGCTCGTCGCTCCTCTTGATCTCCATGTCTCTCAAAACTTTGGTGAAGAAGCGCGAATAGAGTAGGTGGAGAATTGCATGCTCTATCCCGCCTATGTATTGGTCGACCGGGAGCCAATATTGATCTGCTTCGGGGTCGATTATTCCCTTGTCGTAGCGGGGGCAGGCGTATCGGTCAAAGTACCACGAGGATTCTACGAAGGTGTCCATTGTGTCGGTGTCCCGCCGAGCAGGCTCTCCGCATTTAGGACACTCGACTTCCACCCACCACTTGAGGTCCGGCAACGGCGACCGTCCGTTCTTGGGAAAATCAATGTCTGTAGGGAGCACTACAGGGAGACTCTCATCCGGTACCGGCACTACCCCGCAGTTCGGGCAATGAATGATCGGAATTGGCGCCCCCCAGTATCGCTGTCTGGAGATTCCCCAATCACGAATACGGTAATTAATCGTCAACCCACCTTTGCCCATAGCCTGGAGTTTCTCAGCGATCTCCTTCTTGGCTAGTTCATTGTCGATGCCGTCAAACTCAGCGGAATTGACCAGACTCCCCTGATCCACATAGGCTTCGGTCAGCGCTGAGGCATCCAATTTCTGCCCATCGGGCTGGATTACCACGACGATATCCAGTCCGTAATTCTTCGCGAACTCAAAATCCCTCTGGTCATGGGCGGGCACTGCCATCACAGCGCCCGTCCCGTACTCAAAGAGCACGAAGTTAGCCACATATATGGGCATGCTGCGGCCTGTCAGTGGATTGACACAGAACGCCCCGGTAAACACGCCCTTCTTATCGGCCGCCTCTCCCACTCGGCTCTGCCAGTCCAGTGTAAGAACGCTATTGATAAAATCCATTACCTGTTGCTCCTGACCTGTCCCCTTGGAGAGTTTGAGGCAGAGCGGGTGCTCAGGCGCCAGGCTCATGAAAGTGGCTCCGTAGAGCGTGTCCGGCCGAGTAGTAAATACCTCGATAGGTTCCCCCCCGTTTTCCAGCTCGAAGAGAATCCTCGCTCCTTCACTGCGACCGATCCAGTTCCGCTGCATGGTGAGGACCTTCTCCGGCCAGCCAGTGAGTTTGTCACACCATTCGAGGAGTTCGCCGGCGTACTGGGTAATCCTGAAGAACCATCCCTCCTGCTCTTTCTGGACCACTGGGGTCCCGCATCGCCAGCACGTACCGTCTACGACCTGCTCATTGGCGAGAACCGTTCGGCACGGCTCACAGTAATTGACAATAGACTTCTTGCGATAAACCAGCCCTTTCTCCATCATTCTTATGAAGAGCCACTGTTCCCATCGATAATACTCGGGGTGGCATGTTGCTATCTCCCTGTCCCAATCGTACGAAAAACCCATTCGCTGCAACTGCCTTCGCATCTCGTCGATGTTGCTCATAGTCCAAGTCGCAGGATGTGATCCGTGCTGTATCGCAGCGTTTTCCGCAGGCATCCCGAAGGCATCCCAACCCATGGGATGCAGCACGTTGTAACCCTGCATCATCTTGAATCGCGCCACTACATCCCCGATGGAGTAGTTACGAACGTGGCCCATGTGTATACGGCCCGATGGATAGGGAAACATCTCAAGCAGATAGTATTTCGGTCGCGAGGCATCGATCTCGACCTTAAACAGGTTTTCCCTTGCCCAGAATTCTTGCCATCTTTTTTCGATCACCTCGGGGTTGTATTTTCTGTCCATAGTTCCTCCGATGCAACCACACTGGTGGTTCGATCGACATCTCATAACATACGGACCTGGCATCTTCAACGGCTTTCGATCTTGACGCGCGGCCACAGCCGTTTTATTCTCAGCCGTTACACTGGTTCGAGAATTGACGGATTCAGGATCGCGGCGGCGCTTCACCTGCAATGCAGCTCTCAAGAATAGTTGCAAAGACGGCGGTCAACAAGGGGAACAGCATGAGCCACGAATATTCGACAAGCCCAGATGGAGAAAGGTTTCCTCTTCCTTCGGAGGAGGATTATGAGATCGAGTTCCAAAGGCTCGAAAAACTTGCGGCGGTCAACCGGGACAAGGGCCGCGAGATCGTGGTCGTCCTGGGAATGGGGTTCGTGGGCGCGGTTATGGCAGCGGTAGTAGCTGATTCCACCGACGAAGCGGGCAATCCGGCCAAATTCGTCATCGGGATGCAGAGGCCCAGCACTCGGAGCTTTTGGAAGATCGGGCTGATAGGCCGTGGATTGGCCCCAATGAAGTCCGAGGACCCCGAGGTGCCTCGAATCATCGAGAGATGCGTGAAAGAGAAGGAAACCCTCACGGCCTCGTACACATACAAGGCGCTGACGCTCGCCGACGTCGTGGTAGTGGATGTCCAGTGCGATTACGTGAAAAAGTCGCTCAATGACGTGGGCACAGGCTACGTTCAAATGGAGGAACTGGAAAAGGCTATCGAGATCATCGGAGAGCTGATCCGACCCGAAGCCCTTGTACTGATTGAAACTACGGTCCCCCCGGGCACCACAGAACAGGTTGCTTATCCCCTGATCAAGAAAGCATTCCATAAACGCAGCATCGAATCAGAGCCCTTAATCGCTCACAGTTACGAGCGCGTCATGCCCGGCGCCAATTACGTGGCCTCCATCAGGAACTTCTGGCGTGTGTGCAGCGGTATCAATCCGGGATCACGGGAGCGAGTGGTCAAGTTCCTCCAGGAGGTGATCGACACAAAGAATCATCCGCTCACTGTCCTTGACCGGCCTATAGAATCCGAGACCGCGAAAATCGTGGAGAACAGCTACAGGGCCACAATTCTAGGTTTCCTCAATGAATGGAGCCTGTTCGCGGAGCGCAACGGCGTGGACCTGGTAAAGGTCATTGACGCCGTCAAGGTCAGGCCTACTCACTCGAACATTATATTCCCGGGTCCTGGTATAGGCGGATATTGCCTCCCCAAGGACGGTGGCCTAGCGGTGTGGGCGTACAAGCACCTGATGGGTTTTGAGGACGAACTGTTCAAAGTTACCCCATTGGCTATTAATATCAACGATACCAGGTCCCTGCACGTGCCGGAGCTGACCAGGGACGCGCTGCGAAATATGGGACGTTACATTGCAGCCTCCCGTGTGACCTTGCTAGGGGCCTCGTACAGAGAAGACGTGGGGGACACCAGATACAGCGGGTCTGAAATCATAGTGCGCCGACTAGTGGAGATGGGCGCGGATGTGTGCGTCCATGATCCGTACGTTGATCACTGGTGGGAGTTTGAAGCCCAAGACGCCTACCCTGCTCCGGGAACCAGCAGGGCCCAGTTCTTTCGGGGGCAGAAGAAGCTGACTTCACTGCGCGTAGAGTCTGATCTGTGGCAGGCCCTAAAAGAGGCCGATGTAATGATACTCGCGGTACGCCACAAACAGTTCCAGGATCTCGATCCGGACCATGTCGTGCAAGCTGCCGGTGAGCCGCTCGCAATCATAGACTGCTTCGGCATCCTCGATGATGCCAAGATAAAGCGCTATTTCGAGTTGGGATGCGAGGTCAAGGGGCTTGGCCGAGGCCACATTAATCGATTGAAAAAGCTTTATAAGAAGTGACCTTACGGCCTGTGCAGATGATCTCTACTGTGCCGAGGATTTCGCCGCTTGAAGCTTCGGTCTCAGCACAGGTTCGTGGAAAAGGGCAAATTTGAGCCATTGGAATGCAAATTCCAAGAGTTTGACATCATTTTGCCGGAGACCGGCCACGACCTTTTCATCAATGTCGAACTTTTGAAGAAATCCACTCTTGAATATAAACTCGCGAAATCTCTCCGTGTTATAGCAGGCCATCGTGAACATCTGCATGTGCTGCGTTCCGAGAGCAATTCCGCGGCCGCGGGCCTTTAGAACGTAAAGCTCCATGAGGAGATCATTTAGCCTGTTGTATTCTTCCATCCCCTGATCCGCGAGCCACTCCCGCACCGTCCACGGCCGTTTCTGCTCAAATCCCTTACAATGGTCTTCCATTACAGGAAAATAGAACTCTCTGGGTGTCCCATCCATCGCGTGCTTAGTCGCGGCCCGGCCCAGAGGATAAATCCTACACGCACCGGGTCGATCCTCGTAAACACAGCATCCTTTCGGGGTAACGAACGGGCACCGCCTGTAGTCGTCGGAGTCCATCTTCATCATGATCTCGGGGAACCCGTGGCCCGTGGCCCATCGCATGATCGAATAAGTATCTAAAAAATCCGCGGAGGAGATCCCGAGCTTTTTTCGGAGCCGCAAGACATCGTAGGGCGTAAGGAGCAGTTCCAGTCTTCCGCAGCACTCGGTGAAACAGGGAACCTCGGGCCCGCACGCGAATTCAAAAGTATCCTCAAGAGATAATCTGGAATCGACATCAATGGTGGGCCCCGATCCTGTTTGTCTGTCATTCATTTGCGCTCCTGTTCTCTTCCATGCCCCTGATTTCCTTCTTGCCGTCCGATTGACTCCTCTGTGCCCAGAGGAATCGTGCGAATGCCAACAGGTTGGGGAAAACCATGTCCGCATCTCCGTGTCTTTCCGGGCCTATACAAACTGTTCGCACGCCTGCTCCCCGCCCCGCGCCAATGTCGCAGAGCGAGTCCCCTACCATGTAAGAGGCGTCAAGATCGATGTTCAGATCCCGGCTTGCCGTTAAGATCATGCCCGGTTCAGGCTTTCGGCAATTACAGTACTCGAATTCTTCATGCGGGCAGTGGTATATCGCGTCCAGAGGCGCATACTCCTTTCGCAGCTCCCCCTGCATGTAATCATGCACTGCCTCCAGGTCCTCTCCGGTCATGAACCCTCGCGCTATTCCTCTCTGATTAGTTATCAAGATTAGCATGAATCCAAGCTTCTTAAATATGGACAGGGCCTCGCCGACTCCCGGCAAAACATGAAATTCCGAGACTTTCGTTATGTACGGCGTGTCCGGCAATTTGTGGTTGATGACCCCATCACGATCCAGGAACACCGCTTTCCGAGACATTGGGGCATCGGCTAACTGCTTCATGCGATTTCCATTCAGGGACAGAGATCTACCGCGAACAATAGGTAGTTCTGCGTTCTCACGAGCCGATCATAAAGGTCGCCGGTCCTGAGGTCAAGGTTTGAG
>Ga0209039_10004223_pt1 | contig 10595 bp, 8 predicted proteins | sample BogFormECP12_OM1_FD_188238 | JGI IMG/M metagenome (GOLD analysis project Ga0209039, IMG submission 188238) | Bog forest soil microbial communities from Calvert Island, British Columbia, Canada - ECP12_OM1 (SPAdes) (version 2) | ecosystem: Environmental > Aquatic > Freshwater > Wetlands > Bog ... | reverse complement strand
CAAAGGTTAAGGTTGAGATGAAGAACAGGTTAAGGTTGAGGTTAAAAAGAGAGACGACTTGCACGAAGAACGGAGTGACAGGAAGGATCGTGATCGCGGCGCTGATCATCTTAGTGTGCGCAGTAGTTGGAGACGCTCACGCCTACACATACACGTACACCAATGGAACCGGCTATCTAGTCAAGGTGACTGCGCAGCTCTACGACGACGCGGATAAGACCGCCGAGCTAAAGGCCAATGGGTCGTACACCATTTCAAGTAAGTCTCTCTTGAAAAGCTGGGTCGCCGAGGTCTTCCTGGCCGACACATGGCAGCAGGTATTAAACATGACGTGCGATCTTCTTCCCGGTGATCACACCTTTTCAATTTACGTGGATGAAAAGAAAGATACGAATGGCGTACTCATCCGCACCTGGAACGCGCTGATTAAATAAGAGAAAGTACCGTTGCGAGTTACGCGTTGCGAGTTACGAGTCAGTTACAAGTTTAAGAACAAAAAACCTGTTACAGGTTACAAACAAAGGCCGTTATGGCTTGTAACCCCTTTTCCCGTAACTTGTAACAGGCTTCTTTCCGTAACTTGTAACCCGTAACGAGTCCTTCTAACCCGGAACCCGGAACGGTCTTACATCTTCCCGTCCCACTCGAGCTTCAGCCGCTTGTCCTGGTGCTTCTCTGCGATCTTCTCTTTCTTGACCTCACTCGTCTTTATCTTCAAGCGCAGGTCGTTCTGGCTGTCTGCGTAGGATATCGCGTGCTTATAGTCGATCCTGCCGGCCTTATAGAGGTCAAAAATCGATTGGTCAAACGTCTGCATACCCTCGTGATAACCTAGTAACATGGCTTCTTTCAGCTGTGCAACCTGCTGCTGCGAAACCAAGTCTTTGACCCTCGGTGTATCGAGGAGGATCTCGACGGCCGCGATCCTCTTGCCGTCCACCGACGGGATGAGACGCTGCGAGATGATGGCCCTCAGGGTGAGAGAAAGCTGCAAGAATATCTGCGCATATCTTTCCGGCGTGAAAAAGTTCATAATCCGCTCCAGGGCCTGGTTAGCGTTGTTGGCATGAAGCGTTCCCAGACACAGGTGGCCCGTCTCGGCAAATCCTATGGCCGCCTCCATCGTCTCCGTGTCCCTTATCTCGCCGATAAGAATCACGTCCGGCGCCTGACGCACCGTGTACTTCAGCGCATTCGCAAAGGAAAGCGTATCAAAACCGATTTCCCTCTGGGTTATAACACTTTTCTTGTGGTGGTGAACGAACTCTATCGGGTCCTCCACCGTGATGATGTGCCCCTTCTCGTGTTCGTTCCTGTGATCGATCATGGCAGCGAGGGTCGTCGATTTACCCGTGCCGGTCGCGCCCACGACCAGCACAAGGCCCCGTTTAGTCATGACAATGTCTTTCAGAATCTTTGGCAACCCGAGGTCATCGATGGTTTTGATCTGTATTTTTATCTGCCGCAGGATTACGCCGACGTGCCCCATCTGCTTAAAAATACTCACCCTGAATCTTCCGAGGTCCGGATAAAACAGGGCGAGGCCCATCTCAAACTCTTCCTCAAACCGTCTTTTCTGCCGCTCATTCATGATGCTGTACGCCACCTCTTGCGTGTCTTCCGGCGTCAGCACGTCTGCGCCTCCCTCATAACGATCCACGGTACCCTCTATCCTGAACATAGGAGGCAGTCCTACGGTCAAATAAATATCGGAAGCATTGGTCTCTGTCATGTGTTTGAGTAACTTCTTAAGCGGCACCATAGCTCATCTCCCTGAGGGTACATTCGGAATGTAGAACGCAACTTCATCCGGCGTGACAAGGTTGCGTGCGAGCAACTCCTTAACCGCAGCCTCCATGGTGATCATACCCATGGCCTTGCTCGTCTGCATGATCGAGGGCATCTGAGCAACTTTGTTTTCGCGTATCAGGTTCCGTATGGCCGGCGTGGCCAGCATGATTTCAAAGGCGGCCACTCGCCCTTTGTTGTCCCTGCGCTTGAAGAGAGCCTGCGTGGCGATAGCCTGGATAGACTCTGACAGCATCGCCCTGACCTGGTTCTGCTGTCCCGCCGGAAACACGTCAACAACCCTGTCGATCGTCTTTGGCGCACCGCTGGTGTGCAAGGTCGCGAAGACCAGGTGGCCGGTTTCTGCCGCTGTCAGGGCCAGAGAGATGGTCTCCAGATCCCTCATTTCGCCGACCAGGATCACGTCCGGGTCCTCGCGAAGCGCGGCCCGCAGGGCATTGGCAAAACTCTTCGTATGCGGTCCAAGTTCCCTCTGATTCACGAGACAAAGGTTGGACCGATACACAAACTCTATCGGGTCTTCGATGGTGATAATGTGCCCTTTCATTTCGCTGTTGATAAGGTCTATAATCGCTGCAAGCGTCGTCGATTTACCGCTACCGGTCGGCCCCGTGACCAGGACAAGGCCCTTTTCAAGGCGCGCGACGTTCACCAGTACTTTGGGGAGACCTAACTCATCAAAACCCGGTATCTTATTCGGTACGGGCCTGAAGGCAGCTGCATCTCCTCTGTTCTGTTTAAAGACATTCACCCTGAATCGTCCATAGTCTCCAAGGGCCAGAGAAAAATCGAGTTCCAGGAATTCTTCGAAGACTTTACGCTGTTCATCGTTCAGGATGTCATAGATCATCCTGTGGACCGTCTCCTCATCGAGTCGCGGCGCATCGACTTTTCGCATTTCACCGTGAATCCTTACCAATGGCGGCTCTCCGGCGCTCAAATGGAGATCGGATGCCTTGTTTTCCACCGCAAAAATGAGCAGTTCGGAAACGTCCATGCAGACTCCCTCCTATTTCTCTAACGATTCTATCTCTCTTATTGTCGGCAAATCTCTGATATCTTTAAGGCCGAAAAGTTCGAGAAACCTGGCGGTGGTCCTGAAAATGATGGGTTTACCCAATTCTTCGTTTCTTCCGGCGATCTCAATCACCTTGCGATCCAACAGTTGTCTGATAGTTCTGGCCGAGTCGACCCCTCTCAGGCCGTCAATATCTCTTTTCGCCACGGGCTGTCTGTAAGCGATGATGGCCAGCGTTTCGAGCATAGGCCTGGTTAGACCGCCCTCCCTTTCTTTGACGAACCGTCTGACGTGGTCTCTGTACGCAATCTTCGTCCGCATCTGGTATCCACCCGCGACCTCTACGATTTCCACTGACCGGTTCGCGTCCCTGTACTCTTCCATCAGACTTTTGGCGGCGCCGGCTATCTCTTCGGCGCTATATTCCTGCAGACCCTTGTGCAGCTTCCTTGCGCCCACCGGCTTCGCTGAAGAAAAGAGAATTGCTTCCAGGATATTTTTCAGTTCTGTTGTAGAAATTGTCTCACCTCCTCCATTATTCTTCCCCTGTCCTCGGGGTACTCGAACCAGGAGATATCTTTCTCCCTGCAAAACCACGTGATCTGCCTCTTGGCATAATGACGCGTCTCCTGTCTTATTCTGGTAACCATCTCAGCATAACCGAGAGCGCCGCTGAGGTAAAGCAGAATATCGCGGTATCCGATACTCGAGAAGGGCTTCAAACCGCTGGAATAGCCCGTGGCCAACAACCTCTCCACCTCTTTCACCCAACCTGCCTGCAACATGCTGTCGACCCGTTGATTGATCCTGTCGTAGAGCTCGCCGCGTTCCCGCGTCAGCCCCACCTTATAGGCATTATAGCGTTGTTCCTTGAATCCATGGCGCTCCCGCCACTCGGACATGGTCATGCCGGAAGTATAGTAAACTTCAAGCGCCCGTACTACCCTGGTCCGATCGTTGCAGCTTACCTTTGAAGCATACATCGGGTCGACCTCTCTCAGCTCTTTGTACACGTGTGACGGCTCCTTCTGATATCGGGATCTCAAAGCCTCTCTTGTCCGCGTGTCTCCTGTCACGGCAAACAGACCATGCAACAGTATGCGCAGATAGAGGCCCGTACCCCCGACAACAACCGGTACTCTTTTTCTTGAGCGGATATCGTGTATCGCCCTGTCAGCCGCCTCTTTGAAGAGTGCCCCGTTAAACTCCTGCTCAGGCTCCACGATATCGATAAGGTGGTGGGCGACTTCCGCCCGCGCATTCATTCCAGGCTTGGCGCTTCCGATGTCAAAATGCTTGTAAACCTGCACAGAGTCGGCGTTGATTATCTCGCCGCCGAACTCTCTTGCCAGCCACAACCCGCATTCCGATTTGCCCGTACACGTGGGTCCGAGAACCGCAATAACCTTCTCGCCGTTTGCCTGCACCACCCATATAAGATATAATATGGCGCTCCATGTCAAGAATTATAAGGTTTGCCGTACTCCTTTTTTTCATCCCCGCTGCGCTGGGAACGGGCTTCTCGTACAGCCTCGTTAACTATCTCGAACTGCCTGATGTGAAGCAGCTTGAAACCTTCAAACCCAAGTCGGCCACGCGTCTTTACGCGGACGACGGAACCCTCTTTGCTGAGCTTTTTGTCGAGAAGAGGATTCCGATTGCCACCAGTGAGATGCCCAAGCACTTGAGACTCGCCTTCGTCGCCATCGAAGACGTAAGATTTTATAATCATGTGGGGATCGATGTCAGGGGCATTTTTCGCGCAGCATACCGGAATGTGATGCGTCAGAGCTTCTCCGAAGGTGCCTCCACCATCACCCAGCAACTCGCGCGCAACCTCTTCCTGACGCCGACAAAGAGCTTCAAACGAAAGATTGAAGAGGCCATATTGGCAGTCAATATCGAGCGCACGTATTCAAAGGATGAAATCCTCAGCATGTACCTGAACCTGATCTACCTTGGAGAAGGAGCTTACGGCGTCGAGGCGGCAAGCTACACCTATTTTCACAAGAAGGCTCGCGATCTTGACCTAGAGGAGGCTGCTACACTGGCTTCGCTTACTAAGGCACCATCTCGCTCGTCACCTTTTAAGAACGTTGCCAAAGCTATGGAACGGAGAAACCTGGTGCTGCGAAAAATGTTCGAGGCAGGTTTCATCGGAAAAGATGAGTACGTCAAGGCGGCCATGGCTCCTCTCGCACTTGCCCCGTTCAGAGTTTACGCCCGCAAGAACGGCTTCTTTATCGACTACGTAAAACAGATCCTCGAAGAACGCATGGCCAACAAGGATGAGATCTACACGCAGGGACTCAACGTCAAGACAACCCTCAGCCTCCAGATGACCGAATTCGCCAATACCGCAATAGAAAAAGGTCTTTTGTCATACCGCGAGAGACATCCGAAGACGCTTGAACTACCAGAAATGGCCCTCGTCGCGATCGAGGTAAAAACTGGAGAAATCAAGGCACTCATTGGCGGGAAAGATTTCGGGACCTCGCCGTACAACAGGATGACCCAGGCCAAAAGGCAGCCTGGATCTGCGTTTAAACCCATCATCTATCTCGCAGCCCTTGAGGAAGGTCTAAAACCGACCTATATGCTGAAGGACGCGCCTGTCTCATTCACGAATCCCTGGACGAGACAGGTTTGGTCCCCGCATAATTACAACAACGAATATCATGGCGACGTGCCTATGCGCAGAGCACTGGAGCTCTCGCTCAATACAGCGACGGTGAGGCTCCTGGACAAGATTGGTGTAGAAAACGTCATAGACCTCGCACAGAGGCTCCACCTATCTTCTCATTTTGAGCCGAACCTTTCGCTGGCTCTTGGCTCAACAGAAGTGATACCGCTTGAACTTGCCCTGGCATACGCCACCGTGGCACGGGGAGGCGTCTACCTGCCGCCGAAGGTAGTGAGGAGCATCTCAACCGTGGACAATGAGGACGTATCCTCGGATCAGCCTGCCGAGCCTGAGCCGGTAGTTGATCATGAGCAGGCCTATATGCTCATCGACATGATGAAAGGTGTGATCAAGCAGGGAACTGCGGCTAAGGCTGCCCGGATGCCTTACTACCTCGCTGGCAAGACAGGTACGACCAATGACTTCCGGGATGCATGGTTCATAGGCTTTTCTCCCAACCTGCTCTGCGCCGTGTGGGTTGGATACGACAAAGAAACGCATCTGGCAGGAAGGGAGTCCGGTGCTATCGCAGCTCTGCCCATCTGGATCGACTTCATGTCAAGAGCGCTTGCGTTCTATCCGAACGAAGATTTCTCACCGCCTGACAAGGAATCGATCAGCCGGTTTGCGCCACCATTCGAGGACCGCTAACAGTAGACACGGCGACACGGGGATAGGGAGAAAAGGAAGGCTCTCCGTGTCTCCGTGTCACCCTATCCCGATGTCTCTGTGTCACCGTGTCCCTCTGCCAGAAAATAAAAAAGCAAGGCCCAAAAACTGCCCTGCCGTGGTTGTAAAGCCTAACTTACTTCTCTAAAGTTCCCGGTAAGGATAATACCGATTTGCATTCAAGTTGGAGACCGAGGCGGCAGCGAGGAGCCGACGCAGGCGTACCTTGGGGTACGTCGAGGAGAGCGACGCAGTGACAACGAAGGTATACACTTGAAGGCGAATTGGTATAGCCCTATCCGGTTGGGATCGTTACTATGGGAGCCATTCCTTTTTCTCCGGTCTCCACCAGGGTGAAAACGAACATCAAAAAGGAGAATATTTTTTTGGACCTCAGGTCCTTGTCGTCGATCCAGAAATAGGACTTCCGATAGGGTATCGAAACAAAAGCATCGCCGGGTTTTTCCGATGAGCTCTGAATCCGCACCAAAGGGTGGACCTTCTCTCCGGCAGCCTTTTCCTGGAACGTGGGGGAGACCCGCTTTTCCTGCACATCCGAGGCGGGGACTTCGATGTCCGAAGAGAGATCGACGAGGACCTCCAGGATCGACCGGGTCAAAAGCGCGATCTCTTTGTTATCTCTTGGAATGGCCCCATACACCACATTGATGTCAGTCGTAAGAGGGTCCAGCCCCAGCATATCCCGGACCTCTTTTGACAAAGCTTCGATTTCAGGATCTCGTTTCCCGCGGATGACCATCACGGCCGCTGCTTCCTTGTCTATCTTTGTGACCCTCATCCCGATGCCCCCTGCCAGTTGGATCGTCCGCATTTTCTCGATCAGAGTATAAAACTCAGGCTCAGCCGATCGCGCCCTCGCGTCCCCTCCAAAGCGATTCCGAATACCGTTAATCTCATGAACCAGTGCGCGGAACACCAGGTCCGCTGGATAGCCGCCCTGGATAAGGCTCAGGATGGCGGCTGGGGGAATGGGAGACATCAGGCTGCGTGCGAACTTATCCCCCAGGATGGGGGTGAATGTGATGGTCGGCCGGTCCACATACGTACCGGACGCCCCCAGGGTCTGAGAGCTGCTCGAAGGCTGCTGGGTGATCGTTGCGCCCAGATTGATTGCCCCAGCAATCTGGTACTGGCTGATCACCGAAGAGACATCCATGAAAACAGGTGCGTCGCCGTAACGTATCTTGACCATGTTGAAGAGCATCTGACGCTTCCACGAATCGGAAATGGCTTCCGTGTAATCGAACCGGTCCCGGGAGACGGTTCCCGGGCCTATCCCCGAGCATCCGGCGAGAAAAAGAAGTAGAAGGGCTAAGAAGCTATGCGCCGCAGTTTTCATATGTCTGTTTCTCGGTGTGTCGCGAGCTCTCCGGCTTGCGCCACGCACCTTTATTGGGCCTTCTTCCAGGTATCGTCAGGATCAAACTTGTCCATCGCTTGCGTGATCTTTGCCGTATTTTTTCCGAGATTCTTCTGGTAGACCACGCCATCCTGGTTGACGATAAAAGTCATGATACCGGAATTACCATATTGCGCCGGATAGGCCACCAAAGCAAACCCGCCGATCATTTTGCCATTAACAACATAATCGTATGCCCCGCCGGGGGCATGCTTTCCCTGGGCTTTTAACATTCGGTAATAGTATCCGTGGTAAGGAACAGGTTGACCGGAGTTCTGCTTCAACCCGTAGCCCGTTTTTACAGCCTCAGCAACAAGCGGTCCCAGGGGGCTCTCTTCTTCTCCTTCCTTTGACTCCCAGTAAAGGCCGTCCTTCTTTCCGTCTTCGCTCCTGAACTTCTGTGCGTACTCCAGGAGACCGTTCTCATTGCGGTCCTTGCGGGCATATTCGTGCTGGGCGTCCACGTAGACCAGGCATGTCTCGATGGTGCTCAGTTCATTCCTGCCAATCCGTCTCGCAAGGATCTCTTGTTTGCCCGCCTTGGTGTCGAAGCGCCATTTCTTACCGGTCTTTACGATGGGAATCGAGAATGGCCACTCATCGTTTCCCAGATAGAGAACGGCTTTCTTGTTATTTACTTGCTGCAACCTGTTTTTTTCTTCGTAATGGCTGACGAACTGTTCGGCCGCTGTCTTGTCCGCAACAGGATCGCCTGATGAGACCAGGTCTTTACTTCCAGGGCCAAGGATTGCCCTCAGCGTCTTTGTATCAAAGCTCTTTGCCGCAGCAATCAAAGCCTTGGCTGCATCATCCGGAGAGTTGAAGGTCTTCTGGGCAGGCGCCGCTGCGTAAGCATGATCGAATGCAAAGGCAAAAAGCGATATCGCGCAGAGAATAATCACCGCAGCGAACCTGCTCACTTGTTTTCGTGCGGTCAGGGGTGTGTATGTCGACATCGGCTTTCCCTCCATTGGAGAATGGTATCGTTGCGTTGTGCTATTCATCTGCCTCTACCTCCTCCGCGACCTCCGCCGCCACCTGAGCGACCTCCGCCGCCACCTCCACGACCTCCGCCGCCCAATCCGCCGCCGCTGCCGCCACGGCTCTGTCCTCCCAAGCCACTGCTGCCTCCGCTCTGCCGCCCGGATCCGAGGCTCTGGTTTCCACGATTGCTGGCCTGTCTGGCTTCGCTGCCGCGATTATCGCCGCCGAACGCGCTGTTGTTCCCGCGCTGCTGCGCAGCCTGCCCGCGAGAAGCGCCTGCTCCGCCACGGTCACCCCCGCCGAGGTTCCGAGGTTGTTGCGATGCCTGCGGCCCACCAGTTCCTTGGCCCCTTCCTCCGCCTATCCCTTGATCTCTTCCACCACCCGCGCCTTGGCCTCTTCCTCCGCCTGCGCCGTCACGTCCTCCGTAGTCGCGCCTCATATCATTCGAGGCGCGCGGCTGCTGGCCGAACTTTTTGGCCGTTCCCTGATCCCGGTATGCAACGCCTTTACGAGACTCCGGGTTATGCTTCCACTGACCTTGTCCCCCTTGTCCGGTCGTTACTTTGTTCTGGTAATTGCTGCGGTTGATGTTGTTGTTGATGTTTGCGTTCTTGTAAACATTCATATTGACGTCACCGTGGCCCCAGTTACAACTGCCCCCGGCGTAGCCCCAGGCCGCACCCACAGCAACGCCGGCCGCAAAAGAGAATGCCATTGCTCCGTACGGATAGGCGTAGACAGGAGGCGGAGGATACGCGGGATAGGCCCATACCCCGTAGACCACGGTCGGATTATACGTCGGCACGTAGATAACTTGGGGATTCGCTGGTTGGATAACGATATATTGGGTCTGAGGTTCTACAATAACCTTCTGCTCGTTGGTGGTCTTGAGGTTCCCCGCAACCTGCGCCTTCTGCCTCAATCTCTGCACAGCGGCCATCAGGTCCTTCTGCTGGGCGAGCACAGCATCTCCGAGTTGCTGCGTCCAGTCCAGCTTATCATTCATCATGTTCAACACATCGGGAAAATTGACGAGCGACTTGACGCTGGGGTCCCAGTTCTGTTTCTCCAGTCCCGCCGTCAACTGGTCACCCTTGAGATTCGGATTCGCCTTTACCCAACGCGCAGCCTGTACTATCTCCAAAGGATAGGTCGAGGCCATAAAAATTTGCGCCAGGAGATCGTCCGGGTAGAGCGCGATCGGCGCAACGATTTGCTCCAGCTGTTCGGGTTTGAATAAAGGTGCACCGCCTGGTTGCTGGGCTGTTTCCTGCGCAAAACCGCACGTGGGCGCTGCCATCCAGAGGACAAGCCACCAGACCAAAATGGCATGCGATATTTTTGGCATCTTCATCGTAACCTCTCTTTCGTACCTGTGTCAGTCAACGAGCTTTTTCTAACGAGTGCTGCCGGCCCAGGACCAGCCAGCACCCCTCGTTATGCTCCGTGCAGCGGGCCGCTCTTTGCTGTAGCTCACTTCATCTGCGCGAGTGCCCCTGCGATATCCCGACTGAGTGCAGCCAGTGCGCGGCTTTCGGCCTGGACCAAGGCATCGTAACCCTGGCCGGTCACCTGCTCCGTGTAGGTCGCCTTCCTGGTTACGCGTGCCTTGCCTGAGGCAACGCTCCACCAGGCTTCGAGGGAGACCGTGGTACCGAGCGCCCCATCCATGGTAAGGATCTCCACTTCGACGCGGTAATCGGGTACGTGTGAAGGGCGCCAGGGGAAAAAGACGATCTCCTTGGTGCAGATGAGCCGCGATACGTTCTCCGCGAGGGTACGGGGCACACTCTCAGCGAGAGGCTCTGCCCACAGGTCGAAATAGGCGAGGGTGATCTCGTTGGGGCTGGTGCGGGTGACGATCTGCGTCCGGTTCACATACTCCGGCAGCTTGATCGGTCCTATGCCGACGGCCGGGCAGGACTCTTGAGACGCAACCTTACCTTCGGCAAGAGGGCTGAGGACGTAGTTGCGTGCCGGCGTGCTTCCCGCGCATCCGGCGAGCAGCA
>Ga0209039_10004221_pt1 | contig 10602 bp, 12 predicted proteins | sample BogFormECP12_OM1_FD_188238 | JGI IMG/M metagenome (GOLD analysis project Ga0209039, IMG submission 188238) | Bog forest soil microbial communities from Calvert Island, British Columbia, Canada - ECP12_OM1 (SPAdes) (version 2) | ecosystem: Environmental > Aquatic > Freshwater > Wetlands > Bog ... | reverse complement strand
TGGTAATGGCGTTGTGGGATTTTTTCACAAAATAAGATTACCACGCTTTACGTCATTACCGCTTTCTTTATCTAATCCAGTTAGCGGAAACTAAAGTCAAAAGCTTGGCAGATATCGAAAAGCTCAAAAATTCAAAAGGTTCTGACATTAAAGTTTGGGGCAGTTGTAAGCTTATTCAACTGCTACTTAAGAATGATTTAGTGGACGAACTCTGGCTCAAAATTTTCCGGTTGACTCTTGGTAAAGGAAAAAAGTTGTCTGTCAATGGCGCGATCCCGGCGGCATTGTCATTAATAGAAAGTTCGGTTACACCAAGTGGAGTGATTATTGCCAATTACAAGCAAGTCGGAAAAGTCAAGACCGGTACTATTGGAGCTTAAGGAGAAATAAAATGAGAAAACTAATTGCGGCAATCAATATGGCTCTGGACGGGTTTTGCGACCACACGGCAATGATTGCAGATGATGAAATACTTCAACATTACAATGAGCTATTTAGTAACGCAGACACCATTATATTTGGAAGGATAACATATCAACTTATGGAAAGTTATTGGCCATCTGTGGTAAAAAATCCTACTGGTAACAAACCAACTGATGAATTTGGAGTATTAATAGACAATATTTCAAAGATTGTTTTTTCCCGCACGCTGAAAAATGTTGATTGGAAAAATACAAAATTGAAAAAGAAAGTCATTAAAGAAGAAGTTTTAGAACTCAAGCGACAGACGGGTAAAAACATTTTAGTTGGCAGCCCAAGTTTAATAGTAGCCTTAACGCAACTTGACTTAATTGATGAATACCAGCTTAGCGTTCAGCCAATTATTTTAGGAAGCGGCTTGCCATTATTTAAAAACATAAATGATAGAATAAATCTTAAACTCATAAAAACAAAAATCTTTGGCTCTGGTTCAATAACGCTTTATTATGAGCCGGCAAAAAATGACTGATATCATGAAACGACACGACTTCGGACGAAGAATAGCCCATTTGCATAACAAAAGATAAAGAAATTTTAAAAAGAAGGGCTTTGGTGGAGTTATTATTGCTGGAAAAGTCAAGACCAGTACTGTTGGAGCTTAAGGCGGCTAACCTGTTAATAATTCCCCAGATAAACTGAATATTTTCACTACCCACATCACACTCTCAAGCTTCACCAAAACAGGAGCAAACTACGCTCAAAGCAATTCCGTCAAATCAGCTTCATCTCGTCCCACCCGCCACGGGTAACGCCAGCCACTAAGCTCCCCGCTTTGCTCCTGCTTTCTATCGATGCGGGAATTTTTCCTAATGCTATAATCAGTGCCTATGAAATACGAAACCATCCACAACGTACAAATTTCAAAAATCGGCTTCGGCTCGGCGCGGCTGGGCGGCAGATTCGTAGGAGGCATTCTGGCAAATCGCAACCACGATGAGTTCTTTCTTTCCGCCTTGCGCTCAGCCCTCCACCTCGGTTATATCCACTTCGACAGTGCCGAACTTTACGGAGAAGGCCATGCAGAAGAATTGATTGGCCGCGCTGTTTTCGAGTCCGGATTAAAGCGGGAAAAGATTTTCGTCACGACCAAGATCTGGCCCACCCATCTGGCCTATAAAAATGTTTTTCGATCTTGCGAGAACAGTCTGCGGCGCTTGCAAATGACCTATGTGGATTTGTATCTCATCCATTGGCCCAATCCGTTTGTGCCGCTCAAAGAAACTTTCCGCGCCCTCAATCAACTCGTTAAGGACGGCAAGGTCAAACACATTGGTGTCAGCAACTTCAACGTGAAACTGATTCAAAGAGCGCAAGCACTTTGCGAAACGCCGATCTTTGCAGATCAGGTTCCATACAGTCTCACGCACCGCCATTACGCAAAAAACGGCACGCTGGAATATTGCCAGCAAAATGACATCCTCGTCACTGGATATTCGCCGGTCAATCACGGACACATCGAGGTCGAGCAAACTCTGCAATCCATCGCCGATGCGCATCTCGTCACGCCGTATCAAATCGCATTGGCGTGGCTGGTCAATCAGCCGCGCGTCATCACCATTCCCTTGTCTTTCAATCCCAAACATCAAAAAGAAAATCTCGATGCGGCGGATATCGAATTGACCCCCGCCGAAATGAATCAACTTAATCAATTAGGATGATCCACCTCCCTGCCCTATGAAATACGAAACTGTTCATAATCTGACTTTGCCCAAAATCGGATTCGGCACCTGGAAGATCGGCGGCGAATCTTCTCCGAACCCCAAAATGGATTCCGTTTCATTAGCCGCGTTGCGTTCCGCGCTTGAACTCGGCTACACCCACATCGACACCGCCGAGATGTACGCCGCTGGTCACACCGAAGAATTAATCGGTCAAGTAATCCGCGAGGTGCACGTCAAAAGAGAGGCGCTTTTCATTACATCCAAAGTGATGCCTGAACATCTAGCATACGATCAGGTGATTCGTTCATGCGAAGCCAGCCTGCGCCGTTTGCAAATGGATTACCTTGATTTTTATCTTATCCATTGGCCCTCCGTCGGCATAAAGCTTGAAGAGACCTTCTGGGCTTTGAATCAACTTGTCAAAGATGGCAAAGTTAAGCATTTGGGCGTCTGCAACTTCGATGTGAAGTTATTGAAACAATCCCAAGCTTTATCCGCAACACCGATCATCACAAACCAAGTTCCGTTCAGTACTTCAGATCGTTCTTACGTCAAGAATGGCGTTCTGGAATATTGCCAGCAAAACAACATTATCCTTACCGCATACTCGCCCGTCAATCAGGGACATTTTCGCATCAACAAAACCCTTGAATCTATTGCACGGGCACATTCGGCGACACCGGATCAAATTGCATTAGCGTGGTTAGTGCTGCAAACACGCGTCATCACCATTCCGATGTCTTTCAATCCAGTCCACATCAAAGAAAATTGGGATGCGGCTGACATCATTCTTGGCGATGATGAGATGAAACAATTGAATTAGCCCCTACCCAGCCTCCTCCAAATACGACCACGAAAATATTGTCGTATTTGGGGGAGGTGCCGCAAAGCGGCGGCGGGGCTATAATCCCATCAATGGATTCTCACTCGCGAGCCATACCGGAGAAAATCGAAAAGGAAGAAGAGCAAACTGACCAGGGTCCGCTTTATCGCGTCATCATCCATAATGACGACATCACGCCGATGGATTTCGTCATCGACATTTTGATTTCGATCTTCATGCTTCCAGCCGCAAACGCGGCTTACGTCATGTACACCGCACATCTCAACGGCAACGCATACGTTCAAACTTTGCCGAAGCCCGAAGCACAGAGACGAATCAACCAGGCGCACTTCGCAGCGCGCTTCAAAGGTTATCCATTGCAATTCACCATGGAACCAGAATGACATCTCCCATCGAATCCCTGACACAAATCAACCTCGATGATCTCGTCAATGCCCTGGGGATTCAAAATCATCAAACGCTCACGCGCATCACGCGATTCTTATTCCGCGGCGCAGCGCGTAGGTTTGCAAAGCAGATGATTGACTTCGACTCAATGGCTGGCACACGCGGATTAGCAGAGTCCGCACGCCTGACGGAACAACTCTACGTCCGCGATGTGCGCGTCTTCGGGGCAAACTATTTGCCGGATTCTTCATTTCTCGCTTTATCCAATCATCCCGGCATGACTGACACGCTCGCCCTCTTCAGCGCGTTGAAACGTAATGACTTGAAGATCATCGCCTTGGACCGACCGTTTCTCTTATCATTACCCAACATTAGTAGGCAACTCTTTTACGTAACAGAGAATCCGAATGATCGTGTTTCATTGGTTCGCCACGTCAGCGCACATTTGCGAAATGGCGGCTCGGTCCTGACTTTTCCCGCCGGACATAACGAGCCTGATCCTGATGTTTATGATGGTGCAGTCGACTCATTACAATCATGGACAGATAGCGTTGGTGTTTTCCTTCGACTCGCGCCACAAACGCCCATCGTTACAATCCTTATCCGCAACGTGGTCTGGAAAAGGATGGCAGACTCACCCATCATGCGAATCAAGCATGGGCGCGATGAACGTGAACTGCTGGTCGTCGCCTTGCAATTGCTAGCAATGGTGATGTTCAACGTCAAACCTGTCAGCGTCATAGTGCAGATCGGTAAACCGATTACCGTCAAGGACCTCGGCACCACAGAGACACAAGTCATTCATCAAGCGGTGCTAGCGGAAATGAAACGATTGATCGAAAATCCGCCTGAGGGCAAAGGAAAAAGCGCACTGGATGAATAAAAGGTTGTCGCGCGGCTTAATAATTATTGTTCTTTTATATTTACTCTACTTCGCACTTCGTCACGCGCCGCTGATTCAAATCTGGAATACGCTTCACCAGTTACAACTCTGGCAAATTATCGTGATCCTCGCCATGGACTCGATCATCTACCTTTTCATCACCGCGCGCTGGTGGTTGATCGTCCAAGCCGAAAACAAAAATATTTCTTATCTTCCGATGATAGGTGTACGAATTTCTGTTTTCGGAATCAGTTATTTTACGATTGGCCCGCAAGTGGGCGGCGAACCGCTACAAGTCATTTATCTCCAGCGGAAATATGGATTGACATACACGCGCGCCGCGTCTACCGTTGTGATGGATAAACTGCTTGAATTGCTGGCAAACTTTATTTTGCTGGTCTTTGGTTTAACGGGGATTGTTCAAGCAGGGATTCTCTCGAAAAACGGCGGTCCGCCTCTCCTGAGTCTGATCGTGCTGTCGGCGTTGGTCGCGTGGCCGCTGATTCATGTCATCCTGCTTTACAAAAAGATTTATCCTTTATCTGCATCTCTGCAAAAAATGTCATTCATTAAAAACACAAAAGCCGTCCGCTTCATCCGTGCCGCAGAACATCTGGCAGGACGATTCTGCCAGCGGCAGACGCGCGCTTTGCTTGCCGCGCTCTTTTTCTCGATATTGGCCGCTGTAGGCATGGTAAGCGAATATTTTCTGATGACGTCTTTTCTCCAAATCCATCTGGTATTCTGGCAGAAGGTCGCGGCGTGGACTGCAGGCTGGCTCTCGTTTCTCGTGCCGTTGCCCGGCGGCTTGGGCGCGTTGGAAGCAAGCCAGGTTTTCGCGTTGGGCTTCTTCGGAATCTCTGCGGCGTCCGCCATGAGCCTCGCCTTGTTCATGCGCGCGCGCGACTTATTAATCGGCGGTCTTGGATTGCTTCTGGCGGGACGGATGATTGCCAAGTAAAATAAATCAATCCGTTATCTATTTTCTAATCGTATCTATATAAAAGGAGATCATATGAAACTTAGGACGTTAGATTATTTCATCATTGTTCTCACGCTAGCCACAGCCGTGTTGCATTTCGCCGCCGCATTTGATCGCGTGCTCTTCCCCGATGGCACTCCCGATCCATTGTTCACATTGAACGGACTCGGCTATTTGGGATTGTTGGGAGCGTTCTATCTGCCCATTCCATTCTTTCAACAAAGACACAAAATAGTCTGGCAGGTTTTGTTCGGATATGTGATCCTGACCATCGTGGCCTGGCTCGTAATTTGGGTTGGAATGAACGTGATCGCGCAAGGCGTGCCGTTCTTCAGTCACGATTCGGTGTATGGTGTCCCAGCCAAAATCATAGAACTGGTTTTGCTCTATCTGCTTTGGCAAGAGAAACCTTAACAAAATGACGCGGGGGTAAAATAAGCCATGCAGCGCAAGACCATCTACTTCACCGCGCCGAGGCAGGTCGAACTCCGCGAGGAGCCTCTGCCGGTATTTGGGGCGGACGAGGTCCTGGTCGAGACGATCTGTTCCGCCGTCAGCGCCGGGACGGAGATGCTGGTTTATCGCGGGCAATTTCCAAGTAAAGTGGATGCAATCGACTCGATCAGCAGTGGGCTTCATTATCCAACATCGTATGGTTATGCAAGTGCTGGGTGCGTAGTGGAAATCGGCAAATCCGTAAATAAGGAATGGAAGAATCGACGCGTCTTCTCGTTTCAACCGCACACCTCGCACTTCATTACAAAGACTGAATACCTGATTCCGATTCCCGATTCGCTCTCGCACGAAGCGGCTTGCTTTCTTCCAAACATGGAAACCGCCGTCAATCTGGTTCAAGATGCCGCGCCGATTTTGGGCGAACGCGTTTTGGTTTTGGGGCAAGGCGTCATCGGTTTGCTCGCTACTGCTTTGTTAAAAGAATTTCCACTGGAGACGCTGGTCAGCGCGGATCATTATGCGCTTCGCCGTGAGGCATCGCTGGCGCTCAACGTCACTGCATCGCTCGACCCGACAACGGCTGATTTTTGCGAAAAGGCGTTAAGCCACTGTAAGCGACCGCTGGTCCCTCATCGTGATATCACCGAACTTCCAAAGCGCGGCGGCTTTGATTTGACCTTTGAATTGAGCGGCAATCCTGCCGCGCTGAACGATGCAATTGCCGTCACTGCCTTCAGCGGACGAGTCGTGATCGGTTCGTGGTATGGCGACAAGCGCGCTTCGATTGACCTCGGCAGTATATTCCATCATTCACGCATCAAGATGATCTCGTCGCAAGTCAGCACGATTGCGCCGGAGTTGTCGGCGCGTTGGGATAAACAAAGACGCTTCGAGGTTGCATGGGAAGCATTGAAACGCATCCAACCGCAGAAATGGATAACACATCGGTTTAACATGTCACATGCCGCCGAAGCGTATAAGCTATTGGATGAATCGCCTGAGCAGGCTATTCAAGTTGTTTTCAACCACGCTTGAGAGGAGGACTTCATGTATACCCTCGCCCTTCGCCGCGACTTCATTGCACGTCACTTTTTGATCGGTGGAGATTGGGGATCGGAAAATTTTCCCAACTCACATCATTATGTTTTGGAGCTACAACTTGAAGGTAACGAACTTGATGAGCATGGATATTTGGTAGACCTTGTGGATGTTGAGAAAAATCTTGATGAAGTCATCGGTTATTACAAAGAGCAAATGCTCAACGACAAACCGGAATTCAAAAACTTGAATCCGTCTCTTGAAAACTTTGCGCGCATCCTTGCCATTTCTCTAAGCGGTTGCATCCAAGCACAGAACCTCACTGCCTTGCGAGTCAAGTTGTGGGAAAATGAAAACGCGTGGGCGGCTTTTGTCGTCAAAAGATGAAGATCGGTTTAATCATTTATGGCTCGTTAGATACGGTGAGCGGCGGCTATCTTTATGACCGCAAATTGGTCGAGTCGCTGAGAAAGCACAGCGATCAAGTTGAAATCATCTCATTACCGTGGCGAAATAATGCCGCACACTTGACGGACAATATTCATTTTCGTCTGCCGCGCGGCTTTGATCTCATCATCGAAGACGAGCTCAATCATCCATCCTTGCTTGAAGCGAACAGAAAAAAACATTCATGTCCTGTTATCAGCCTCGTCCACAATTTACATTCTCTCGAGCCGCGCCCAGCATGGCAGAATGATTTGTATCGAGTCGTTGAACGGAGCTATCTCAATTCTGTGGATGGATTCATCTTCAATTCCAAAACAACACGCAAGGCAGTTAAAGTTTTGATTGGGGATAAGAAGCCGTTTATCGTTGCCAATCCACCCACCGACCGCTTTGGATTACATCTCGACGAAAATCAGATTTGCTCACGCGCCAAAGAGCCTAATCCTTTGCGTCTACTTTTTCTTGGCAATGTGATTCCGCTCAAAGGATTGCATGTGCTTCTTCAAGCATTAAGAGATCCGACTTTTGACTTCAGACTTGATGTAGTCGGTTCGCTGACTGTTAATTTTGCTTATGCTCGCAAAATGCAGGAGAAAGCCAATGCTTATGGCTTGTCATCCAAAGTTTTCTTTCACGGCATTTTAGATGGTGAGCCGCTCGTCGAGCGGTTTGAATATGCACAAGTGCTGGTTATTCCATCATCCTATGAAGGCTTTGGAATCGCGTATCTTGAAGGCATGGGATTCGGATTGCCTGCCATTGCGACCACATCCGGCGCGGCGTTGGAGTTTATCGCCAATAGCGAGAACGGATATTTGATTCCGCCAGAGAATTCATTGATACTGGCAGAGAGATTGACAACTTTAGCAAATGACCGAGAACTATTAGCGCGGATGTCTATCACCGCTTTGAAACGTTATCAAGGACAGCCGACATGGGAAGAGACCGTGGATTCCATTAGAGATTTTCTCTTGCAAATGATTAATACCAAATAATAACCATGGAATATTCTTTTCCTCATTACCTTCACTCAAAACAGACCGTGGACGACCGCGCCTTGAATAAAGATGTCTTCCACGCCTTGAAGGCTAACCTCCCGCCTGCTCCATTTAATGTCATCGAAATCGGCGCGGGGATTGGGACGATGTTCACGCGTCTCATCGAGTGGGGATTATTGACGAATGCCAATTATCTTGCGCTCGACGAAATGGACAAGAACATCGCATACGCATCAGAGTGGATTCCGAAATGGGCAGAGTCAGCAGGCTTGAGGGCGGAGAGAATCGCAGAGAATAGGATTCGGTTGCGAGATCAGGCGCGGGATGTCCACATCACATTCGAGCGCGCCGACGTTTTCGATTTCATCCAAACGAATCCGCCTAAATCGGATTTGTTGATTTCGCATGCAGTGTTGGATCTATTCCCATTGCCAGAAAGTTTGCCAAAGTTATTTTCGTTGACCAAAGGGCTAGCCTGGCTAACCATCAACTTCGACGGTATAACAACCTTCGAGCCAACGATTGACCCCGCGTTGGATGAATTAATAGAACGGCTATATCACGAGTCAATGGACAGGCGCCCGATCGGTGGTGACAGCAGAACAGGCCGACATCTGTTTTCTCATTTGCGTTCGGTGAACGCGCAGATTCTCGCAGCGGGCGCGTCGGATTGGGTTGTCCATCCGATAAACGGAAATTATTCTGCTGACGAAAAATATTTTCTGCATTTCATTTTGCATTTCTTCGAAGAGTCACTGACGGGACATAAAGATTTAGATGCCAATGCATTTGCGGATTGGTTGTCAAAACGACGAGCGCAGATTGAGCGCGGTGAGTTGGTTTACATCGCGCATCAAATGGATTTTTTGGTGAAGATATAATTTATTGCAAGGAGATTTCTTCGCTCCTGCCGCCAAAAGATATGTTCATTTCAGTGCTATAATCTCTCCATCACATCTTATTGTCTCACTTAGATCAGCAGTCTCCCGCTGTTTTCGTAGAGGGTCAACCGCTTACTTAACTACGCTCGACTTCTGAAGAATAGGAAATTTTGAACTTCGAACAATTCAATTTGGATTCCCGCCTCATGCAGGGAATCAAAAAAGCAGGTTATGAAACTGCCACACCGATTCAGGAAGCGGCCATTCCTGCTGCGTTGCGCGGACGTGATCTGATCGGCACGGCCATGACCGGCACCGGCAAAACTGCCGCATTCGTTTTGCCCATCTTAAATAAATTACTGACCGGTCAGCACAATGTGCCGCGCGCCTTGATCGTCACGCCGACACGCGAACTTGCGGAACAGATCAACGATGTGATCCGAGTGCTCGCCGTGGGGACAAGAATCAAGAGCGCGACCATTTACGGCGGAGTCGGAGCCGGACCGCAGGTCACTGCCCTGAGAAACGGTGCAGAAATTATAGTCGCGTGCCCGGGACGTCTGCTCGATCTCATCGATCAACGCGTTGCAAAAATGGATCACATCGAAATCCTGGTGCTCGATGAAGCCGACCGCATGTTCGACATGGGCTTCCTGCCCGACGTGCGACGCATCGTCAAAGCCGTGCCAACGCAACGACAAACGATGATGTTCTCTGCCACGTTCCCATCTGAAGTGGAACTTCTCGCAGCGAGCGCGCTCAAACAACCACAAAAAATTTCAATGGGTATTAGCCGACCGGCCTATACCGTGACGCATGCGTTGTATCCTGTGCCCGCGCATTTGAAATCCGCATTGTTGCTTGAATTGCTCAAACGAACAGACACGAATTCGGTGCTGATCTTCACGCGCACAAAGTACCGCGCTCAAAAAGTGGCACAACAGATTCTGCGCGCCGGATTCAAAGTCACCAGCCTGCACGGAGATCGAACGCAGGGACAGCGTCAATCCGCACTCAAAGGATTCAAGTCTGGGGCGCACGACATCATGGTCGCCACCGACATTGCGGCGCGCGGCCTCGATGTGGAAACCATCTCGCACGTCATCAACTACGACATGCCCGATACCGCAGATGCTTACATCCATCGCATCGGACGCACCGGACGCGCCGAACGCACCGGTGACGCCTTCACGCTCGTCACGCCGGAAGATACCGATATGGTTCGTGCGCTTGATCGCATTATGGGCGAACCCATCAAGCGCGAGACTCTCGAAGGATTCAATTACGCCGTTCCCGCGCCGCCGAGATCGGCTTCCGCTCATCGCGAAGGACAACGTCCCCCACGCCCTGCGCCGACGCCGACGCATTTTGGACATAATCGTTTAGCGCCGCGGAGAAAAAGGTGAGTTGATGAATAGCAAACCCGTCTCGTTGAGAGGCGGGTTTCATAATTAACGTGAATAATGGATAAGGAAGCGGGGTTCACAATTGGGTAAACTTTAGGTGCGAACCAAAAAGCACCCGAAAGGAACCCCGCGCCATGAG
>Ga0209039_10004219_pt1 | contig 10604 bp, 10 predicted proteins | sample BogFormECP12_OM1_FD_188238 | JGI IMG/M metagenome (GOLD analysis project Ga0209039, IMG submission 188238) | Bog forest soil microbial communities from Calvert Island, British Columbia, Canada - ECP12_OM1 (SPAdes) (version 2) | ecosystem: Environmental > Aquatic > Freshwater > Wetlands > Bog ... | reverse complement strand
TCCAAAATCCACGCACCGCGCGCCTTCAGGTCTGCCGACTAGTTGCCGCCGCCTCCCTGCGGAGGACAGTTTACGATAGTGCCGTCGGCGCACGTGATGACGCACTGGCTGTTCTCGTTGCCGTCGTTGCATCCGCCGCTGCCGGTACAGCCCTTGAGTTGGCTACATCCAAGCCACGCTTTCACTGGATGGTTCGTCGTCGCAATGGCCGTGAGCCCCGCCAGGGAAAGAGTAAGCATTAGAATCGTCAGTTTTGCTTTTAGTTTCACTCTTGGTACTCCTTTCTGCAGATTCTCGACCGCGTGCTGCCGAGGCCGAGTCCTGCAGATTCATGTATCGCCCCAAGTTGGTGGACGATGCAATGACACATATCAAGTTCGAGTAGAATACTGCCCGCAACGTCTACATTCGGTCGATGGGTGCGGTGCCTGCTGCCTGAGTGGCGGCCGATGGTTGGCTTTCCGGTACAGCAACTTCCTGTCTGGGCAGAGCTGGCGATGGCATCGGATTCGGTGTATCGTTTCCGCAAGAATCTCGCTCAATCGCATCGGGACAGCATGCGAATTCACAGCGCCTGAGCACCCAGTGGTCGATGATTGGCAGCAAGGGCTGGGCGGCACCGAGCCATTTTTATTTCATGGCCGCCAGATCAACGCGTAAACTACGTCGGGATCGTGGCCGCTGGCCCGGGCCGTTTTGTTTGCGTTTAGCTCACGGGTCATTCCGCTGCGGGTCGCGAGTCGAACCCTATCTTCGTCACGTGACGAGAGATAGCTTTCCCCACCAGACCGCGCACTGTGGGTTCAGAGACGGGAAGATGCTTGGCGATTTGCACGTTCCTCAGCTTGACAGCTTTGCAGTGTTGCAACAATCGACGACTCTTTCGGTTTCGGCCGCACTCCGGCGCTGCGCCGTGCTGCCCTTGACAGGTCTACCGGCGCGACTACGCACGTGCCGGCGGCACGCGTTGGGATCGGCCGCTGGCTCCACTTGTACGCCGCACCAGACAAAAGGCTCTCTATTTGCCCAACAGCGGCTCACGGTCTGCCGGTCCAATCAGGCATGGATCACCGACCGTCAGATGCGGCACACTGGACCCTGTGTGTTGGCCACGCACAAACCGCTCGATAGCGTCGAGGCATCGTGTCGATTCCGACTGGCCGAGCAGCCAGTGCTCGATGATGACCAACAAGGGGCGGGCGGCGGCGGACGAGTTTTCTTTCATGGCCGCCAGATCGACGCGCAAACTGCGACGGGATTGCAGCCGCTGGCGCCTGCTGTTTGTGCCGATGTTTCTTGCGTTTAGCTCGTAGGTCGTTCCGCCACGGGTCACAAGTCGGGCGCTATCTTCGTCACGTGACGAAGATGGCTTTTCCCGGCACCGGCGCACGGTAGATTCGGAGACATGGAGGTGCTTGGCAAGTTGCACGTTGCTTAGCCTGGCAGCGTTGGGGTGTTGTAGTGCCGTCTGGACGATCTTTTCGGTTTCGGCCGCACTCCGTCGCACGCCGTGCGTGGCATTCGCCGCGAAACTGTCCCACTGGGCGTCCTCCCGAGTGCCGGGCCGAATGGCCACCCGGATTTCCGCCAAGTCCGCGAGTCTGGCCGCATCGATTCGTTGGAAGCCGTCCGACAGCCAGTAATCTCCGCCGTCAAATCGGACGTCGACCGGGGGGAATGCAACGCCCGCTCGCATGAGTTCCGCATACTCCTGCACAATGTTCGCATCAGTCGCGATGCGGTGTTGGGTGCCGCCGTCCGTCCTTATCGATGCGATTGAAAGAACCCGGACTTCCGGCAACAGCGCAGGAGCCTGGGGAGACTGACTCGGATGATCGCCTGTGCTGGGCTGCGGGCGTGTCTGGCTGCCACAGAGCTTCTTGCTGTTTGCTCTGCGGCCGAGCACGCGGACCTTCTGATGTTCGCGAGCCATAACGCCGGTTCCGGATCGGCTAGTCCGAAATGCGTTATCGCCGATCCATCCGCATTGTATCCGAGGGACGCCGCCCGCTTAACAACTGCGCTTGCCATGGTTAAAATCCTTTCCAGGTACGCCGTTCCGCGGGTCGGTCGGACCGGAAGTGCCTGCCTTGTTAATGGGATGCATCTGCATGGGCTCTGCACCAAAAGTTCCCGCAGCCTCCGGCGCAAGGGCACCCCTGGTTAACGGGCTAACCACACAATACGCCAACCGGATTAGAATATCCGATAGGATTGCTAGTACCCCAAGCCTCAGTGGGACGTGCCGTCCCGGCACTGGGGAGGTTACGTGATTTCTGATGTTCGCGCGGGTGAGGGTCTTCGACGGTTGCGGACGCGTGCCGGACTAACGACGCGCCAAGTAGCCGAATTGAGCCACAGAATCGCGACGGCGGAGGGAAATGACGAGTACGCCATATCGCATGGGCGGCTCATCCAAATCGAGAACGGGGACTCCACACCCAGCGTGTATAAGCTGTTCACGCTGAGCGCCGTATACGGCGTTTCCTTCAACACCACCGTCTCTCTTTACGCCGATCTGTCGAAAATCGTGAAGCACCAGGTCGACCTCGGTCTGGAGAACACGCACCTGATGGATTTCCCTCAATGCCACGAGGAGCGGCCACTGCGCTTCCCGGTGAGATTCGATCCTGGACTCACCGCTGACAAGACGAATCTCCTCTCCCGGATGGTCCAGGAGTGGGGGGAGGTCCCAATCGCATTCTTGCGGCTGCTGGACGTGCGTCACACCATGTACGGCTTCATCGGCTTGGGCGACTATACCATGTACCCAATACTGCGGCCTGGCTCATTCGTTCAAATCGAGGAACAAAAGGATGCCGCGGCCGCGAACACCACGAAGGAGCTTCGCGCCCTGGAATTCGATCGGCCGATCTGGTTCCTGGAACTCCACGACGGATACTTGTGCTCCTGGTGCGAGTTCAGAGAAAACCGGATTATTAGTGTCCCCCACCCGTATTCACCGCGCGCCATCCGCGAGTTCGCATCCCCGCGCGAAGCTGAAGTCGTGGGCCGTGTTACCGCGGTTGCAGCACGTCTGGTGAATCATGCTGCGGCATTGTCAAACGCACCACGGCCAACGCAGAGCTGAAATTCGAGATAAAGAGATCCCTGACGTGAGGGTCGCAGCCGGCGGGAATGAGAATTCGGTAAATCTCGAGCCCGCGCCAGGTCTTCAAGATCAGATTTTGGTCCTCCTCGGTAGCCGCCAGATACGCGCGGATCTCCTCTACCAATGCCTCAAGGCCTTCCCCGGCGATACAGCGGAAAACGGCGCCGTGACAACGCCGGAGCGCCGACTCAGCGACTTCGGGCGTGTGGGTCAGGGCCAGCCCTTCGTGATGGTACTGCCCCGTGTTGTAGTCCCGTGTCGAGGACAAGTAAACCAATTTCGCCAGCGTGCCCGGCATGCCGCCGAGCGTATGCCGTTCGAGATCCCGAACCGCTTTCTCGACTTGCGCTTCGCTCATGCCTGTTACGACCGGCTATCCAGCAGAGCCGGTGCGCCCGCCATACGTCCCAGCGAATCTAGCGAACCAAGGAGGTGTTCCACGGACCTTCGGAGCGCGGGCACGCGGAACGGGCCGCAAAGCCGCACAAGCCCAGCCGCCGTCAGGGAAGCCAGGAGGAAAGACGCAAATAGCCACGCGATCCGGATCTCCGTCATCGGGCGAATGTCCCTTTGACGCCTAACGGCTTCCGCATGGCGTTGCAGAAGCCGCCGGCCTTCATCGCGCGACGCTCGTAGCCACGCCAATGCCAACCGGGACCGTTCCCGGACAAAAAATCGCTGGATCCTTGGGAGCCGCAGGCTTGCGATATACGCCATGTCCTGTTGTGCGAGAATCCGGCGCATTACGGAAGGATCGGGAGGACCAGTCGGCCCCTCCAGCTCAAGTTCGCCATCGGCCCGCCGTAACCCGAGAAAAAGGAGCAGGAACAGGGCTGCGCCGGCCCCAAGAAACACCAAAACTTCGGTCATAATCTCATCTCATCGTATCTATAACACGTTTTCGCAGGTGCGCCAAGGCAATCGCAGTCTGTTGGCTCATCCATTCATAATCGCGCTGAAGCGCAGGGCTGGGCGCTGGCTTGGCTGCACGCTGCCACAGGCCCGCACACCAAATCACAAGCGTCACCAGGTATGCGAAGGGCTGTAGAGCAGTCCACCAGATCAGAAAAGCCGCGCCCCAAAAAGACTGCAATGTCAAGGTGATGACGACGGTACCGATGTAGAGGGCGTACCCGTAGAGCAGGCTTCGAACATTGCGGCCCAACGGCACTCGATAATAGATGACCGTCGACAAGATCGCTGCCAGGAGGATTGCTTCGATGAAGCGCAGGTTTTGCTCAACTTCAACCGTCGTTGGGAACAACACGGGGATTGGATGGCGTTCCATGTCCACGACTGCCGCTACTGTGACGGCGAGAACCAAGGCGGTAATCAACCCTCGCGCCGCGCGGCGCACGCCCGCGTATGCGGCGAACGTGACATCATAAATCTCCCAGATGATCCCAATGCCGCAGAGCGCCGAAATGAATTCCGCTATCCAGTACGCAAAGGTGTAAATCTGACGTGAGGCGAGAGAAAGGCGAAACAGAACCAGCGAAGAGCACAGCACGTAGACCGCATACCCATAGAAGACCGGATACTCGCGGAACAGCCGGGCGCGCAAGCCGCGATACAAAAGCGCGCCGAGAAGGACGTGCGTAGCCCACCATACGGCCGGAGTGAAGATCCGCACAGCCAGATCTTAGCACCGCGCTGCGCTGTACGCGCCCGTGTAGCCCCTTTGCGGAGCCCTGTCGCTCCGTCAGTGCCTATGCCACGCCGAAAACGCTGTACCGGCGCCGATCCGCAACTGCGGCGGCCGTGGTGCCGCTGTAGCTCATGAAGAGTTGGTTGCTTCCACTCTGTTGGCCCTGTGGCGGCGGTGGTGGCGGTGGTGGGCACGGGTAAACCCACGGCCAGCAAATTGGCAGCGGTCCCGGAGGCGGCTGCCCGCCGTCGGCGAGGAGATATGTGTGATGCGGATGCATCGTCCCAACTCCGGTGGAGACGATGATGGCGGCAGCGACCACAATCGCGCCTATTACAGCGCACATCGATTTGAGCATTTGGTCGGACTCCTTCACTCAAAGCAGTCGGCGACTCGCATTCACACGAAGGCCCACGACGGTGAGACTGGCTCGCGGATCGAATGCCTTCGCATCCTGCCGGCAGCGCAGCAAGGACGTGTTTGTCAGCGAGTGGAATCGATGTTACGGGCAGCTAAGCGGTGCACTGCGAAAAATCGTCAGAATGGTCAGCGTCCTTACCGGCAGAGGAGGCCGCCCGCGTCAGACAGCTTCGCCGGGGGCGCTTCGACAGCGATATCTCATTGGTTCCGCTTGCTCTATGAGGGCGGCCGGTTATATTAGAGTTCGTTCGGTATTGGAGTTTGGCAAGGGAAGCGGCGCCCCTTTGTACTGCGGTTGGGAAAGAATGCTAACCACCCGATTGCGTGAATCTTGCTTCATCTCGATGACATTCGAGCGGTGCTTCTTGCGCACGGCCCGCGCTGCTCATTGGCCTTCTTCCCGGCTTTCGCGCGCCTGCCCTGAATTCGCCGCGTTAGTTCCTCTTGGCGCTTCAACTGGACGATCGTATACTCCTCGGTGATCTTCGTGTTGGCGTGGCCGGCGATCTTGCTGGCCTCGATGCTGCTGCCGCCGACTTCCTGCCGCCATGTGATGTTGGCGCGGCGCAGGGAGTGCGGTCCGAATCCCGGGAAGTCGCAGCCTTCGGCGGCCGCCGCCCTCTTCAGCGCCTGACGGACACCGGAGTCCCACATCGGTTCGTTCAGGTCGTCGGCCTGCGGGAAGACCCACGCCTCCGGGCCACGACGCTTCAGCTTCCCGATCCAGGCCTTGTAGCGCGGACCCAGGTCGCCCAACGCCAGCACGCGCTTGCTCTTGGCGGTCTTCGGTTCGTCGATGTCGCCGCGCCAGTTCCGTTGATCAATTCGAATGCAGTCTTTGTCGAGGTTGACATGCTTCACCTTCAGGCCGGTCACTTCGGAAATGCGCGTCCCGGTGTCGAGGCACGTCTCGCAGATTAGGAGGTTCGGGTCTTCGAGGCGCGCCATCACGCGCGCCGTCTGGTCCTCGTCGAGGATGCGCTTCTCGCGGACCTCCCACTTCTTGGGGAGCTTCACTCGGTGGATCGGATTCGCGAACGTTTCAGGCAGGAGTTCCCACTCCTGCGCCTTCGTGATCACGCCGCTCATGATGCCACGCAGGTCGGCCATGTGGTGCCACGACGCGCACGTGTCCTGAAGCCAGTCGAGCACTTCCTTGGCGCGGAACTCCGCGAGGCGCGTGTCTTTCCACCTCGGCAGGATGTACTTCTCAATGTTGAAGATGTACTTGGCTCGCGTGGGCGCGGCCAGGAGCGGCTTGCCGCCGACCGACTTTTCCACGAAATCGCTGCGCCACATCTGCGCCAGCTTGCCGAAGATGAACGCGCCAGGCTCGGGTTCCGGTGCTGGCGCGTTGGCCGGGATTGCGGCCTCTGTCTCCGGACGCGCGGGCTCGGCACTGAGGTTCACCAGAAACTTGTCGCGCTCACCTTCAGCCTGTTTCTTCGTTATCGCCTTCGGCCCTTTGATCGTTCCCACGATCTGACGCTTCCGGGTGCTCTTCACGGAGCCATCCGGCTGGCGTTCGTCGTGCCAGTAGCGAAAGAACCAGTACGGCGTCTTCCAGTCCTTGCACTCGTTAATCTTCGGGTGCTGTACTCTTTGTTTCAAGCAGTCTCCCGTCAACAGCGCTCGAATGTTACCTTCGTGCTGAAACATAAGCAAGGCCAATAGTTTCAATTAGATAGAGATCGCCATGCGGCCCGTGCTCTGGCAGATGTACAGGGTCTCCCGTGCGCGGGTCACGCCCACATAGAATTGCCGGATCACCGAGTCGTGAGGCACGCCGCCGCGAGCGTACTGCGCGTCCCCCGCCTGGCTGAGATCCGGGAACAGATAGACAACATCGGCTTCGCCACCCTTCACGGAATGGATGGTCCCGACGACCACCCGCGGCGTCTCCATCAGCGTGTGCGGGCCGTGGATCGCGGCGATATCGGCAGGGAACTGGGTGCGCGGGTGGATTTCGGCGGTAACGCGCGCCCGCCACCAGTCGAGCAACTCGCGCGACCCGTGGTTGTACGCAACCAACAGCGACTGGAGCGCGGCGGTCTCGAAGAATTCCTCGAGGTGTTCATAGCTGGCCTGGCGCTCGGCGCTGTACGCAGCCAGCCGCTTTTTCGCGCCATGCTTCAGGATGCCCTTCGCCTGGAGGCATTCGGCCCACAGCGCGAGGTCGCCGTGCGTCCAGGGCCGGTGGTCATCGCCGTAATCGGGATGCGCCACCAGCAAGGCGAGGATGCGGTTCGGCGTCGATCCGCGCCGGCTGAGTTGGAGCGGATTCCATGACCCATTGCTCTTGCGGTACGGATTGTGAAACGGGACGGCGTTCTTGCGGAGCACGCTGACCAGCGGCTTCAACATGTAGGAACACGCCACCAGGAACATGACCGACTTGCCGCGCTCCAGGTGTTTCATCGCCGAACTGAGGATCGACACGTCGGGCGCCTGGTAGGTTCCGCTCGCGAGTCTGATGGTCTCCCCGGCTTCCGCGCGGGGCAGGTACAGCTTCTGTTGCCGCCTGCCGACGCGGTGGATCAACCGGTCGGCCACCGCGTGGACCGCCTGCGGCACCCGGTACGACTGCTTGAGGATGATCTTGTGGTCGTCCGGAATGTCCGGATCGAGAAACGCCTCGGGCGTAGCACCGGTGAACGCATAGATGGTCTGGTCGTCGTCGCCCGCCACGATGAAGTACTCCGCGCGGTTGCCCCACTTGCGGACCAGCGACAACTGCATCCTGTTAAGGTCCTGCGCCTCGTCCGCAAAGATCACGGACGGGGACTTCGGCGCTGCGTGAACGTCGCGCAAGCACGCGTCGATCAGGTCGGTGAAATCAAGCAGGCCGTTTTCCCGCTTGTACTCGGTCCACTCTTTTTCAAACTCGATCACCGTCGCCGGCCAGAGATTCCGGATAACCATCGCGCCGCGCAGCCGGCCCAACTCCTGAAGCAGTTCGTCGCCGTATTTTTCGGTGGAGTCTTCCTCGACTGCCGCCTCTTCACCATCGAGCTTCCCCTGCTTCTTCACAGGCGTGATCTTGACGTGGGGATGGTCCCGGTTCCATTCATCAACCTGCGACTCCGCAATCTCCGGCCCGCCGAGCGCGTGCCAGCAGTGCGAGTGCAAGGTGCCGACGCGATCCCCAGCAATGGGCAAATCGCGAGCCGCCAGTTCCGTGGCGGCGGCGCGGGAGAAGGAAGTGACCAGCACGCCCTCCGGACCGTACCGATCCACGGCGCGCCGGATCTGACGGGTGACGTTGGTGGTTTTGCCGGTCCCCAGCTACGGGGGGCCGAAGATGCGGAATTCCCGCGTTTCTTCAGCCCCCGCCTCCTTCTCCGCAATCTCTTGGATGCGGTCTGTAGATTCGAACGAACTACTCATCAAGCCTCCTGCGATTCCCGAAACCATGAATCTTCGCGTGCTCGCTCTGCGACGAAAGCACTTCGAGGTTGTCCCAGGCGTTGTGCCTCTTGTCGCCGTCGTCGTGGTGCACCACTTCTCCCGCCAACAGAGGTCGGCCGAGGAGTTTTTCGGCCATGACGCGATGTAGGTGCCGACCGTGGAACTTCATATAGGTCTTGCCTTCGCCCCGTCCCCTGAGCTTCTTGGCGCGGCTGAACCGCGTACGGCGCGAGAGTTCGGCGTTCTCTTCCGGGCGGCATCGCCATCGCCGCTGGCACAGGACGGTGCAGAACCGCTGCTTCGGGCTCTTTCGACGCGGTGTAAAAACAACACCGCACCATTCGCATCCTCGTGGCTCTGGCTCGGGCAGCGTCGGCCGCCGCCCACATCCTTTCTTACCGGCCATCGGACGCCACCTCCTGGCGCGCCGTCGCGGGGTAATCGACAGGATCGAACTCCTCTATCGGGAGACTCCAGCGGCTCTGCTCTTTGTGCTTCGAGCCACGCACGCGGATGTGCTTGCCGCCGAGCACCTTCAACATCGACGCGACCGCCTTGACGGTGAGGGTCTGGAACGTCGTCTTGCCGATGTAGATCTGGAGGTCGCTGGCGCAGATCGCGATACGCCCCTCGATGACCATGGGCCTCCGCTGGTTGTGCACCATCTGTTCTTCGACAGTGTCGATGAAGCCTGTTTCGGAGAGGTACTGCGAAATGTACATCCGGGCCGCGCCCTCCCATTCCTGCTCCTCGCCGCCCTCGACGACCACGCAGGCGTGAAGCATAGCCTGCGCGATCTGCTCCCACAGCTTTGGTTTGACCTTCGGGATGAGCTCGCCCACTTGCGCCGCAACTGCCAGGCGCACCGCGTCCTGCGAGATGAACTTGCCGACGTTGGAAAACTCGATCTTCGAGTCGGGCAATTCCATGTGGTAGGTCGGCTCCTTGCCGGTGAGCTTGACCAGCCGCAGCACCCGGATGCCAAGCGCCTGCGAGATCCGGTCGCACAGGAGGCCCTTGGCGACGGCGGGGTCCGGGGTGGGAGTATCCGTCGACCCAGCGTCCTCCGGCGCGCCCGCCGCCACCCGTGGCGCAACGGGGGTACTCGTGGGCATGGTGCCGATGCGCGGTGTGCCCGGCAAGGGCGACCCATCCCGCCAGTCCGACCGGCGGGCCGCCCTCGCGATGGTCCGCTGGAAATAATCCACCCGGGTGCGCTGCTTCTGCGAGTACAGACTGCGGTGGTGGACAATCAGGTCCACGATCTGCTGTTCGGAAAGCCCCGCATCGATGCCGAAGTCCGCGAGCGCCAGGTCGTACCCACTTTGGCTCGGGTCTTTCAGATCGTGCCGCTGGCGCAACCACGTGTTCTTGAACCGCATGTCCGCGCCCATCCAGCCGTCCAGCAGTTCCTCGGGGATGCGGGCAGCCAGGGAGATGGTCAGCGCTTTATCAGCGAACCGTTCAGTCCACTCGCGCGCGGCCTTCTCCTGGGCCTCCGGGTCGGGGATCGCCGCGTCGTCCAGGAACTCCGCAAAGTCGGACGGGTTGTAGCGCGCGCCCAGGAGCGAGTGAACAACGATGTCTTTCGGGTTGGCTGGGTCCTTCGCGTTGACGGTGCCGGGAATCCGCAACACGCGCGCCAAATCGGACAGCCGGTCGAACACCCATCCCCGCCGGCCCGCGTTCAGCCGCAGCAACGAGGCCCAGCGCGCCACCAGGCAGGCCACGGCCTTCCGGTCCTCGTCGTCATCGAAAACGTAGGGTTCCTTGAAGAGCCACCATGCGTGCGCACCGTTCCCGGTCGCAATCACGATGGTCGGCTGCATGGACGCCGGAATGATGGAGAGTGCGTCCTCGATGGTCGCCGGCAGCGCCTTAGTCGTGTGGGCCTCCGACCGCAGGTCCAGGTCGGCCCAAAACCCGCTGATGGTTGCGATCTCGTCGGAAACACAGCGGTGCGCGGGGCCGTGGTCCTGCTTCGACAGGCCCACCCCCATGTACACGTTTCTGCCA
>Ga0209039_10004218_pt1 | contig 10604 bp, 9 predicted proteins | sample BogFormECP12_OM1_FD_188238 | JGI IMG/M metagenome (GOLD analysis project Ga0209039, IMG submission 188238) | Bog forest soil microbial communities from Calvert Island, British Columbia, Canada - ECP12_OM1 (SPAdes) (version 2) | ecosystem: Environmental > Aquatic > Freshwater > Wetlands > Bog ... | reverse complement strand
ATGGCCGAGTTCGAGCGATCGCTCATCCAGGAGCGCGTTAGGGCCGGTCTGCGCAATGCGCGCGCCAAGGGCAAGAAGTTCGGAAGGCCCCGAGCCCAGGTTGACGCTGACCATGTGGCCGCACTGCGCCGTGATGGGCTTTCGTGGTCCCAGGTATGTCGAACCCTCAATGTGAGCAAGGGGAGCGCCCAACGATCGGTTGCACGCTTGCCAGAATAAGTTGAGAGAAGCCCGCCTCCAATCGCAGAGCACGCTTATTGCGTTGGTGCTGGAGCCGGTTGCTGCGTAGGCGTACCGCCAAAGTTCACTCTTGGAGCCTGGCGGGCTCCCTCCTCTGTCTTGAAGTAGGCGTCGTTGCGCGTGAATCCCGAAAGGCTTGCGATGATGTTGTTCGGGAACAAACTGATATACGTGTTGTAATCCTGCAAGGTCTCGTTGTAGCGGCGGCGTTCGATGGCTATCCGGTTCTCCGTGCCCGCTAGCTCATCCTGCAACCGCAGAAAATTTTCGTTGGAACCTGCCCGAAATAGATGAGTGATCCACAGGCTTGGTTCGTAGAATGCGCCGCATGGCAATGGGTAGGCGTAAGCAGCGGGAAAAGCAAGAAGACATCTGGATTGCGCACACGGAATTGGTGACGGCACCAGGGCATCCGTTCTAGCCGGGGATTTATTTCCGGTCGCTGCTGATCGGGTATTTCGAGTATGATCGGCCGCCTCCTGCGCGTCCCGGGCGGCGCCGTGCACCGCTGCTTGGTCTCTCGAACCCTGGAGGGCGGCACGGCATGTGCCATTCGGGGTTTTTTCGGTCGGTTCTGATTAGCCGCCTGACAATGTACTTCCAGCAGTCCCGCACGCGGTTCGGGTGCGAGGTTTCGTTGATCGAAATCGGCAAACAGAGCCCCAATCATAGAGCAAGGGATTCGAATTGTACGTCTTCGTAAGCCCGCCCAAATGCCTTAACATGCTCCCGAATCCAACCCGCCTGCTCTGGGCTGAGACTCGTCACGACTGCATTCGGCAGGTTCTGGCCAGCCCTGCACAATCGCAGGATGTCATCGCGTTCTTGTGCGAGCTGGCGAAGAAACTCCTCGCGCTTGGAAGAATTAGGGAATTTGAGTAACAGATCCATATCGGTACGTCACAGATGTCCAGCGCTCGCCACCGCGGCCGCGCAGTCAATTAGCCCCGCGCCAACACACGTTGCAGGAGCAGAAAGCCTCCTACAGGTTCTTCTGATGATATCGCACACCTGCTTCGGAGAGAGCGCTGGGTTAGCCGAGAGCAGGAGAGCGGCAAGGCCCGCAACTTGCGGACATGCTCCACTCGTACCCCACCACTCCTTATTCTTATATCCGCAACCCCACACCACTTCGCCGTAAGTTGGCGCGACACAGTCTGGTTTCGTGCCTGAGTGAGCCCACTGACCAGGTCCGCGACTGGAGTTTGGATGGGGGGTCGACGGATCCTGGTTTGAATCGTTTTCATTGACAGTCCCTACGCTTATCACCATGTCGTGCGAGTTGACCCCCCAAATCGTGTTGGGAGTGCAAGCCTCGGGATCATTCTTGCAATCCTGAAGATACCAATGATTGTTACCCGCAGCAAACACAACTGGGATACTACTCTCTACCGCTTCCACAACGATGTCGACGAATGGATGGTCCTCCGGCAGAAACTCTGGCGCAGAGCATGCAGGAAGACCGTAACTGTTTGAGATAACTAATGGCCCCCTAATTTTCCCCTGCTTCTTCGCGGAGATGAGCTGATCGTAGATGATATAAATGTCAGCCGCCTTTAGGGTTGATCGAGCGGAAATGACCCTGGCGTCAGGAGCAACGCCATCGAACCTCCCTCCGGCCGATTTCGTAGCGGCTGCGATAGTGGCACACATTGAACCGTGACCCACCGTGTCCTCCCAATGACTTCCAGAGTAGGCACTGGGTAAGTCCAAGGGTAATCTCTTGTCCGCCGGAAACTCCTTCAGAGTGGAACACACGCCAGTATCGACAATCGCGATCGTAACCCCCGCACCTCTCGATGTCCGCCAGGCTTCGGGAGCTCGGATTTGATTAAGCACATCCTGGAGATTCTTACCCGAGCGCATCGAGGCCTCGTCTTGGGCTGCCCAATATTGGGCTCCTGCCCAGTCTGCATCTTCGGTTGGGGTGATACTGAACTTGAAATCTGGATACACGGTGGCCCCACTTTTGTCTAAGATCCCCAATTCACTCTCAGGGATCTCCGCGATCAAAACCTCAGGCCGATTTCGGGTTCGATAAGCTATGGTGCCGATCGCATCTGACGTAATTGCTGCCTGAATGAACGACATCGCTTCGTGGCGATTTGACATCCTCAGGAATACTCGCGCCATAAACATTCCTTTCCTGGCAGAACGCGGTCCAAAAGCCCAATCGACATTCCGCCATTACGCCCGATTCAGCCTTTCGCGAACTTTCCCGGCACTTATTCTGCCGACGAACCTGCACGTTGCTGGAATCTCCATCCATGCCCAAAAGACCGACTGGGCTTCGAGCTACGGCAATGAGCAGCAATCTCCGCCGATCTTATCACTTGCGCTCAGCTGGATCAGCAACTGTATTGTAGCTCACGAAGACATTCAAAAGAACTACCGCGCAGTTCTCTACAGAATCAAAGCGCAAGGCCACTGGCATGTGTTCTGAGTGGCGGGCACGAACCCAATAGTGGCATGTGACTAAACTCGTTCCCAAGTTAGTTAGCCGTAGTCCCGCCCGTTGACTGCGCCACGTTTGACTGGCATACCCTGCCCCAAGATAGCCAGATAGGTGTAGCGCTTCTGAGCGGTGACTTTTCGCATTTGGGGACTCGACTACTTCAACGCTTCGGTTCGCATGGATGGACTGCAGCCTTATGTGCTATGGAAACAAAATTCTCTCAAGCACTAAGTTTAAGTAGCCTTGCTCTGCCTAAATGGTTGCAGTTTACAATAGGTCAGCGACCGCCAGAGCCACTCAAGAGGTCCAAAGCGGAAGTAGCGCAGCCAAATCGGTGAAACAACAAGCTGGAAGGTCCAGATTGTAAATACCACTTCAATTTGCCCAACTCTGTTCATCTTGCCGAATAACCCCATCCCGAAACCGTAAAAGATCGAGGTACATATCAATGTGTCGAGAATATAATTACTGAATGCCATACGTCCGACTGCAGAAACTGGCTTGGTTAAGGCCCCTAGCGTCTCCGATCGACACAACAGCATTACGGTTCCTACCCAGCCTAGGGCCACCAATAGGCTAGCCCAATAGTTATACTGGACATTGAGAAAAAATGACTGGCGCATGTTCCAGCCCGTCGCAAAATCTCGGATCGTGCCGTAGTAAGTAATGGGAATTCCTATCAGCATTCCAGCCACGATAAAGACCCAGTACAGCATTGAAGAGCAGCGGCCCGTGAAGACACCCAATTTCAGCAAGGCCATGCCAATCAGCATCAAGCCTTCGACCCTCCAGAAGGATAGAACAATAAACCCTTTCACCTGGAGTACCGTGGCGTCGTGGAACCGCTGATGCATCTCTCCTAGCCATCCAGTGCGGTAAGCGGCAAGCTCATGTTGCACCATTGCTGGAGTTGGTAGCCACATCTCCCTAGTAAAAGTCTCAACTTGTTGTGGCTGCCAGTGCGGTATCGACCAAGCGAAGTAGATATAGATCACCGTCGCTACAGCGATAAGTCCAAGTCCCATGAGGATGAGCCGGAGCGGCGCCAGCTTGCGAAATATAAAGGCCACCAAGCCACAGAGCCCATAGGTCAGCAGGATGTCGCCATACCACAGCAAGTAACTATGTAATAGCCCAAACAAAAGCAACCACGCCATGCGGCGGTAGTGAAGGGGGCCGGAGCGTCTCCCGGAACCTTCGATGCGCGACGTCATCAACACAATGCCGGCCCCGAACACCATTGCGAAAATAGCCATGAACTTCAGCTCGGCGAAGAGATGGCTCAATAACCACACCCAATAATTTGCGCCTTGTAGATCGCCGTAGGCGGTAGGATTAAGATAAGCAGCTCCTATCATGGAGAATGCCTGAATATTCATTGGTAGGATTCCGAGGAGGGCCACGCCTCGGAGCGCATCCAGGGCGGGCACGCGTTCCTTTGTCGGCACGGGCCCGGGCACCTTCTGCAGCTCTGGTTTTGGACTCGGGTCTTCTACTGTATGTTGCAACGCCTGACATTCTCCTTATGTGACTGTTACACCACAGTTCTCAACGCAATTCGTGAGCAGCGCTACCCTTGGCTGTTTGACAGCAGCGAACCCCATGCGCAGAAATGTGGAAATGACAAAACCTAGGACACGCCATGAGCCAGCCGAGCCGAGTGCGCGTGTCACCATTGTAAGTTTAACTGCTTGGCAAGGTGGATAACCCAGCTCGTACAGCTTCCGCGCAGGCTACGAAGGAGCACCTTTAGGCCATTGCGCTTTGGCTCTTATGTATTAGTGGTGTCTGGCGGCAGGCACTTGCAGGATTAGCTGTCATGCTCGCTTTGCAGGCAGAGAGAATCTTGACTGATTTATAGTTGATTTGCTATGGTTTTCATCTCAAGGGAGGACAATCACAATGTCTCAATTTAAGGAGCTGTACGAGAACATTTTGACAAATGATGACTTTCGGGAGGATTTATTGAGAGATCCCGCGGAGGCACTGAGATCTATGAAGATTCGGCCGAGCCCCGAAGTCTTAGCCGCGGTCTGCGGAATTATCGAAGACGTACGGCAACTGCAGAAAGATCTCAAGGCGGAGCCCGGCGAAATGGAGGAGTGTGTATCTTGAATGAAGACCTGTGGCCTACGAAATTCTTGGCCGCGGCTGGTGAAGCAGTTCGCCGCGCGATCTCCGATTTGGGCCACAGATCCCCAGTCCTTATCGAGCAGATGTCAAAGTGGCTTTCGCTGCGGTGCGACCTCAGTCGGCTGGAGGATTATTTCATCCGGCCCCAGTCGCTGCCAATTCTTGCGCTTCCATGGTGGCTTGAGAATACCATTCAGCGTGAAATCGATATCGAGTTTCAAGTTGACTTGATGTATTCGAGCATAAGTGGATATTACTTTGCTCGTATGCTGGACGATGTCATGGATGGACACCAAGTCCATCGTCCTGCTGTGCCAGTACTGGGTCCGTTACACACGCAGTTCTTAAGTACGTATTTCAAATACTTCCAGTATTCCGATCCATTCTGGCCCGAATTTGAGAGGAACCTGATGGCTACGGCTGAGGCCTCTGCCGTGGAAACTACCCTAGAGACCATCGATGAAGCCGAATTCCTGAAGGTGAGCGCCCAAAAAACAGCTGCTGGAGTTATTCCCATGGTCGCAGTCTGTTTCCGCTATTGCCGGCCGGATCTTCTCGCCCCGTGGGAGGGCTTGTTCGCTCGACTTGCCCGCTGGCACCAGATGCGTGACGATGTGCTGGATTGGAGCAGCGATCACGAATTGCACAATCGGACTTGGCTGCTGTCCGAGGCGGAGCGACGGCGTGCAGATCATGAATCGGTTCCCGAGTGGATGGGTCGCGAGGGATTCAATTGGGCACAAAATATTCTGGAATGCTTGATCCGTGAGGCAATCACAATGGCGGAAGGTTTAGGCAGTCCAGAGGTTATACTCTATCTGAAGCTGCGGCAAGAGTCGTTCGCATGCTACACTGATACCCTCGTCGCGACCGCAACAGCCTTCAGCAAGCTTCTGCAGATGGACTCCTCGTCGTCAGCGTAGAGAGACCTCTGCATGCGTTCCTTTTACCTGACGTCAGTTGGCCATCAAACTCTCGAGGCTGTTACAACTGCCAGCTAACTCTAGTCTCTGCCTTTTCTCGAATACGCTGTTTCCAGCCCCACCTCTGCAAGGTCAGTCTTACGAGCTTGAGGTGTCGCAGTTGGCTGCGCAGGCTCTGGACCAGGTGAAAACAGAAGCAGGTAAATCCTACAGCGTGATCACCCCGGATGCGCAAGAAAGCATGAGAATCGCCCTGTCTGAATTTCTGGTACGGCTGTTGCTATTACAGCCGGATCCTGGATATATGCAGCAGATTCTTAGCTTGTGTGTGAATGCAAACTCGGAGATGCTGCACCGGCTGGAACTGGACCGCACCGAGATCGAAAGCTATTTCTTCGAAGGCCACTCTTGCAAGGAGCTGAGCGCAATCGCGCTGGACCTCTCGGATCGTCACAGTGCGGGGCGATCTGTCGCGATCCTGACCTTCCATTCAGGTTTGAAGGTAGTTTACAAGCCGCGGGAGACCGCCATTGAAGAGTGGTACTTCCAAACTTTGGCTCGCTTTAATCAAATCAGCGCACCACTTTCGTTTGCGACACTAAAGGTACTAAGCCGTCCGGCGTATGGCTGGGTGCAATTCATTCCGCATGAGAGATGTCGATGTGAGGTCGAGCTCAGGCGCTATTACCAGAATGCGGGTGCACTGCTTTGTGTTCTCCATGTGCTCGCAGCCACTGATTGCCATTTCCAAAACCTGATCGCCTCCCGGGAGCATCCGGTGCTAGTGGATGCGGAGACCCTGTTTCAACCCGAAGTAGCAGACTCCGAATCCAATTCTGTGCTGCGAACAGGCATGGTGCCCCAGTGGAGATTCGGCCCGCAAGGGCAGGCATACGACGTCAGTGCATTGGGCTGTGTGACGCCACGATCCACTCATTTCCTGGCGCCTAAATGGCACGGAACCGAAATTGGGTTCGAGGTCGGAGTGTTGGTGCCGCGCGAGAATGTACCGTTCCCGGTCGCCGGCCCGTTCACACCGCAGTCCTATGTGGACGAGATGGTCCACGGTTTCGCCGAGACATACCGCTTTCTTGCCCATCATCGCCAGGACTTGATTGCAGAAATTAGCAAGGCGCAGTGCTTACGGATTCGTTACCTGTTTCGCGAAACCGTTGAGTACCACGAGGCTATCGGTGAACGGCTGCGTTCCAAAACTGGCGCTCTGGCACTAAAGGCATTGCCTCAATCTCGTGCTGTTTTCTATGCCCTTCGGCAGGACGAGCTACAGGCACTGGAGCAACTGGACATTCCTCGCTTTACTCTGCCCGCCGACAGTCGCCACCTGTGTCGAGTCGCATCCTGTTTCCGCGAATCGGGTTTTGCAGTGGCCCTCCGTCTTATAAAACGGCTTAGCGAACACGACCTCGAGCAACAGGTAAGTTTCCTTCGTCTGGCTTGGGGCATGTCCCGACTCGCTTCCGCACTGCCGTAACCGGCCGTTGCCGCATATAATGCGACCAGAATGATCGGCCAGACCATCGCGCATTACGAGATCAAAGAAGTCCTCGGGCACGGGGGGTTTGCTGTTGTTTACAAAGCTCGCGATGTGAATTTGGACCGATTGGTGGCCATAAAGTTTCTGCAGCCACATCGTTATGCCCAGAAGGAGGAAGCTGACCGTTTCATCCTAGAGGCCAAAGCCGCCTCTCGGCTTGATCATCCAAACATTTGCACCATCTATGAAATTGACATCGCCGCAAACGGAGAGCTGTTTATTGCGATGGCGTATTACGACGGCGAAACGCTTCGCAAGAAACTGGCACGAGGAGCTCTGGGCATCGACAATGCTCTCAAATATGCGATCGATATTGCTCGCGGTCTCGCAAGTGCGCACAACCACCAGGTGGTGCATCGAGACGTTAAACCCGAGAATATTGTCATTACCCTTGAGGATGTGGCCAAGATTCTCGATTTTGGTTTGGCCAAGCTAATTCATGCAGCTACTCAGCCCGAAAGGCTCGCCGGAACGCCGGAATACATGGCGCCCGAGCAGATCCAAGGACGATCGGATCGCAGGACCGATTTATGGGCGCTGGGCGTTGTCATCTATGAAATGATTACAGGCCGGCATCCGTTCGACTCCTCCAAGCGTTCTGAGATTCTGCGCGCCATTGCGCACAATGATTTTCCCCCCGCTTCGGAATTGTGCCAGGCGGTGCCGATGGAATTGGACCGACTCATCGCGCGAGCCCTGGCGAAGAACCCTGCCGATCGCTACCAGCGTGCGGAAGAGATGCTGGCCCATCTCCACACCTTGCGACATGAGATCGGATCGCTGCCGACCACCTCACTCGCGGGTCAGCGACAGCGCCTCAACTCCATTGCAGTGCTGCCTTTTGCCAACGTGAGTCACGATGAGGAGGCTGAGTATTTCAGCGACGGCTTGGCTGATGAGTTGATTCATCTGCTGTCTCAGGTGCGTGGATTACACGTGGTCTCGCACACTTCATCGTTCGAGTTCAAGGGAAAGAGCGAGAGCATCAAGAAAATTGGAGAGCGACTGTGCGTGAACAATGTTCTGGAAGGCAGTGTGCGCCGGGTAGGAAACATCCTGCGGATTACCGCCCAGCTGACCGATGCGCTGGAAGGATATCATCTGTGGTCCCGTCGTTATGACCGGGAACTGAAGGACGTCTTCGCCATTCAAGAAGACATCGCCCACTCAATCGTGAACATGCTCAAGATAAGTCTCAAAACTGATACCGGCATTTTTTGCCCTCGGTACGCAGGCAATATCGAGGCTTACACGCTGTATCTTAAAGGCCGCTATTATTGGACCCAGAAAACGGAAACCGGAATTCGAAAGGCGGGAGAGTGCTTTCACCAAGCAATTGCCGTTGATCCCGATTGTGCGACTGCCTATGCAGGCCTTGCAGATTATTTCATAAGTCTCGGATTTTGGAGCCTCATGAAGCCCACTGAGGCTTGGAGTCGTGGCCGGGAGTTTGCTCTGCGCGGTCTGCAACTAGACGAAAGACTTGCGGAGGCCGAGATATCGATGGCCAAGTGCGCAATATTTGGCGATTGGGACTGGAGGCAGGCGGAACAGCACTTCCTGCGGGCCATCGAACTAGATCCTTCATTGTCGGCGGGCCACTTCAGCTATGGGATCTCCCTGCTTCAACTCGGTCGATTTGAGTCAGGGTTGCTCGAAATGCTTCGCGCCCGCGAACTAGATCCGTTGTCCCTTACGATTGGCACGGGTGTAGCCTGGGCGCATTACTATGTTGGTGAGTATGATCGAGCAACCGACGAGTGTCGTAAGGTACTTGAACTACAGCCAGATTATTTTGAAGCATTAGGTTGCATGGGCCTGATCACGATTGCAGGGGGACGATTTTCCGATGCGGTCGCCTGCTTTGAGCGAGCGCTCCCGGTTTCCGGGGGAAGTCCTTTGGGCTTAGGCTTCCTGGGATATGCTTATGGTCTGAACGGCTGCGTAGCCGATGCCAGGAGAATACTTGAACAACTGCAGCGGATTGCGGGTGAGCGTTACATCTCGCCCATTGGTTCAGGCCTCGTCCATATCGGACTCTCCGAAGAAGACGAAGCGCTGACCTATCTTGAACAGGCGGCTGAATACAAAGATGCACTTTTAGCTTACGCTGCGGTTTTTCCTCCGTTTAGAACGTTGCATCAAGCCCTGCGATTCCGATCTTTAGTAGACCGGATCGGTCTTGGCCGCGAATCCGAGACGTTGACCACTTTGTAGTGCACCAGTGCACCCTCTCGCGAGAATCGGCATCAAGCTATGTCTCGCCAAAACGTCGCACAGCTGTAAAATGAATCCCTTGGCGCAAAGCTCGATTCAGACTTTTCCGGTAAGATTCTTGCCATCATCATACCGCGACGCGGAGGCAAAACGTCACGCGGCTGGTCGGCCGGCACGGTAAAAAAAGACGAAACGCCTTAGAGAGTACGACACGGGTGCCTCGGAATGAATAGCCTTTTTGTCACATTGTCGCCGGTGTGTACGCGCCGTGGAACGCCATGTTGTAGTACACCCCTCCAGAGCTGGACGCGGTCATAAGTTATGATCCAGGGCCTCCGCCGGTACCGGGCGGTGTCCTGGTCAACGCGAGCAATGGGACTGCTCAACGAACATTCCACGGGTTGCCCAATTACCCCCGCGAGTCGGCCCCGCCAAGTGCTTGATACTGTGGCCCATGAAATCGTGCGTTTCGCTTGCCCACAATCAGAAGATTTCGGGCAGGCTCAACCGGAGAATGACCCGGTGCGAGGGAAACTCGCGGAAGGCTGGGATGGGCAAAACTGGCAAACACAGCGGACTCAAAAGGCGGGCATCGTCAGGCCGACCGGCCTAATCCCTTGCTAGTCCTGCATTTCCAAGCACATGCGACAACACAGCCAAACTGCCACCGATGCGATTTGAGTAGTTCGGTGATGGTTTACGCTTGATTTTCGGCCCAATCGGCTGAGCAATGTAAAATCGGTTCGCAGTTTACGTCGAGCGTAGCATCAAGGGACCATTCGAAGTGCCATCACAATTTAGAAGCGCCGTTTATTATCCCGACACAGCAGTGCAATCGGATTCGTTGCTAAAGAATGCGCTCTTACTCTGGGATGAACTCTATGTCATTACGCCGTGGGCAGATTTTCAACCTCGGTACTCGTCCCAAGAGGCATATGACGCTTTCGAGGTGATAGGGCGCTGTCACGTACCATCCGATGACGAGAGCGTATTTCATAAATAGGTTCGGCCTCATGTTAGGCACTTACGGATGAGGCGGGTTTGCTGATGAGCTTCTGTCATGAAGAAACGGCAGAAGCTG
>Ga0209039_10004217_pt1 | contig 10607 bp, 10 predicted proteins | sample BogFormECP12_OM1_FD_188238 | JGI IMG/M metagenome (GOLD analysis project Ga0209039, IMG submission 188238) | Bog forest soil microbial communities from Calvert Island, British Columbia, Canada - ECP12_OM1 (SPAdes) (version 2) | ecosystem: Environmental > Aquatic > Freshwater > Wetlands > Bog ... | reverse complement strand
CCGGCTAGTTGCTCCAACGTTCCCTCCCCACGGTCATAGGCCTGCAGCAGCTTGCGCCGCAGATCGTCAGCATACGATTTCGCCATCGTCGGTTTGCCGCAGAGTTTCGCCGGAATCTACTATACACCTACGATGAAAATGCTCTAGCGTGTAGACATTTTCCTACGCAGTCCCGCTCCGAACGCAAACAACCCTGCACCCAGCACGGAGAGAGTCGCCGGTTCTGGGATCGCCAACTGGAGAGTCGACTGACTAATCGTTCCAGTGCACGAGCCGCCGGTTGCGCAGGCCGGATCGAAATTGAAGGCGAACTCATTGTCGTGACCGGCTGAGAATTCGTATGCTCCTAATAACGGGTTCAGGACAATGCTGGCCAAATTCATCCCCCCGCCAAACGACCCTGAATCTCCGAAGATCGCAATACCTCCTCCCGGGCCGAAAGTCGCGCTGAAGAGGGTGCCCCCGTTGGCGATACCTAGGAAGGGAATCCCCCCTATGACCTTGATGCTTCCTCCCGAATTAAAGGTGTAGGAGACACCGCCAGGAAAGAACGTTGAACTGGCTTCGGTACCGGTGGTCAGTGTAAGGTAGCCGGCCGTAATTGAACAGTTCCCGGAACAAACACCGGTGGTGTTGAGAAAATCAGTGATCAGGGCACCGTTGCCGCCGTTACCTGAACCAATGGTAAGCTCAGCTCCAGCGCCAGGGGTAAAGCTCAACAGTCCCTGCCCGGATATATCGTTACCCGCGAATTGTAGCGTTCCTGCCCATACCGGGCTCGATAATGCCAAGCACATGGTTAATAAGGTCAGCTTACGCACAACCATTGGGTGCCTCCTATCGTCCTAGGCCCTTGAGTGTTTCTGGTTTGGCACGTAAGTGCTGCACTAAGCACTCCTGCCTTGCACAAAGGAAGGGCACACGCCATTCCTTCCGAAGATGTTAATCTAGAACTGATCCCAGAGGCTCACGCAGCTAAACAAACTCAAACGCCTAGTTTGCCAGCCATTTTCCTACGCAGCCCTGCTCCGAACGCAAACAACCCTACACCGAGCACGGAGAGAGTCGCCGGTTCCGGGATCATCAGCTGGAGAGTCGACTGACTAATCGTTCCAGTGCACGAGCCGCCGGTTGCGCAGGCCGGATCGATATTGAAGGCGAAATCATTGTCGTGACCGGCTGAGAATTGGTATGTTCCTAATAACGGGTTCAGGACAACGCTGGCCAAATTCACCCCCCCGGCAAACGACCCTGACCCTCCGAAGATCGTAATCTCTCCTCCCGGGAGGAAATTCGCGCTGAAGAGGGTGCTCCCGTTGGCGATACTTAGGAGGGGAATACCCCCTGTGATCTTGATGCTCCCTCCCGAATTAAAGCCGTAGGTAACACCGCCAGGAAAGAACGTTGAACTGGCTTCGGTACCGGTGGTCAGTGTAAGGTAGCCGGCCGTAATTGAACAGTTCCCGGAACAAACACCGGCGCCGTTGAGAAAATCAGTAATCAGGGCACCGTTGCCGCCGTTACCTGAGCCAATGGTAAGCTGAGCTCCAGCGCCAGGGGTAAAGCTCAACAGTCCCTGCCCAGATAGATTGTCACCCGTGAATTGTAGGGCTCCGGCCCATGCCGGACCGGCGAACGCCAAGCACAAAACCATCACGGCGCATAACGTGAATCTCCTGACGACCATTGGATCCCTCCCGCAGTCCTAGGCTCTTAGGTGGTCCACGCGTAGCACATAAGCGCTAAGCACTACGTTGGTGTACCGGAACCTTTGTTTGCACTTCAACTTCCAAAGTCTCTTCCTGCCTATGTACATGAAATAAAGGGAGTACATCAGTAACCGAAACGATTCAAAGTCCCACTGCGCAAACTAGTACCCACAAAAAGGGAACAGACTTGCCGAAACGGAAGCTCAGATGCGAGTGCGAGACTCTAGTTCTGGTACAGACCACCGTACCAGTCATGGTATGTTGCCCGCGGCCACCCGGGTGAAAGACATCCCCCGCAAGAAGTCCCCCAGATCGTTAATGGCCTGTGACGGCTCGGAGTTAAACCTCCCGGAAACCGCGAACAGAGACACGTTCTGGGGACGTCCAAACAACCGGTATTCTGCTTGAGCTGCCTTGATGCGCCAGGGGCGGGCAGTAAGCTGATCGCCGGTCAAATACCACATCCAGACGATGCGATGCTGCCCACCATGTGCAAGCGAGTACTCAGCAACCGTAACTGACTTGCTGGCAATGGTCGCTTCGCGGTAATCATTAATTAACAAAACCCATTCGCCGGACGCCCCTACCACATTCGCAGGCCTGACGAGTTCAATGCCACGTCTCTTCACCGGATAGGAGACGATGTACAAAGACACCTCGCTCGAACCCTTGCTGAATGTCTCCGATGTCTCTGATTCAATGTTTTCAAACTTCGGCGCCCAATCAGGATCGGGATCCGCAGTCTGAAGCCAGCCCGAAGGTTCCGACCACAGTTTTGCGACAACCTGGTTGGGAGCGGTGCGGGACCATAGAAAATCGGCTGTCGAGCTCGCCGATAGCACGATCAAGATCACAACGGCTACACACCATAGCAGGCGAGCGACCCCGATGGGAGCCAATGGCAGGTCGTTTGATCTCTGGGCAGACTCTGCATGCGGGACTTCCAGCTCACGCCATCCTAACGCTAGACCAACCAACACCGCCGTCACGAGCGAAAAGAAGATCCAGCCGTAGATTACGTGATCCACTCCTGCGGCTATTCTATTGTTGCTGAGATACGCCAGAACTACAATCAGATATGCTCTTACCGCATTGGCAAGGATTGGAACCAACGCCGAAACCACTATGAGAACGATGCGCCGTTTCCAACTACGGAATGCCATACCCGCCAACAACACGCCAATAAGAATCGACGACGTCAAATATCGAATCCCGCTGCAAGCCTCGGCAATTTTCCAGTCGCCTGAGGGCGTTGATAAAACAAGACCGTCCTGCACTGCCGGGATTCCAGAGAATCGAAGCGCGTTTACAGTGAATGCCGCGGTGAGTTGCTGAAGCGGACCAACAAGACTCTCCCCTGCAGGAACGGCGAAAAAGAGAAACAAGAGCGCAAATCCCAGGACGCGAACCGCCTGAGTTCCAAGAAATGTCCAGATGAGGACGTCAATCAAACCAACCAGGGCGAAGTGCTGAACCTCCTGCACGTCGGCAACATTGCCACCGAGCCAAACCACGGTGAAAAGCAACACCAGAGCTAGACCAATGAACGAGGTGGTCGGATGCAGAGCCTTAAGTTGCGCTCTGCGCCGCCACGCCAGAAACACAGAGATCGGAAATACTACAAACCCATACGAATAAGTACTGCTGCCATACCAGATGCTAACCATGGAAGTAACCGTAGATCGGAGCTGAAAGACGGTAACAAGTCCCGTCAGTGCCAGCCCAATTAGTGGCCAGATCCAAACACCCGCAGCTTTGTACCGTTCCCCAAGGCTGGGTTCGGCCCTGCAAACTGGCGTGGAGGAACTGGAAATCGACAATTGCTCCCTCGCGGGGCGATAAAACACTTATGATCCGGGTTTCAATCTAAGCTGCACTTCCATCGCCATAGCGCTGCAGCTGGATCCGAGATACGAAAGTTCGGTTGTAGGCCTGAAGTGCTATTGAGTTACCCCGAAACGTCGGACCTGCCTTTGCCCTCTAACTGAAAAAGGCGGCATTATGGCTCCCGAGCCGAGAGTCTGCGCCTTTTCCCTGGCGGCAAGACTCCTCAAGACTAACCCACAGCTGATACTTTTATACGTCGGCGAAAGCTGGAACGGACCGTGCTCTCGTCACAAGTCTTTGGCCGAGCAGCCGATAAATTGCGATCTTCAGCAGTTCGGAAAACACCAGCTTCCGCGCGTCTGGATCCCGCCACCAATGCTCGCGCAAATATCGGCTCTCGTCAGGAACGGCGACAAAGTTCAGCCTTGTGCCCTCGGGCAACAGCCTCCGGCAGCACATACGTATTCGCTTCAGATGAAATCCGCTGCTGACGACCGTTGCCGATCGAATGGGACTATGTTCTCGAAGCCAATCTGAAAATGCCAAGATTTCGCTCAAAGTTCCGAATCGTCTAAGGGCAATTCTATGCGCCTCTGCGGTTCCAGAGCTGATCTTAACAAAGTAGTGCCGGCGCCGAGGCTCTGTAGCAGAGGCAATAGCTAGCAGATCCAACGAGGTAGGTAGTTCCAGATTGGAGAAACGTCGTATCTCGAACCGGCCGACGCTGAGCAACAGTGTAGGCGACCAGCCTTGCTCCAACAATTTCAACGCGAAGTGTTTACGGCATTCTCGCCCTGCAAGTACGAAAATGACGTCGGACCGTTGCGGTGGATCGGACGCAGCGAGCCAGTCGTAAAGTCTGTTCAGAAGACTGAAGTTGACAGATACAGGAATCAGATTTGCCTCCGATTAGCTGCTGCAAGGACCGATCGCCGACTGCGAAATGAATCTTGCACCGCTTCCACGGTGCTTCGAAACGAACTCGTAGATGCCCTCATAGCGCCGCGCAAGCACCTTCCAGTCCTTCTCACGCAAAATCATCTCGCGACCACGTTCACCGAGTTGCTGACGGAGAACCGGGGACGAGATGAGTCTCTCTGCCTGGATGCAGAAATCCGCGACGTCCTCGGGCTGGAACAGTAAACCAGTGACCTCATGCTCCACCAGTTCGCGGTGCCCGCCAACGCTACTTGCCAGGACGGCTTTCTTCAGCGACATAGCCTCCAGCGGCTTCAGCGGCGTAACCAAGTCGGTGAGTCGCAAGCTGAGCCGTGGAAATACCATCGCGTCCACAACTGAATAATACCTCCTTATCTCTTCGTGTGCGACGCGATGGAGAGTATGAACATATCCGGCAGCATCGCAGTCGCTGATCGCTTTACTTATTGCCGCTTCGTCTTCGCCCCTGCCGATAACCAGCACCTGGAACCGGTGTCCACGGGAGTATAACTCCGCGGCGGCGCGAATCAACCAGGACACCCCTTCGTAGCGGTACAAGGAGCCGAAGAAGCCCAACACCGGTCTATCATCCAGACCCAGTTTGTTAGCCAATTGTTCGTCGCGCGCCAGCGGAGAAAATCGGTCGGCATCGACTCCGTTCGGCACATGAAACAACTTCTCTGCTGGCAGTCCGCGCCGGCGGAGGTCAGCGAGCATTGGTTGCGCAATGGCAGCAACCGCGTCTGCATTGCGGGCAACGTAATTCTCCAATCCTCGGGTCAGCCGATATCGCAGCGAGGTCGCTCGTGTACGCTTTTGATCAACCGCCGCATCTTCCCAGAATGCACGAACCTCATACACAAAAGGCAAGCCTCTTCTGCGCGCTGCCTGCAAGCCGGCAAGTCCGCACAAGGCGGGCGAATGAGCATAGACGATGGACACAGGCTGGCTCTCGATCAACTCCAGAATGCGGTCGCGAAGGAGTCGGACGGTCTCCCACTCACGCACGACCGGCCATCGCCGTTTGAGCGCAGAACTGGCCAGAGTGCCGGCGACCAGTGTGCGCGAATACAAGACTCCGTCAACCACAATGTCGGAACCAGTGGGATCATCCAGTTGATGTAGAGGTCCGGTGACTACTAGTATCGCCTGACCGAGACGGCGTTGAGCCGCAATCAAGTTTCGGCTGCGTATGCTGTACCCGCTCAAGACTGGCCACGAATGGTCCAGCACGTGGAGCACACATCCATCCGATGTCCCGGCGTATGCTGATGTGACCAAGTAGTCTCGCCTCGATGCCAACATGATTCCATTCTTCGATTATTTCTTCGTCACTTGCGTGTTCGATGTAAGTTTGCCTGTGGCTACCTTGACGAATCCGTCCTCTGGATCGGGATAACTCACATACAAAGTATCCTTCGGTCCGATCGCCGCGTCGACATTGCCGTATTGTGGCGCCGCCCCCGAAACAACCGTTTCTATCTGCCATTTCTTGCCGTCCCAAAACGCATGCTTCACCGCACCAAAATCACCATAGACGATATGAGGATTACCATGGCTGTCGAGTAGCAGACTCGTACTACCAGCGTAGACGTCGTAACCGTACGCAACTGTGTCAACTTTTTCTATGGTCCATTTTTGGTGGTTCTGATGCGCGTACTTCAATATTTTGCCGTCGAAATAACTGATGTGTGCCGAACCATCCGGAGATAGCGCCAAGCTATTGTCGTAGCCTCTGTAGCTTCCAGTGGCCTCCGACGAATCGACAGTCGTTATGGTCCAATTACTGCCGTCCCATTCCGCATACCTTACTTCACCAAGTGACCTACCACCAGAAAAGAAATTGCTGTAACTCGTATGTGGAAACCCTTTCGAATCGATTACCATCGAGTTCCACTTACCTGTAATCCCCAAGTCAACCGAGCGCACCACCCAAACACCGTCTTCGAGGTCGGCATGCCGGAAGTGGCCACACTGACTCCCGTCCGGATATTTTTCGTGATACCAGCTCAAGTGCGGCGTGCCATCAGGACCAACAGCAATCGAACAGTGATATGAAAGAGTTCCGGAACCAGGGTCGATCTCTTGCGTTACCCACCTTTTATTCCGCAAAGCGATATATAACAGCGCGCCAATTCCGACACACACATGAGGTCCACCGTTGTTGTCAGCTGCCACTCGAGGATAAATGTATCGGATCGAGTGAGTTGAATCTATCAACTTGACCGAAAACCACTTCAACGAGTCCGGAGGACGGAAGGCATAGAAAACCTTCCATTCCCTGGTCAAATAGGTGAGATGAAGATTCTCACTGGGATCCAGAGCAATCGAACTGGTGATCCCTCTGGCCACCTTCTCAGACGTCCAACTCCATTCCTGCGCCGACGCTCGAGCGCAGTGCAATGTCAAGAGTGACATTACTACAGACAGTGCGAAGTTTCGCAACCTCTTCGCGCTAGTGGGGATGACTGACATATATGCTCCTTGAAAACGACAGTGACATTCCGGGCGCCTCGGCATCCTTTCTCCTGCTGTACTTTCGCCACCTTGCGAGGCAGAGTTTGAAGTCTTCTGACATTGACTGACTTCCCCTTTGCCCTATAGCTAATACTGATTCACTCCACGGCCTGCAACGCTAGCTTGGCCACTGGTCGTTCAGCAATGGCGCACTTGCTGATCGCGTCTAAATGGTGTGCGATGTACATCTTGTTTGTCCAGAACCTCTCCGGAAATGGCCGATTGTTTTTCACGTTGTACCACTTGTCGATAAAGACACCGGTTTGGGATTCGTTGAACTGTTTGATCGCCAGATACTCACCTGCCGCTTGGTGATAAATTGGCATATCCGCAACGTCGTCAAAATAGAGTGTAACGCGCTTAAGGATATTCCGACTCTTAAAGCTGAAGATCTTCAGGGCCTCGGATGTCGAAGAATAGAAATCCATATCGAAAGAGATGAACCCGACCGGTGCCGTCTGCTGAGTGTTGACAAAGTTCTCGACGGTGTCCGCGACGTTTCCAATGATCAAGCGGGTGCTTGGGAACAGTTTGCTTCGCAGCAATACCTCGTCCATTGGGTAATCTCCGGGTCGCCACTGATCTGGGTGATCCCGATAGTCGCCACAAAAGTTGGGTAGACCCGAGCCCGTGTCGAAGCCGACCACATCGATGCGAATTCCGAAGTGCCGACCGACCTCGACGGCGTATTTCTGCAATTCAAGCAGGCCCGCTCCACCCGCGACACCAAACTCGATGGCGCACATCGCATCGATCTTATCCTTCATCGCTTCCTTGGTCGCCTGAATGAGTCCAGCGAGGTACTGCGGCCTCGGTACCACATCCCAAACTGCCTTTGTCTCGATGTCGAAGGGGAGGTATTTCACGATAACCCGGGACGCCAATCGGAACGGCGGCTCCTTGGCAACAGTCAGACCGAAGGAAAACAATTTGTGCAACAATTCAGGCCCTTTCTTGGCTGGCGCCGTAAATCTGTGCAACAACGTTCATCGCTGTATCATAGTGCAAGCCGGGATCCGTTCCGGGCTGATCCGAACCACAGATGAGTCCGAAAATCGCCTAAACAATACATCAACCCTCTCAGCGGACAGTAATAAAGAAATTGGGGTATCCACTTCACTCAGGTAACCCCAATAAGTTGTGGTTTCGAGAGCGGCTGCCCTGAGGTGGTCCCACGATCGACCTGTAAGTGGTTGGCTCCACAGCCACTGCCTGCTGGACGAGTCGGAACTCGCGGCAGCAGCTCGGACGGGGATTTCTTCTGGCCCCGCAGGAAGGTGATCTCGTGGCCGTAGCCCTTGCTTTCCAGCGGAGCGTAGCCTAACCATCCGTCGGTGTGCACCACGCTGCCCAACTCGACCGACGCCTCCACAAACGGTACCAGGCTTTCGGCCGAGGCATCCGCGACGCGCTGCATCCGGATCCGGCCTATGCCCTTGCCATCTTCTTGCGCCGCCACCACGATCAACGCTTTTCTTTCGGTCTTCCGACCGCGAACACCTTCTTCCAAACCGCCCAGATAGGTTTCGCCCACCGCCACTCTTCCCGAGAGTCGCTCCCTCCCTGGTCGTACCATCGCCCGGGCAGCTTATGCAGCCATGCCCAGGCCGTCTGGTAGCTCCCCAAGCCCAACACCCGCTGCAGTCCGAGGGCACTGACGCCGTTTTTCTGGCTGGTTGCCCACCACATGGCCCGAAACCAAACCGTCAAGGGTGTGCGCGTGTCCTGAAAAATCGTCCCCGCCGTGACCGATACCTGGCGACCGCAGCCGGCACATTGCCAAAGCACCGAACGTAGTGGCCAAGCTTTTGCGTCTCCGCAACGCGGGCATCGGAAACCCTGCGGCCATCGCAGTTGGAACAGATACTCCCGGCAGGCCCCCTCCGAACTGAAGCGAGCTTCCAACTCTGCCAAAGTCCGGGGATAGTCCTCCATGGACCGTCACACTACAGATTGTGGCTACCTGAGTCAAGTGGATACCCCAAATAAAGAAAATTAACCTTACTAAGCTGCCACAGCCTCCAGCCCCTCCACAGGTTGGCGTTCTGGCATCGTCACCCGAAGATCCCGCTTGGCCAGTATCTTTAGAAGGATGACGCAGGCAATCACCTGATAAAAGAAATCAAAATACGCTCTGCCAAGAGTCGCGCCACTTGTCATATAGGCCAGCAGCGTAACCTCGAACATGTGCGTATACGGCACAACCCATCCCAAATTCCTGTAGGTTTTCGCCCGACTGCGAAGCCCACGCAAGCTTGCATAACTTGACACCAGGAGGGCCATAAATAATCCAAGGCCGACAAATCCCTGTTCACCCAACATCCCGAAGTAAATACTATGGGAGCTATGCAAATGATGAAGCTTGGTATATAAGAAGCTTCTCAGGCTCGGAGGAACATATTGGGGAAACACATCCTCGTCCGTGAACACATCGAATCCGCCTCCAGTGATCGGGTAATCCATGGCCAGGTTCCACGCGCCCCCCCAAGCGACGAGCCGCCCGTAAGCTGAGCCATCCAGATTGCCCTGCAGAAACTGAGACATCCGGTCCTTCCAGGCCGTAGTGCTGAACGTCACAATGCATAACAGGGCGATAGCAACTAGAAGCAAGCTAATGATCTTTTGCCGCGATTTCGCCAAAATCGCCAGTGTTACTACAGCAAGGCCGACCAGTCCCCCTCGCGAGTATGTACCGATTACAGAGAAGATGACGCACACCATCAACACACGCAGCCCGATACGCATCCACAACTTGGGCTCCGCACGTGCCATGAAGAAAAACATGGGTATCGTCATATTCAACGCCAATGCAAAGTCGTTGTTATCTTCCAGGAACGTTCCGGGCGGACCCAAGACCTGGAATTGACCACCGGTCCTAATAAACCAGACAGCTGCGAACAATGCCCGCACCCCGAAGCTCGCCAGAATGACAAGCACCAGGCCGCGAAGCTTTTTCTTCGAGGTGACGAGCAGGATGGTAAGAAACGTCATTAACAATATCTTGCTGACGTCTTCCAAGTGCGCAGTGGCGTCCGCCACGTGCCCGACAAATTCAGGAATATGAGAAATGTAGAATGTAGTGAACGCCAACCACAACCACAACCCGGCAAGAAGCACAGTCTCGCGGGTGAACAGCCGGATATTTTTCGGCGCGAATAGCGTGCCAAGCAAGGTAGGTATTCCAATAACCATTGCCGGCGAGAAAAAGAATTTTGCAATGCCCCACGCATAGCGATGCGGGTTGAAGTATGCGATCCACGTCCACATCAACACACCAAAATAAGCGTTGAACAGCACGATCGGTACCGATAACAGAATGATCGCAATTACGAGATCGTCTCGGATAGTCCCATACCGGAAAACACTGCTAAGCCAATTCATCGAAATTTACCTTTAGATGAATATCAAGCCTGCTCCGGCACGTTGATTAACTCTTTATAAGTGATGGTGTGAGCCGCGAGGCTAGCCCGCACCAGACGGTCGAAGAGGTTGGTCTCCATAGTGCGGCGGTTGAGCCGGTAATTGAATTCGGCCACGTAGCGTTGGAGGTGTTGAGGTTCGACTTTGTGGTGCGTCCCCAGCAGAAAGCGCTTCAGATTGGACAGGGTAATGTGC
>Ga0209039_10004216_pt1 | contig 10609 bp, 10 predicted proteins | sample BogFormECP12_OM1_FD_188238 | JGI IMG/M metagenome (GOLD analysis project Ga0209039, IMG submission 188238) | Bog forest soil microbial communities from Calvert Island, British Columbia, Canada - ECP12_OM1 (SPAdes) (version 2) | ecosystem: Environmental > Aquatic > Freshwater > Wetlands > Bog ... | reverse complement strand
GCAAGACAATCTAGATCCCATTACCTTAAAAATCCATACGAAATAAATAACAAAAAATCTTCTGGAATAAACCATCCCAAAAGCGCGGAGGAACCAAAATAAAAGACCAACAATGGACATTTTTTCGTTAGATCATGCCTGATGGTTAACAGATCGTTAGAGATTCGTTATATAGCCGGAACGTCGTAGTATAACCGTGAGTAAGGGCGGCTGGTGTGTGAAATATGATCAGGACAGAGGATCTGACCAAGGTCTACAATGGCGCTAAAGCCGTTGATTCCATTAACATCAAGATCGATAAAGGACAAGTTTGTGGGTTCGTCGGGCCTAACGGGGCGGGTAAGACGACGACGATCGGCATGATGGTCGGCCTCATCGAGCCGACGGCCGGCAAATGCTTTGTCAATGACCTGGAAGTAACCCGGCATCCGCTGGAAGTAAAGCAGGCCATCGGGTACCTTCCGGACGGGTTCGGGTTTTACGCCCACATGACTGGCGCCCAGAACTTAAGATATTACGCTCGATTCTATGGCCTCAAAGAACAGGAATCCAATGCCAGGATAGCCGAACTGCTGGCATATGTGGGCTTGACGAACGTCGATAAAAAGGCAGGCGCATACTCGAAAGGCATGAGGCAAAGGCTGGGGCTCGCCAGGGCTCTGATCAACGATCCCGAAGTCATATTTCTAGATGAGCCCACCAGCGGCCTTGACCCGGAAGGCGTCATTCAGTTCCGTAAGATCATCCGGGAGCAGGCGGCGAAGGGCAAGACCATCTTCTTCTCATCGCACATTCTCGATGAAGTACAGCACGTTTGTAACAACATTTGTATCATTTCCAAAGGCAAGATCGTAGCGCAGGGCACGCTTGACGAGGTCAAGAGCAAGATGAGAAAGGACCGCCGCTTTACCATCATCGTGAAGGTGAACGGCACGATGCCTTCGTTATCGAATCCGGACATCGTCGATGCAGTCTACAACAACGGAAGCGTGACGATCAAATCGAACTCGGACATCAGGGACTATATCTTCGACGAAGTCGTCAGGAGCGGCTTGAAAATGAGAGAGCTGAGGCTTGAGGAAGAGTCGCTGGAAGACGTTTTCCTCGAAACCGTTTACGGGAGTGGCTAAGATGAGGCCGGAGCTTATCGTAGCGGAAAAGGAGTTCAGGGACCATCTGTCAAGCAAGCGATTCCTGGTCATATTAGCCATATTACTGTTGCTGTCATGTTACGGCGTTTACACGGGCATGCAATCCTATGATAGCCAGCTGAACGATTATAAAAACCCACAGTATGCGGGCGGCGAGCAGGGCATGCAACAGCAGGCAGCCATGCTTCAACAGGAGATCAAGGATGCCCAGGCCCAGAATGCTTCCCAGGAGAGAATACAGTCACTCCAGTACTCGCTCGATTCGATCACGAACCGGCCGATGCCCTCGTTACTGATCGTCTTCAACAGCATGGTCATGCTCTTTACCTTCCTGGGCATGATCCTCGGGATAGCGCTGGGCTTCGACCAGATATCCAAAGAAAGGGACGACGGGTCACTTAAGTTCCTGGCCTCCAGCCCGATATACCGGGACGCGATCATAAATGGCAAGGCGATCGGCGCCATTTCGACGCTTGCCGTGGCGATGGGATCGGCTTTTCTCTTTGCCATCGCCATCGTCATGCTCATGGGCGTAGTCCCGGGGCTTAATGATATGATAAGGATCGTGGCATTTTTTATCACTGCCCTGCTCTACTGTTCAGTCTTTTTCGCGATCGCTCTTCTGGCTTCCACCGTCACGAAAAGTACGTCGACCTCGATCTTATGTATGGTGGGAATAGTGTTGGGACTCGTCATTTTCTCCGTCCTGTCCTTCCTGGTGGCAGGCCTTATTGCCCAGGCCATTATGGGGCCGGCACCCACATATAACCCCCCCACCATTATTCAAAACGTTAATGATACGATGAGTGGACAGATGATCTCCTATGGCAGCCCGAGTAGCGATTATACCAATTATTATAATAAGCTGACGTCAATGGAGGTCCAGATATCCGATGCGATCACTGTAGTATCGCCTATCAACGATTTTGGCGGCGGCATGGGTATCGGGATCACCCCCGGCCTGGGTAGTGCGATGCTGTCGAAAACCCAGTATGCCCAGACATTTTATATTTCGTCGATGCCCGGTACGGCTAAAGAAGTCTCGTTGCTCGATTCACTCGCTTCCGTCTGGATCCAGCTTCTTGCCCTCATCGTGGAGCTGGTGGTCGCTTTCGGCATATCTTATGCCGTTTTCATGAGGATGGACATTCGATAACGAATGACCGTTTTTTTATTTTTATAACAAAGTATTTGATGCTCGTTCAATAACCGGTATATAGGAATATGACTGTCGAAGACATTCTAAAACGCAGGTTTTCATCCATCCTTTTACAGGAGACGCCCTATGTCCTGGAGGAGGCGAGGTTCGGCATGTTCGACATTGCCGCCTACTTACCGGAGGACTCGGCCTTCGAGGGCCTGGGGGAGAGCAAAAGGCTCAGCGCCCTCCGGGCATGCAACCGGTACCAGCTCGACGGCACATGCTCGGAAAAGAAAAGGGGCTTTTTAAGGAACTTCGAGCCGGTCTACGACGATCAATGCTTATTGCAGGGCTTCCGCGATAAAGAGAAGAACATCATCCTCTCGGAAAAGGACTTTAACATGCTCACCGGCGACAAAAAGATCGTCCGCCACGTCATCGCATGCAACGTAGACGAGGAAGGCAATGGCTGCGAGTACCTGGGCGAGAGGCTGAAGTGGGAAAAGGGCTTTCTCGCCGGCTACGGGCTCAAGCAGGGTTTGCATTTATTCGAGTTCAAGAGCGACCACGACAACGTGAACCGCTTCCTCGAGCAGCTTCCGCACTATTCCCTGTTCGGCGACTACATCTGGCTGGTGCTGGGCTCGGAGCAGAAAATGCCGAAGTGGCTGCCCTCATTCGTGGGCGTCTACCGGGAAGAAGGCGAGGCGTTCGTCAAGCTCAAGGAGAGCGAGTACGTCATGCGGGCGCCGCCATTAAGCCATGCGGTCCTGAGGGAAAGCGGCCTGGGAGAAGTCGCCGAAAGCCAGCTCTACGATTTCATGAGAAAATGGCTCATCAACTCGATCTTTTACAGGAGCAACGGCATCGTCTTACCAATGGATAGTTATGATGGGCTCTTTAAGGCACGTGAAAGCACTAAAAGGCGTACGAGACAAAGCGTTTTTAAGGAATAGGATAGCGTCAGCATTTTATAGCCGGAAGCATGATGACGAACCTGCAGCCCTTTGAGTAGTCCCCCTGGACTCGGTCTTCCACCCAGACCCTTCCGTCAAAGCCTTCCATCAAAGACTTGACGAGATACAGGCCTATGCCTTTGCTCCGGGCTCTCGTCATATTTCTCTGGAAACGTACGAATATCTTGCTTTTAAGCTCGTCGGGGATGCCCGGGCCGTTATCCTCTATCGAAACCTTATAATATGCGCGGCCGTTCTCGAATACCCGGATCAGCGACATATCTATGGATAGCGGGCCTGCAGAGTGCTTGACTGAGTTTCCCAGGATGTTCGAAAAGACGTCCTCCAGCAGGTTGTTCGCCACAACGAAATGGTTATCCGGCGGGGTATAGTTGATAGTTATTTCCCGGCCACCAGCCTCCAAGAACCTGCCTCTTATGTCCGCCAGCAACTTTCCTAAATCGATGGCTTCCGTGCGAATGTCGGCAGACCGGGAACGTTTTATCTTACAAAGATTATCTATGAGATTAGAGCTACTCTTGAACGATCCATATGCCTTCTGCAATAATTCCCCGATCTCGTCGTCGGGCTTCATGGCCTCGATAGCAAGTTCCAGATAGCCTATGCCTACCTGGTTGATGTTGATCATGTCGTGGCTCATCAGGTCGAAATATAGCTCCGTCTGCATTATTGACTCATGAAGAAGATTACTGTCTTTATCTATTCGCTTAAGCAGTCGCTCATGCTCTGTCACGTCATGCCAGGTACATATGGCACCGGAAATGCGCCCGCCAGAATACAATGCCGTTGCAGAGAGCAGGACCATTATATCCCGGCCTTTAACGTCCGTTAGCACGAAACGCCCGGCTGGCACTTTTTCGCCAAGGACGGCGAGCAACTGTGGCGATTCTTCGGGCGAGACCCGCCGTTCGTCAGGATAGCGAAAGAATATTTTCCGGTTTAACGTGGCAATATCCATCCCGGACGGATCGAAGCCATAGCACGCGATCGCAGCGTTATTTGCCCGGAGCGTGATACAGTTAATGTCATAGATAGTTACGGCTTCTGTAAGAGAGTTAAGTATTACGTCTATTTCCTTAGCCTGGTGATCCGACTTTCCTGCAAGGGTCTCCGACCGCAGTCGCTCCCGGTCAAGCTCCTTTACAAGTCGTTTATTCTCTTCCTTTAAGCATATGCTCTTCGACAGGTCGTTCATGAAAAAATAATAGAAATTAGGGTTTCCGCTTACGTCCCTGGTGCAATGATAAAAGACTTCAACCACAGCCCTTGTGCCATCCTGGCGAATGATCTCTTTTTCGTTCCGTTGGAGCTGTCCCGTAGCATCTAACGCTTCCCTGGCGATCGAATCATTCTCCTGATAACACAGGGGCGTTAAAGCGTCCAGGTCTGCCATTTTATATAGCTCATCCTTTTTATAGCCGGTCAGCTCGCAAAATGCACCATTGCAGTTCAATAAATAGCCATCTTTATAGCATATGGCGAGCGGCATGGGAGCATTTTCCATAATTTCGGCCAGACCAGTAAGATACTCTCCGATATCCTGTGGATTACGCACGCCACACGGACTCTTATTCCCGGTCTTATCGTCCGAAACCTTAAAAGCGCACACTAAATTATCCTCTATATATTGGAACTGCCCCCGGGTATTACTATTAATTGCTGCCCCGGATTATAAAAATTTTTTGTTCAAAAGCTGTATCCACGGTTTGAGTTGGTAACCCCTAAAAGATGTCCTGAATTCGCTGAAGCTGCCGGGCCATGGATGGCCCTAATATCAGCGGATCCTGCCGGTATCCCCGGTCCTGCGCTGCATCATCTCACAATAGTTACACACGGTCCGGCTGGCTAAGATCGGGGCGCCGCAGACCCGGCACTTATTAGCCCCGTTATCGGGGACGCCCATGCTCGGGACATACCGGCCTTCAGCCTCCGGCTTCAGCCCCCGCATCTCGTCCGCCTTGATGAGCTTCGAGATCTTCACCTGCTCCCGCACCACGTATTCCACGTATTTGCCCATGGCGAACATGTAGACGGTATCGAGCGCTCCAACGGCGACGTAGTCGCCGTCAAAGGATGACGATAGATTATCCGCTGGACCGTCGAAGCGATGGGTGAGAAGCTCAGCGCCTTTCTTATTCAGGACGTGCATTGCCTTATCCGCCGTGGTCGCGAAGACCAGGCTGCCGTCGCCCGCTACCTTGATGCTCACGATCGGGCCCGATAGGCCCTGCCTCCAGAGCTGGTTACCGTTCTTATCCGTGAAATATACGTATCCGTTTGAGAAGCCGATGGCAACATAGCGGCCGTCGTCGGTGATCGAGATGTCGATGATGCGCTGCGTGTAATTATTACAGGATAGCTCTCCGCCGCGGTCGCTGATCTCGTGGAACGCATTATTCGTAAGATTCGTGAACTCCAAAGCGTAGCTGAACTCGCCGTCATTCGATGTATAAACGAACAGCACGGGCGACTGCGCCTGGAACTCCCAGCGGATATCGCCGTTGCGCGTCAGCATGTACGCCTTATTATTGCTGGAGCCGACCACAACGAGGCTGCCGCTGCTCGAGATGGCGACGCTGTTCACCGACTTATGGCAGTCCTGGGTCCAGAGCACGGTGCCCTTCTCGTTATAGGCCCGGACGAGGCCGTCCTCGGAGCCGGTGACGACGAGAGTGCCGTCTGGCGACATGTCCATGGAGTTGATCCGCTTGCTGATACGGCTGGTCCACGACAGGTTGCCGTGCTTGTCAAAAAATGAGATGATATTGTCCTTCGAGTACGAGGCCACGTACTGGCCGTCATCGGATACTTTCACATACTGCACGTCATCCCCCGTGGTGCTTGCCCACAGGAGCTTGCCGCTGAAGTTCATCAAATAAACGTCGTGATCCCCGGAGCCCGCCGCAATGAACGAGGCGTCGGGTGTCATATAGATGGATGAAACTTTACCGCTTATCGCCCGCTTCCACTCGGGGCCGAGTATTTGTTCTGGCTGCATCCAAGGTCCCCTATCCATTCTTTTTATAAGTTATTGTAAAGTGATTTATATTAAGGATGGTGGTGTTTATTATATAACTTTGGCTATATTAAGTCGATCGGTCGCTAGCCGAGGTGTCTTTCCTTCAGGTGCGTTATAGCCATTTTTATGAGCAGGAACGGCACCGCCAAAACGGCCATCATAAGGGAGAAGATGCCCAGCGACAGCAAAAAAATGCTTACGACCGGGATATACGCCTTTAGCGCATAGGTGGCCGTCCCGAGAATGATGAACACCAGGAGCCAGGGCCAGGGATTCTTCGTGCGCTTAAAAACAAAGGATAGGACGTATATGGCCGCAAAGGCCGAGAAAAGCTCCAGCAGCGCCATGAACAGTAAGCCATAATTCCGGATCAGGTAGGATAAAAACACCAGCATCATGGAGCCGAACAGCGTAACGAACGAAATGCGCATGAGCAGGCATAATTCGGAAGACATATGCGGGGCCAGCTCTTTTTCCTTATAATTGATGGCTTCCCACAGGATGGCGATGGCGATGAGAATTAACATGACCATGCAGGTCGTGATGCCAAAAATGAGGTCGGCCGGAGGAAAAGGCGAGGATAAGGGATTCTGGCCATTAAAAGCGGCCTGGAGCAGGGAAAAAGGCATTTGCTGGACGCCCAGCTTGCCGGCATACGCGTTGAAGGGCACTTCCCGCTCGATAAAAGTGTTCAGATACCCCATAAAAGCCCCGAACAACCCCAGGACGAGGAACATATGGACGTTGTTTTTGATAAAGCCCCAGTAGGTGAAATCGCCGTGGATGAAAACGTCCTTATGGTATATGACGCTCTTCCAGAGCCGGGCCAGAAGGTCGTCGAGCCACAGGATCAGGCCCTTTACGGGCCGGGATCTGATGTTCCTGTCATCGTTGAGCTTGGTCATCGTCAATTTTATGTCGGCAGCCGGCCTTAAATCGCTAACCGGCATAAACAGCACTAAAATTAGCCTTTTTTCCGTCGCATATGATCGCCCAAAAATAGCGTTTACTGGCTCGCCCTTGACAGGTCGGCCAGCGGGCTGTTGGCCTGGTTATTCAGCAGGTCGCACATATTCTCGACCGCCGAGACTACTTTATTGCCGCTCACGAGCATGTCCAGGGTGTGGTTGGCGGATATATGGTGGATGCCGCCCGTCGTGGCGTCGACATTATACTCCAGCGAGCTGAAATCGACGGTCACATGATATAGGCCGTTGCCCATGGCGCCCGTTGTTGTTTTGATGCTGTCGGAATTGATACGGTCGCCCAGGGACGGTTGTATGTTTATCCAGCTGACGGCAGTGTTTGTCGCGGCAACATTCGGTGATATCGTCTCGGCGCTCGCCGTGCCGATCGGAAAGCCCACGTTATCGTAGGCGAAGGAGGCGAGGCTGATGATGCTGACGACGATGATCAAATAGGCGAGCCGGTCAGGCAGCTTTGAGAGAAATATCGAGATGAATTTACGGTACACATTTTCACTTCCAAAGAGGCAAGTCTGGAATTACATAGCCAATACTATGCTATATATTTCCCCATACCTATCAATAGGCTATAGAGTAGTCGCCTGAACGAGAGAAATTTTAAGCCACATGGCGTATATTGCATATTCAGAGATGGGTCAATGAGTGGTAAAAATGCGATTTTCCTGTGAGAGGTGCGGACGGTCTTACCCGATCGACGGCCTCAAGTATAAATGCGACTGCGGCGGACTTTTTAATCTTAGGAAGGACGGGGACGAAAGCGTCGAGCTGCCGGTATCCCTGGGCGAAACGCCTACTCCTCTGGTTAAAAAGGAGATATTTGGCGCTAAAATATTTGTCAAGATGGACCACCTTTTACCCACCGGCTCTTTCAAGGACCGGGGCTCCGTCGTGCTCATCAATAAGCTGAAAAAGCTGGGCATTAAAGAAGTGGTGGAGGACTCCACAGGAAACGCGGGAGCTTCCGTCGCTGCTTATTGTGCGGCGGCCGGCATTAAGTGTCATATTTATGTTCCGGAAAGGACGTCCGAGGCCAGGCTAAAGCAGATAGCTGCTTACGGTGCGGACATCGTTCGAGTCCATGGAGGTCGGGATGCTGCGGCACAGGCCGCCCAGGAAGCCGCACAGCATATTTATTATGCATCCCACGTCTATAACCCGCTATTTTTCGAGGGGACCAAGTCGCTGGCTTATGAAATATATGTGCAACTGGGCTTCCCGGACACGATATTCGTGCCTTCGGGCAACGGTACGATGCTTCTGGGCGTCTACAAGGGTTTTAAAGAACTCGGATTGCTCCCTAAGATCATCGCCGTGCAGAGTGAAAATTGCTGCCCGCTCTATAACAGGTTCAACGACATGATGCTGCAATCTGACATTCAGCCGAGTATCGCCGATGGCATTGCCATTCCCCATCCGCCGAGGCTGGACGAAATGGCGGCGGCGGTGAAGGAGAGCAGAGGGACTGTCATGACGGTATCGGAGGACGAGATCAGGACGGCCAATGAGATGCTCGGTAAGATGGGGGTCTACGTTGAGGATACGTCGGCGACGGTGGTCGCGGCGGCTAAAAAACATTTCAAGAACGGCATCAATAATATGCGAAAAGTCGTCATTCCGTTGACCGGCTCGGGCTTAAAAAAATAAAATAAATTCTTACCGGATCCTGATTTTTAATATTTTTAGTTATCAATTTTTAACCTTATGTCGGGTTGCCTGGGACACGTACGGCCCAGCGGTTCCAGAACACGAACCTCACTTAAATCCCACGAACACACGAATTTTTTTTTAGATTTCCACGAAGGCACGAAATCACGCGGCGCACAATTAACTCATGAAACCACAAATGCATGATTAAAGGAATTAAGCCACCAATGCACAGTTTTAAAACAATAAAAGAGTGACCCGAATCCACGAACGGCACAAAAACGAAACACGAGAATACGCCTATGCAAAATTTTCCTCATGAGTTAGGTTGAGTGCTGGTTTAACTGGATTCTGTTACAGCGTTTTTTTCTGTTTCATTTTGGTGGCGTTCGTGGATTCGGGTCACTCTTTCTTTGTTTTAAAGCCGTGCATTGGTGATTTAATTCCATTAATCATGGTTTCATGCCTTCATGCGTTAATCGTGCGCCAAGTGATTTAGTGCATTCGTGGAAAAACTCTAAAAAAAGTTCGTGTGTTCATGGATTTTAATTGTGTTTGTGTTCTGGAACCGATGGGACGTACGTGTCCCAGGCACCCCATTAGAAGGCGAAAAATATGTATGACCTTCTCAATTATACTTAATTTTTTATCAGCATCCACTTATCCCGGGGAAGTAAAAATCTGATGGTTCCTTTCTCTAAGCCTTTTCCCGCATACTCGAACCCGCACTTTTCCAGAAGCCGGACGGAAGCGGTATTTTCCGGAAAAGTAACGGCGTAAATGTTCTGGATAAAATTATGGGCGAAAGCCCAGTTCACCAGGGCGCTAACTGCCTCCGCGCCATACCCGCGCCGCTGGAAGGGCTCAAGTACGGAATAGCCGATCTCTACCTGACCATTGAAAGAGGCTCCAGTAAAGCCGCCGCAGCCGATCAACGACCTTTGCCCGGGGTCATTGAGCACCCAGTACCAGCTAAGCCATCCGGTAATATCGGGATACCTCTCAGTGCGCACCAAGAATTCCTCCAGGGCGTCCTTCCATTGCTCGGGGGGCCAGTGCTTCTCGGAGACCTCTGCATCGAGCTTCTCCGCCAGGCTTTGCTTAGCTTCCATATCGGCCCGGAGTAGTTCCCCGGTGGCCGGTATGAGCTCCAGGTGGGCGGTAATGATCTTGATCGAGGGCATGGTTCGTGACGTCCGGACGTTTAAATAATTCATTGACCTATTGGTATTTAGCTATTAGCCAACAAAGAATCGCTTATATCATAAGCTATGTGTCGGCTTTTTTACCGATTTTAATAATTTAACTTAGTGGCAGGACCCGTTATTATAGGGTAATATGATTTTCAGCATATTAGACGACTATAAAGAGGGGTAGAAGATTTGCCCGAAGATAAAGACGTGAATAAAACTATTATCAAGATCAATAGAAGCCGGGGGAAAAAGGACCTCTACGAGGGGATCGGGAGCCATTACGAAAGCGAGCGCAATGAAGACAGAGAAGGCGGGCCGGAGGCGCCCATGAGAGACCTGACCGGACCTATCGTGCTCTCGCCTTCGACCTACGTCGAAGAGGATGAAGCGTTCGAAGAAGGAAAAAGAAGACAGACGGGGGAACAAAAGAAACCCGCTCGAAAAGCCGCACCGAAAAAACGTGTGTGAACCGATGGTTCCTCCCCATAGGTCGCCTAC
>Ga0209039_10004214_pt1 | contig 10610 bp, 7 predicted proteins | sample BogFormECP12_OM1_FD_188238 | JGI IMG/M metagenome (GOLD analysis project Ga0209039, IMG submission 188238) | Bog forest soil microbial communities from Calvert Island, British Columbia, Canada - ECP12_OM1 (SPAdes) (version 2) | ecosystem: Environmental > Aquatic > Freshwater > Wetlands > Bog ... | reverse complement strand
CCAGTCCATGGCCGCAAGGCCTAGCTTAAGAACTCTCGTTGCCTACCTCATCCGGACATCAGGACCAGTCCTGCCCTTTAGCCGTGAGATCCTCACGCCCGAGCGGTTCGACAGCACCTTCTGATACAAGTAGACGCGTGAGCCGCCCGCTGGACTCGGGTATGCCTACTTCTTCATCAGCGTCTTCTTGAGCTCCTCACGCTTGGCGTTCCGATCGGTGGCAACCCCACTCGGTTGCCATTTTGATCGAGGCGTCATCCGGCGGTTTCGCCGTGAACCGACCGGTGGATTGTGAATATGGCTCTTGTGAGTCGCCTTCTCGGCCTTCGCACCATTGACCTGCACCCATCCGCTCGGACCGAATTTCTGCGCATAGCCCGCCGCCAGCACTTGGAACTGCGTGGCCGCGTGCTGCTGGAAGTCGAGAGGGCCCGTCGCGTTCTTGAATCCGAACCATGCCGGAGTCACGAAATCCGAGACGACTATGCCGTTGATGTCATATCCGTACTGGTCGTCTTCCACGGGGTCACAGACTTCGTATGCCCAGAACGTGCCGCTGCTGTCTTGCGCAGCCAGATTGATGTCGGGATCCACCGCCATCTCGCAGATCTCGTGCGTCGCGCCTACGCTGACGCTGGCGTTGTCGGCCTGGAGTGTCTTTACAAAGACCTTGGAGATCGGCAGTCCCGTGGTCGTTAGGTCGTGATACGCAAGCGCATTAGCCTGATCGCTGTTATCAAGGAACACGACCCACCAGCTCCCTGCCGGGGCCTGATTCTCCTTCGCCGTCCACGTGAACTGGGCCTGCTCGAGGTCCCAGATCGGGGCTAGATCGCGATTCCATTGCGTTTGAAACGCAGAGATCATCGCCTGGACGTCGACGTCGGGAATCGCTGTCGATTCGTTTATGATCGAGATTTGAAGCATGGTCGTCTACCTCGGCGTAGTGTTGGGGTTGCCGCTGGTATCACCTGCGGCGAACATGACGATAAGGACTCTAGCAGCTGAGCTGGCTTAATGGTCGGTCAATTGCGATCTCTATCAATTTCGCATGGAAGTACGTTGTCAGGGGCAGAGGCTTTTCCGGCCTTCGCAGAGTCCGTCGAGGTGCGTCCGCCTTCAGATCGTAGACCACCCGGCGCTCACTTAGCTTAGTGCGGTCAGATCAGAAAGACTCTGACCACTCGAAAACTCTCGTGCGTGACGACATACATGATACTACTTACATCGTTCTACGGATTTATAGTCGAACTGAAGTGCTCGTGGAGGCAGAGCAGCTAGCTGCTAGCGCTAGCGGTGAAAACGCCTCCCCAAGCGAGGAGTGCTGCCCCCTTCGCCTTGGGAGCGCAAGGCCGAAGACTTCGCTGGACTCATGCTCTTGCAAAAGGTCCCGCGCCGCCATCGAATTCACCGCCCCTCAACTGGGGTGCGCCGCCGAATACGGAGAACCTTTCTAAAGAGGCGAGCACCTCGACTCGGTGCTGGCGCTGTTCTTCCCGCCGGCCTGACCGCTCCAGTGGCGGCGCTAGCATCTGTAGGTCCGAACTACAGGAGGAAGATGCAGCCGTAGTGGGACGGCACAGTGATGCTCTGGGACGCGCCTGCCGCCGTGATGGAAACAGTCCACGGTATGGTGCGAACGTCGTCGTCCAATCTTTCGGTCCATACGCCGGCTTTGGGAAATGGGACTTGAATGGTGTCCCGGGAGGAGGCGAAATTCAAAATAACCATGGCGTATTCTTCCGGATTCGTGGCGTCTGTGGATGCGTGTCGATGGTAAGCAATCAGCTGGTTCCCCTGTAAAGACTGCTGCCAGTAAAAGTACGACTCCCGACTCCGCAGGGCGCGGCTGGAACGACGCAACTGACCTAGCCGGCGATAGAGGCGAATCAAAGGCACGCCGAAATCGTCGTAGAAATACTCCCAGTGTGTGTCGCGCCGCAAGTTGACGCGAGCCGAACCGCCACCAGGTAGGTAGTAGTTGTCTGCAAACTCCTCACCCTCCCAGAGCATGGGAATGCCTTGTGCGGTGTAAAGCGCAATGGCGAGCGGTTGAAGACGCCAGAAACGGCTGCGATCCCCGGCCGCGAAGGAGTCGCTGCTGGTGGTACCCGCGAATACGATGAGGTGGCTGTGGTCGTGGGAATTGAGATACTGGAAGGGTGCAACAGGCATATCCACGGGCTGGCCGGCTGCATTTACGACTGTTTTGGTTGCGGGGTAGCGATTGCCAAAGAGCGGGTCGAGCGTGTGAGCGAAGCCGTCGGTGGGAGCGCTGCCTGCGGCGATTGCTTCCGCGGAGGAGAGAAGGTCGTCCTGCCATGCGCAGCTCGTGTAAGTGTTGCGCAGGACCTCAGGAGCTTTCCACAAAGCTTCGGCGCACTGAATGATGCGGCTATAACCAGCCGGATCGCGGCCGAAACGAGGAATGTCGAGGGAGTATAGGTAGGTATCATAGGCGAGCTTGGCGTAGCTTGTATCGGTGGGACCCTGATAGAGGTCAGTGACTTCGTCATAACGGAAGCCATCGACGTGGTACTCATCCAGCCACTGGCGATTCGACGCAGCGAAATACTCCTGGGTAAAGATTTGTCCGAAATCGCACTGCGGTCCGAACTGGCCGCTCGCGCCGATCATCGGGCTTGGTACCTTCGGTGTTCCGGGAGTGCTGTTGACGTCGTCATAGACGAGGTTATACGCGAAGTCCGGATCGACGTGCTGATAGACGACATCGAGAATTACGGCCATGTCGACCTGGTGGCAGGCGTTGACGAGCCGGCGAAGTCCATCCGGCCCACCGATGTGAGCACTCGGGGAGAAATAGTGCAGCGGTCCGTAGCCCCAGTCAAAGTCGAGCTTGGGACTCGTCACCGGCATGAGTTCGAGGCAGTTCACGCCCAAACTCTGAAGATAGGTAAGGCGCTCGGTGACTCCGTCGAAGGTATCGTTAAACTGTTCGGTTTCTAGCTCGTAGATGATGAGCTCGTCGACTTCCGGCGTTTTGAACATTGCATCGGTCCATACAAACTGCGGGAGATTTCGCACGAATAGTACCGCGGCGAGAGAGCCGACATCGGTTTGCCGCGCGAAAGGATCTGTAAACCACCGGGTAATGAGCTGCCGCGTCCCCCCGGGCGGAGTCCACCAGAGTTGGAAACGGTAAAGATAGAGACCCTCGGTCCCGAAGCTTGTGCCTGTGACTGGCTGCACCGGCATGGTGGTGCTCCAGAGGTCGAGCGGATGGCCCTGATTCCAAGTCAGCTGTGAGCGCTGCGCCGGGATCGTCGGGTCGAAGCGGTCGTTTTTGTGGATCACGAGCACTAGTACCTCAAAACCGTCTGCTGAGCGGAGTCCTGGGAGGTACAGTCCGAAGCGGAGCTGGCATCCGGTAGCGGTAACCGAGGCGAAGGCCCCAACTTCGGAGAGGTTGATCATGGAAATACCTCATCATGACTGATGCTGCTGACAAAAGCCGGTTGGTAAACGTCAGCGTGAGTCCCAGTGTCCAGCTCGAAGATATCCCCCGATAGAAAATCGCCGCCGCTTCGCTTCTTGGCGTCTGTCGCAGCAACTTATAATACGATGCGAAGCGAAACGCCGGAAGTCCGGCGACCCCAATTCTAGGTCAGCTCAGTGCGTGGCTCGGGTGTGTCGCCGTGTCGACCCCTGCCCTCTGCGATTTGATTGCGCTGCGTAGAGGCCACGGATCGCCTTTGCCCTTTCCGGAAAACCCAGATCATTCGGCGTGTAGATCGCCTGCTTCCTCGAGGCGATATCGATGGTGACGCTGTCGTCTGGCGTTTTCGCGTTGATGCTGTCGCTCGCTGGATGGTATTCAATCCGGACCTGCTTCGGGTCAACGATCAACCGCAGGTAGCCGTAATCGATGTCGTCGTAGTTCTCAAAGGTCACCTGATCGTCGCCCGCTTTCCTTGGCTGTAGGGTCTGTGGCGTGCGCGGTGGCACGCCGCCAGGAGCGTGGAGCCTCACGACGTTGTGGCCGCCATTGCCGCAGATGATGTAGGGAATGTCGGTCCCGTCCGGCCGATGGCGCGTGAATCGCTGATAGGAATGCGCGTGACCCGCGAGTACGGCGTGCGGCCACACCCCAACCTCTGCGCAGACCGCGTCCATCTGTCGCCGCATCTCAGTGCTAGAGGAATGTTGGCCGCCGATCGCATAGGGGGGATGATGATGCGCGAAGAGCAGCGCACCGGAGTATCTCTCGAGCTTGACGCGTTGCAGCGCCGCCTTCAGGAAGTCGATTTGTGAATTGCCGATTGTCGCATTCGCGATTACGCCAGGATCTTCCAGGGTGTTACTGTAAAAGACCAGAATTCGCACAAATGGCGCATCGAACGTGAAGAACACGCCCGGCTGGATCTGCGCAGTGCGCGAGAGCCCCCCCGCCTCGGGGGTCACGACGAAGCCCGTTGCCGGGTCAGCACCGAAGTTCCGCAAGTAGGCCTCAAGGCTCGTTGCGTGGGCCAATGGCGAGATCATGCCATCATGATTGCCGGCCGCCGCTAGCACCGGCGCCTTATAGTTCCGATATGGCTCGTAGAACTGGTCGTAATAATATTCGGTCTCGCCGAAATTATAGACGATATCTCCAAGCAATAGACAGAATTGCGGAACTTCCTTTGGATCAGCTTCGTTGAAATCACCGATCATCTTGTCGGTGACTTCGTTCTGAGTCCTAGGCCCACGCGTGCTGCCGCAGTCCCCGGTGGCATGAAACACGATCTGCTCGTTTCCCTGGATGGTACTAATAGCGCGCTTGTTACCGCCAAAAACCTGGGTCAGGGTTAGCTGCGGTTCGGGGCCATCACCGCGCGGCCGCGGAAAAGCCATCGCCTGAAGGCGACCTTCCTTGTTTAACTCATCGATGATCTTGTAGGCATCCTTGTCCGAGGGATGCTGGATCTTGAAAATTGACGGATCTGCCGTCGGTTCAGGTTGGGCGAAGACCGGAGAGTTGAGTGTTCTGCTCGGCGACGCCGGCGAAGTGGAGGAGCCGTCCGAGCTGTTCTGGGAATGTTTCGACCGCCTTGCCATGAACGTGTCTCCCTGGCCATCGGCTTCTATGTATCAGAGGCGAGTATGTGCCAAACACCCTAAGCGCTAGCAGCCCTCGTTGTGAGCGATACCGCTAGGTTGACTCAAATCTTATGCCCCCTTTTACGTTCGATCGCAAGAGATTTGATTGTCACGAATACGTGCGCGCCCGCCGTTACCAGGCACGGGCGATTCAGCAAAAGTACATACCCTCGATGAGCTCCCAAATCCGGCATATGTGTGATCACGTTAAAGAACCGGCCATCTGGAGGCGAAGCGCTCGGGATGTTGGCGGCGGGGGAGCCCGCGTGGTTCCCCGGCCCAGATGGCCAACGTCTTGAACGAGTAGAAGCGACAGCAGGTATTGGCGCTGTGGCGGCTGGGATCGACTGTCCGGCGCATCGAGGAAGCGACGGGCGTGCATCGGGAGACGGCGAGCGCTGATCTAAAGGCAGCGGGGGTCGGCGTGCGCCGATCGGGCTCGTCCCGGCGCCCGCGCGATCCAAATCCGGCGATACAGGTTTCCATCGACCCGGGAGCAGACCGCACCTCGGCGAGCTGGGCGACCCGTGGCCGGCGCACCCCCTGCGCCAGCGCCTGCGAGCCCTATCGGGAGTCGATCGTACTCGCGGTCGGCCGCGGGCGCGGCGCCTTCGCGATTTACCGCGATCCCGTCGACCGACCTGAGATCTGGGCCACTTAAAATGAGAATTCTCCTCATGGTTCCCGCAGGGTGCGAGCAACAAGCGTCGAGTGCTGGCTCAAGTGATTTATGTACGCAGAAATATGGATGCGATGAGGGCGATGAAAGACTCGGTGACGAAATCGGGTGGTGGCGTGCTTGGGCGCCCCCGTTCCTGCCGGGACTTGAGGTAGGCGGACGCGTAGCCGCTCTCCCGCTGGCGGTGGACCCCGCGATTGCATTTACTGACCGGTACGCAACTTAGCCTACTTCTGATCTCGAAAATGTGGTTGTGTGTCCTCAATACCGGTGCGCTTGGGATGCTCTTCGTGTCCTGGGCCCTTCGCCAGGTCGAAAATGATACTGCAGGCTTGCGAGCCGGATCAGACTGTTGCTGGAGCAAGATGTCGCGCAGGATCTCCATGCCATGGAAGGACTCCTGACCCTGATCGCGGCATTGCTCCGCTCGGCTCTCGCCCTCTTTCGAGGCCGCCGCCAGCAGGCAATCGTGGAGCTTGCCCTTCGCCAGCAGCTGGCCGTCTACTCCCAGACGAAGCGGAAGCCGCGGCTCAGGCCGCTCGATCGAGTCTTCTGGATCGCACTCCGCCGGCTCTGGTCCCGCTGGAAGGAGGTCCTGGTCATCGTCAAGCCCGACACCGTGGTCCGGTGGCACCGCAAGGGATTCCGACTCTATTGCCGCTGGATCTCGAAGCGCGGTCCCGGCCGACCGCGCATCTCGGCGGAACTGCAAAAACTCATTCATCGGTTTGCCGCCGAGAACGGCTGGGGAGCGCGGAAGATCCACGCCGAACTCGAAGCTTGGCTTCACGGTCGGCCTTGCCACGGTCTCGCGATACCTCCAAAAGCGACTCCCGTTGGCCAGAGACCGCAGAGCTGGCAGACCTTCCTTCGGAATCACCGAGAGAACATTGCGGCGATGGACTTCTTTGCGGTGTCGACACTTGGCTTCCGAGTGCTGTACGTCTGGTTCGTGCTCGCTCACGAACGTCGAGGGGTGATGCACTTCAACGTCACAGCAAACCCCACGGCGCAGTGGGTTGTGCAACAGCTTCGCGAAGCGTTCCCCGAGGCATCCGCCCCCGCCTATCTCGTGTACGACCGCGACTCGATCTTCTCCAAAAGGGTCGGAGAGGCAATTCGCAGCCTGGGCACAGAGCCCGTGCGGACTGCGTATCGAAGCCCATGGCAAAACGGGATCGCGGAAAGATGGGTCGGCACCTGCCACCGAAAACTCCTGGACCGCGTGATCGTACTCAACGAGCGGCATCTGCATCGGCGACTTCGTGAGTACGTCGCCTACAGGCTCCCGGAGAAAAAACTGCGCTTCGGAGGATCAAGACTTGGGGGTTTGTGATACGCTAAGGTGTAACGCTCCAGGCGTGCGGATCACCATTAGGTAGTTCGTTCGCAGTGTCACACCAGCACAAGGAAGGGTTATGAAACGACGTGCTAGACTTACTAACCGCCCGCTCCGGCTCGCGCCGGCGAAAACCGCTGAGCAACTCAAAACTACTGACATAAGTCAGAGTCCTGATTACACGGTCACCAAGACGAAAGATAACGGTGGCCTGATTCTGACGAGCGTCGAGGTCGCGGTCATCTTCTGGGGTAAGTACTGGAGCAAGACGTCGCCCGCTCCGTCGCCCGCTCCCGATACCTATTATCAGGCGTTCACCGGAATCACCACCGGTCCGTATTTAACGGGCCTGCGGCAGTATCGCGGCGCTGGGCCGGGAACGATGCTCGGCAAGTTCATCAACGATTCGTCGGATCCGCCGGCAGGCTACTCGGACAGCGATGTCGTCAACATGCTGACCAAGTTCCTGGATGACAATCCGAGCGTACCGGCTCCGGCGTCAGGGCACCAGCGATTTTATGCGGTGGTCAGTCCTCCGGGGCTCGACGACAACGAGGCGCTGGGCAAGCACGTCAACTTCACCTACAAGGGCGTCAAGGCATACTACTGCTGGATCAACAGCAAGGGCGGTCTGACCGACAGCAGTTCGGATGGCGTGGTTAATACGTTCTCGCATGAGTTAGCCGAGGCGATCACGGATCCGGATGGCGGGAGCGGGATCACGGTCGACGGCACAGGCGTCAGCAACGACGAGATCGGCGACACGTGTAACAACGAGTTCTCCATCGTGGAGATGAACGGAGTGCACTGCAACGTGCAGTGCTACTGGAGCAAGGCGGACAATGCCTGTATTCTGCCGCTGGGCTCGCTGACGTTCCTGATCAATAAGAATACGTTCGGCAAGGACGAGGTGCAGGAGGCGATTAAAGTCAACGGCGGCGTGTTCTCCAACGCGTTTTGGCTGGCGTTGGACGATTACAGCATCGACACGTTCAACTCGTTCAAGGTAGCGATCCCGACGCCAACTGGTCCGTTCGCGAGCCTGGCTGGAGTGCACATCAAACCGTCGCCCGCGACGCCGGGTGGAGCGACCCCAGCCCAACCGATACCGGTTTACGAAGAGCCGAGTAATACGAGTCTCATCCAGAGGATCAGGTTCTCGTTTGACGTCATCTTCGACAATCCGCTGGTAACTCCATTTCCGTCGAGCGCGACGACATATGACTTGACGGCTACGTTTACTACAAACGGAGTAACAGTTCCAGGCGTCAATTCGCAGGACACGGTGGAATTCGAACTGGTGCCGGGCGCCGATCCTTACTTTTCGAACATCGATCCGAACGATGCTTCGGCGGTGTCCTATCTGAGCCAGGATTTGCGGGTGTTCTCGGTTACGAAAGGAGAGTCGGCGCTTCCGGGCGATGGCAGCGCTCCGACGTTCTCCGCGAGCCAGAGTCCGTACGACTATATACACGCGCTGCTCGGTTACTTGAACGGAGCGACCGCCTACACGGCGCCGAGTTCGTCCGACCCGTTGAATGGGCTGCCGGGTCAGTCGGGTTATGAGACGGGTGACTCCTCAGTTACACCGCTCGATGCCTCGAAGAAGCAGAATTATAATTTTGCCATCGCGCGCGTGCGACTGACCAGTAACACACAGGGTCCGGCGAGCCAGGCGACGAACGTGAGAGTGTTCTTCCGGCTGTGGATCGCCCCGTCTTTCGACACGGATTTCCAGCCAAATACCACGTACCTGAGCAACCCGGCGTATCCGGCGTTGCCGACCAATCCGCTCCCATCGTCGGCCAGCCTGCCGCCGGATCCCAGCGGACAGGCGATCCGGACGACGCCGTTCTTCGCTACCAGCAAGGCGGGCACCAGCGATTATGACCCGTCGGTTCCCACTAACAACATTCGCAACATTCAAATCCCGATGGTGTCGGGCCAGGACACCGTGTGGGCATACTATGGCTGCTTCCTGGATATTTACGACGCGAGCAATAATTGCAGCTATCCGGGGACGCACCATTGCATCGTCGCGCAGATCGCTTACGACAACGCGCCGCTACTCTTTCAGAGTGGCGTGGCGACGAATCCGGGGAACACCGACAAGCTGGCGCAGCGGAACCTGCAGATCACGCTGTCGGGGAACCCGGGGCCGGTAGCCACGCATAGGATCCCGCAGGCGTTCGACACGCGGCCCAGTCTGCCATTCCTGGATGCAGACGGGTCGGTACTGAACGAGCCGGACGAGTTGATGATCGATTGGGGGAATACGCCGCCTGGATCAAAGGCGCAGATCTACTGGCCGGACGTGGCGGCTAACGACGTGTTGGAACTGGCGGCCCGTTTATACGGTACCAACTTACTAAGTGCCGTGGACGGCAATACGATTGGTCTTCGCACCGTGAATGGGGTTAGTTACGTTCCCATACCGGCGGCCGACGGCAAGACGTTCGCGGGGCTGTTCACCGTGGATCTGCCGCTGGGGGTGAAGGCGGGTCAGGAATTCAACATCGTGGTGCGGAGGCTTTCCACGCAGACGGTGACGCAGGTCGTTATTCAAAAGCGTGGACAGAAGGGCGGTCAGAAGGGGGCCGGTGCTGACAGTAACACCAAGACGTGGCGCTACGCCACCGGAGCGTTCCAGATCAAAATACCGGTGACCACGGAGGATCTGCTGCTGGGTCCGGAGGAGAATACGCTCGCGATCATGAAGGCGCGGCTGGCCGCGATGTCGCCATCCTACCGATGGTATCCGGTGCTGCAAAGATACATCGAGTACGTGTCGGCGAGGGTGGATGGATCGGGCGGGAATGCGATCGCGATTCCGCCGTCGCTGCAAGGTTTCCAGCCCAAGGGACACAGGGAGCACGAGCATCATCGGGAAAAGGCGTGCAAGCATACCGGGAAGGTCGCGGGGCTGATTTTCGATCGCTTCGGGGATTTCGAAGGGTTCGTGCTGGATACCGAAGATGGCGAGGCGAAGTTTTTCTCCCGGGAGAGAGACATGAGGAACCTGGCGGAGCGCGCGTGGCGGGAGCGGCTGCGGATCAGCGTGTGGAGTGAGGAGGAGGAGAAGGAGCGGCGTCGGCCGCTGCGGGTGGTGGTGCACGATCCGCCGGTGGGGTTCTAGCGTTGGAACAATTCGTTCAACGCACCGCGGACGTCGGCCGCGCATTCGAGGTAGGCGAAGTGACCACAGGCTCAAAGGGGTTTGCGAAACTCCGTTGTGGTCCGCAATTATCCGATTGGGCCGGTTGATGCCGCTCGGATCGGGTATGGCATCATGAATCCGTGATCGGCCTCGTTCAGATTTTCCTGCGGTTGCTCGCCGACGCAGTCGCCTTGGCCGCCCTCGTCTTCCGGCCGCGGCTTGCCACGTCCGCCGAAATCTTGGTCCTCCGGCGGCAGCTCGCTCTATTCAAGGAGCGCGGCGTCAAACCGCGGCGCATCGATGCCGCAACGCGGATCAGCCTGGCGGCACTGTCT
>Ga0209039_10004211_pt1 | contig 10620 bp, 8 predicted proteins | sample BogFormECP12_OM1_FD_188238 | JGI IMG/M metagenome (GOLD analysis project Ga0209039, IMG submission 188238) | Bog forest soil microbial communities from Calvert Island, British Columbia, Canada - ECP12_OM1 (SPAdes) (version 2) | ecosystem: Environmental > Aquatic > Freshwater > Wetlands > Bog ... | reverse complement strand
CGGATCGGGATGCCGTCCGCTTCACCCTCGATGTACTCGAAATTCCCCACGATCAGAGCGGCGAGATACGACGACATTTTGGCCGTGGTGGCGAAGCGCACGGCGTGTTTGTCACCGGGGCCGGCTGTGTCGGACAAGATTTTCTGGTTCGAGATAGCGACCAGGCCCTTGTCGGCAACAGCGGTAATGTCAAAAGTGGCCTTGTAGTCGGGCTCGTCAAAGGAGGGGAAAGCGCGACGCGCGTCGGTGGCTTCAAATTGCGTAGCCGCGTACTTGCGGCCTTGATCGTCCTTTCCCAGGTAAAGGCCGCGCATCTCGTCGTTGAGAACGCCCGAGTAAGTGATGTGTATGGCAGCCGGGCCGGCGGCCACCGGTTGTTCCACGGCCAGCACCACCATTTCCTTTTCTTTCTCTGGCGTGACTTTGGCCTTCTGGGTGTTGCCGCCGCTGCTGATGCTGACGTCGTGGAAATCAATGTCGGCCGCGTTCAACGTGATCTCTGAGGTCGGTTTCAGCACTCGAATGGCAATGGTCTCGTCGCCTTCGAACGTGGCCTTTTCCAAGTCAGGTGTGAAGGTAAGTTTGTAATTATCTGGCCTGGCAACCTCCGGCAACCGTTGCGCGGCTGCTGCGGCGATTGAAAGCACGACAAAGGTCATCACTGCGAAAATTCGTTTCATAGAGCCTTCCTCAGAGGACAGAGTCGGTTTGTTTCCTCAGCATGGATCGATAGCATTCATCGGCCAGCAATGAACGACAGCATGGATCGATAGCCCCGATCGTTGTTATGGCTTGCTGGATTGCGCACCACCGCAAGAACGCGCACCCGCCCATCACCTTCGTACGGAGGTGGCAGCGCGAAAGTTCAATTGCGCGACCGAACCACCCCATTCAGCACTGTCATCGAACAATGATTCGCCCCAAACCAATAGGGAATCTCGCGGTAGTCACTGACCGCGAACACCGCCAAATCGGCATCCTTCCCCGGCTCGATGCTGCCTTTTCGTTCCGCCACACGCAGCGCCCATGCGCCGTTGATTGTAGCCGCCACGATGGCCTCCGCCGGCGACATCTTCATCTGGGTGCAGGCCAGCGACATCGCCATCGGCATGCTCAAGGTCGGCGAGGTGCCAGGGTTGTAGTCGGTGGCCAGCGCGACCGCGACCCCGGCATCGACCAACCGCCGCGCATTCGGATAATTCAAGCCCAGGAAATAATTCGCGCCTGGCACCAGCGTGGCGACCGTGTCGCACTTTTCCAGTTGCGGGATGTCGTCTTCGTTCACGTGGTCCATGTGGTCGAATGAGGCCGGACGGAAGCGCAAGAACGGCCACAGAATTGTTTCTGAAAGCTGGCATACGTGGGCGCGGACGTTCAGCTGATGCTTCTCCGCGGCCGCGAAGATCTGCTCTGTTTCCTCCGCGGTAAATGCGCCCTTGTCGCAGAACACGTCCACAAATTGGGCGAGCTTCCGCCGCGCCGCCTGAGGAATCATCTCCTTACAGACGATCTCAACGTACTTTTGTGAGCAACCTTGAAACTCTTTTGGAACGACATGCGCTCCGAGCAGCGTAGCCACAACCGTTCCGGGCCAGCACGAGGCGGCCTCGTGGATTGCCTCCAGCGACTTCAATTCGGATTTCATGGTCAACCCGTAGCCCGACTTCGCCTCGACTGTGGTCGTGCCGTGGGCTGCCATGTCCTGCAGCACTGTGAGGACTTTCGCAGCCAGCGCGCTCCTGGCCGCCTTGCGAACACCTTCCAGGCTCGAGCGGATGCCGCCGCCCGCCGTGGCGATCTCTTCGTAGGAAGCGCCTTCGATGCGTTTTTCGAAGTCCAACAGGCGCGGGCTGACGAAGACAGGGTGCGTGTGGGAATCCACAAAACCAGGGAGGACGACTTTGCCCGTGCAGTCGATCTCGGTGACCTTCTTTCGATTTTTCTTCAACCACGGATCGCGCAGCGCGTTCTTGCTTGTGCCGACGGAAACAATCTTGCCCCCGACGCACAAGACGGCCCCGTCTTTGATGATGCCGAGTTCTTTGAGTTCCGCGCCGCGCCTGGGACCGAGATTGGCGGAATCGGCGCGCAGCGTGAGCAACTGACCGATGTTGGTGAGCAGAAGTGCCGGTTGGTCACGCACGGGGGCCCTCGAAACGCTGTGTCTCCGTGCCTCCGTGGTGGGTGTTCATGGTTTTCCCATCGGAATGCAAACGCCGTTCTTCCTCGCGAATTCCTTTGCCTCTTCGTACCCCGCATCCGCGTGGCGAATGATCCCCATCCCTGGATCGGTCGTCAGCACGCGCTCGATGCGCTTTGCCATCTCGTCTGTGCCGTCGGCAACGGTGACCTGCCCCGCGTGCAGCGAGTAGCCGATGCCGACGCCTCCGCCGTTGTGAATCGAGACCCATGACGCGCCCGCGGCCGTGTTCAGCAAAGCATTCAGCAGAGGCCAGTCGGCGACCGCGTCGGAGCCGTCTTTCATGCTCTCGGTCTCGCGGAACGGAGACGCGACCGATCCGCAGTCGAGATGGTCGCGGCCAATCACAATCGGCGCCTTGATCTTGCCCTTCTTCACCAGTTCGTTCATGGCGAGGCCGAATTGCGCGCGCTCGCCGTAGCCCAGCCAGCAGATGCGCGCCGGCAGTCCCTGGAACTTGATGCGCTTGCGCGCCAGATCAATCCAGCGGCGCAGGATGCGGTTGTCGGGGAACAGTTCCAGCACCAGATCGTCGGTCACGTGAATATCCGATGGCTCACCCGACAAGGCGACCCAGCGGAACGGGCCTCGGCCTTCGCAGAAAAGCGGACGAATATATGCGGGCACGAATCCAGGAAAGTCGTAAGCGTTCTTCACTCCGCGCTGAAAAGCGAAAGTGCGGATGTTGTTTCCGTAATCGAAGGTGACCGCACCCATCTTCTGCAGGCGCAACATGCCCTCGACGTGGCGGGCGATGGCGTCGAGAGACTTTTCCTGATAGGCCTGCGGATCGTTTTTCCGTAACTCGACAGCCTGCGGGAAACTCATGCCGTTCGGCACATATCCGTTCAGCGGATCGTGGGCCGAAGTCTGGTCGGTCAAAATGTCAGGCACGACGCCTCGCTCGGCCAGTTCCGGAATAATGTCGGCGCAATTGCCCACCAGCCCGACCGAGACATTCTCTTTCTTGCGCACGGCGTTCTTGAGAATGCGAAGCGCTTCATCCAGCGTGGTGACCATGAAGTCGCAGTAGCCGGTTTTCAGGCGCTTCTTGATGCGTTCCGGATCAACGTCAATGCCCAGAAACGCCGCGCCGGTCATGGTTGCGGCAAGGGGCTGGGCTCCGCCCATGCCGCCCATGCCGCCCGAGACGATCAGTTTGCCCGCGAGATCTCCGCCGAAGTGTTTTTCGCCCGCCGCGGCGAAGGTTTCAAACGTCCCCTGCACGATTCCCTGCGAGCCGATGTAAATCCACGAGCCGGCAGTCATTTGGCCGTACATCATGAGGCCCGCGCGCTCCAGTTCATTGAACTTCTCCCAGTTCGACCAGTGGCCCACGAGATTGGAATTGGCGATCAGCACGCGGGGAGCGTGATCGTGGGTTTTGAATACACCCACGGGCTTGCCCGACTGCACCAGCAGAGTCTCATCGTTCGCAAGATTCTTCAGGGTTGCGACGATGGCGCGGTACGCTTCCCAACTGCGCGCCGCGCGGCCCGTTCCGCCGTAGACCACGAGGTCTTTGGGCCGCTCGCCGACTTCTTCGTCGAGATTGTTCATGAGCATGCGCATGGCGGCTTCCTGCTGCCAGCCTTTGCAGGTGATCTGAGTGCCGCGGGGCGCGCGAATCGAAGTCGGCGTCTGAGTCTGGTCGATATCAACGGGCATGGTTCAGATGTTAGTCGTTGGGTCAGCGCAGATGCAATTCGCACCCAAGTCAGCGACTAAAGTGTCGGTTCGTGCCCCGCTTCACAGCCGGACACGCGCCAGCGGATCGATCTGTCCGCCTCGCAGCTGAGGTGCCAGAGAGTCCAGCACTTCCAGAAAGACGAGGATGTTGGGCACTTTATCCGAGCGGGCGCTGAAAGCGGCCATCATCTTGCCTTTCCGCTTCACGCGCAGTTTGCTTCCCACGATTTAGGCGCTTTGAATCTCGTTCAGGGGAACAGAAGAAGACCCTGCCTTCCAGGATAGCTGGGTCTTAGAGAGTTCGAGCGGACCGAACTGGACGGTTCCTCCATGTTCGATTTTTCCCCGCGCATCGCTCACCATCGCCGGACAGATCTTTCCCAGGATGATTCCAATTGCTTCCTTCGCGTCCCGGAAGTTGGAAGTGACCTTGATTTGGCGACCTTCAATGCTGATTACGCGCAGTGTGAGGTTGGCATTCTGGTTTTTGCTCAAAGATCCGATGAGCGCTCCGATCAGACCAAAGTGGGCCCACACGCGAATGGGGGTGACAAGATAGCGAGTCTCGGCGACCTGCGGCCACAGGATTTCCTGCGAGCCAAATACCGACTCGCGCCGCACTCCGGCCTCCGACAGGGTGAGGGTCGTCTTGCCGATCAATACCCAGAAGATCAGCACGATCACGCCTGCGGCGATGCAAGCCCACAACATCACTTGGCCGGGGTTTTGTGTGGTATCGGCCCAACTCCAAACCAGCGCCAATGGGAGGCCCATCAGCAGAGCCAACAGAACCCGAAGTGCGTAGGTTTGGCCGAACTTGCGCTCTCCCGAACTGAAGCCTGCATCTGTCATTTCAGCGCCTCAATTTGCACTTTGACGGAGCAGTCTAAACGATCTGATTCGCCAAACCAAGCCCCACCGAAACGATCTTCGCGCGGTGCCTGATTCACACGGCTTCCTGCTGCCAGCCCTTGCATGTGATCTGAGTGCTACGCGGCGCGCGGATGGATACGGGAGCCTGGGTTTCGGTTTCAACGGGCATGCTTAGATGGTAATTCCACTCCACGGCACAGTACAAATTGCACGTGCGCTGGAGCGCAGGTTAGGGCCGATCTCACCAGGTGCTGTACGCTGTGCCGTCGCTGGCAGTGCCGTTCGAAGCGGAATGTACGTCGTCGATGCCGGGGTCCTGCTGGTCCACGGACATAAGCACATCTTCCTGATGAGGCTCCCAGTTAGCCTCGCGAGTCATGGGATCGATTGGAACCTGCCGGAGATACCCAGCCGTCACCAGGTCATCGAGCGATTGCGGAGCTTTCTGTTTGTCGAGAGTGTACTGTGAAATCACATTGCGCAGCATGCTCAGGTTCGATCGCAGGACCGACTCGCGGGCCTGAATGACTGACTGGTTGTAGGCGGGCACAGCAATCGAAGCCAGAATCATGATGATGAAGATGACGATCATCAACTCGAGCAGGGTGAAGCCTCGCGAGCGCTGCAGCCGCCGAAGGGAGGCAAACGGGCGCGTCGCTGCACGCGTTGTTTCAGACGCGCGCGCCCTGTGGGCCAAATTGCTCATGCCCCAATTGTTTGTTCCCCGCAGCATTTACCAGTCCTTGTATTTCGTCCCATCGAGCGCGGTACCTTCCGACTTGGTGTAGACGTCGAAGACGTTTTGCCCGCCCCAGGAATCGGAGTCGGGATCGTCCTGCATGGAACGCAAGCCCCATTCCTTGGTCTTGGTCATTGGGTCCATAGGAATAGCACGCAAGAAACGGACTTTCTTTCCCTGGACATCAACGCCCTTGACCAAGGTTTCGAGATCAGGGGGATAGCCCTGGCTGTCCACCTTGATCTGAAAGGCCTGACGGTCGGCAGCGTCCTTATAGCGGTCGATGGCGTCGCGCATCTGCCACAAAGCCTGGCGGAGTTCCTTTTCCCGCTCGCGCTGGATGGTGATGCGCGCCAGCGGCACAGCCATCAAGGTAAGAATCGCCATAATGGTGGCCGCGACCACCAGCTCCATGAGCGTGAAACCGCACTCGTGCGACCGCATCCTCTCGCGTGCCGTGCGAAAAGTAGGGCAGCCTTGATGGAGATTTGGCAGCATCATCGTCTCGTCATGCAGTCTCTTCATGCGCAATTTCAGTCGAGTGCGGGGGAACTCCGCGCTACTCGACGGTCACCGCCGCCTGCGCGCCGTTGACCGTGATGCCCTGCAATCCGGGATCAAGGGCGCCGCCCCGAGTGATGGTCAGGGGCGTCTGGCCGGCTATCTTTGCCTGAAAAGTCATGGTGACGACGGTACCCTGCCCGGAGACTCCACCGGCGCCGGGGGGGCGGGTGGCGGTGATCTGTAACTGGCCGACGGTTTCATCCTCGCGGTGAACCAGAGCCACAGCCTGGCCGTCCTGCGAGAGGAATCCGCCGTTCGAAACATTCACTAACTGCAGCATTTTCGGATCGTAGTTCAACTGTACGGGCACGGAATAAACATTCTGCGCCCCGGAAATCAGCAGGTTCACGGCAAACGTGCCGCCCTTCGCCGCTGAAATGGTTGGCGGATCCAACAGAAAACTTGGCGTCCCGCTGGCAGTCTTGGCGCCAGGCGCGGGCTGCTGTCCTGCCGGAGGTTGACTGGCAGGAGGTTGGCTCGCGTTCGGGGAGGCCGGTCGCGCCAGCGCCTGAGAGCCTGGCGCTTGAGAGGTTGGTGCCGGCGAACTCGCCGGGGCTGCCGGCTTGCTCACATGGCGCAACTCGATGGTACTGGCAGTCCCGATGTCAATCGCCCGCTGGTTCGCTTCATTTACATCCGTCCCACGGATGACGTGCGGCGTGATGGCGAAGACCGTCTCATCCTCTTCGTGATCCGTCTGGGTCTGCCCAAACAGATATCTTAAGATGGGAATCTGAGCCAATCCCGGGATCCCGCTCAAAGACTTGGTCTGCGAATCGTCCAGGATCCCGCCAATCAGGCTCGATTCCCCGTCGCGCAGGCGGATTTCACCCAGGTCGACTTTCTTCTGCCCGATGATGGGCTGCGTGATGCCGCCGATGCTCGCCGTCCCCGTTTGCGAAGAGATTTCCATCACGATTTTGAGAGACACTTCCCGGTTCGAATGGACGTGCGGCGTGACGTCGATGTTCACTCCGACGTCGATGTATTGGAACTGGGTGTTGACCAGCGGGTTGATGCCAACTCCGCCGATGCCTGGCTGAAACGAGCCAGTCGCCACAGGCAGACGCTCGCCGATTTTGAGCGACGCCTTCTGTCCGTCGAGAGAGCGAACCTGCGGATTCTGAATCAGTTTGGTATCGGTATCGCCCATGACCGCCGACAGGTTGGCCGACGGAATCGTGACCTGGAAATCGGTCGCATTCAGATTGGCCAGCGTGTTCAGGTTGATGCCGTTGCCTGATCCGGTGGTCGAGGTTGGAGTCGTGGTCGTGCCGTTGCTCGTGGTAGTGGTCGTGTTGATGTTGCTCTGCAGCTGAATCGTGGCGCTGGTCGGCGGGCTCAGGCCCAGGGTTCGCGAGCGGTCCTTGCTGACCTGCATCACGGCGATGTCCACGATCACTTCCGGACGCGCCTTATCGAGATCGTCCACCAGCTTCTCCGCCAGCGCGATCTGGTCCGGAGTTCCGCGCACGACCAGGGCATTCTGCGAGAGCAATTGCTGCACCCGCTGCACATCGAGCACGGCGCGAATGGCATTCACCACATCCTGCAGCTCGGTGGGCTGGGAGAGATTCGACAGGTAAAACGTTTTGAGTACGCTTTGCTCCAACTCCTTGCGCTTGGCGGGATTGTCCTGGGCCACAAAAATAGTATTGGGCGTGACTGGCCGCCAGAAGGTCTTCGACTCCAGCGCGCTGATCTCCAGCGCCTCTTCCAAGGTGACTCCGTTCAATTCAACCTTGATTTGTTTTGGGATGTAATCGGGATCAAACAGAACGTTGATTCCGGCCAGCTGTCCGATGGTCTTGTAAACCATGTCGGACTTGTCGGTAAGTTTGACGGTGATGGGAACGTTCGAGATGGGAGCCAGTTCCACCGGTCCAGCCGCTTCCTGGACCCTGCGCTCCAGGCCGGCCGGCGGTCCGGCAGCCTGCGGGGGAGGATTCTTCTGATCGCTGATTATCTTCAGCGTGCGGGTGAGTTCCTGCTTCGCGATGAACAGGGAGGGATCAATCGCCAGTGCCTTCTGGAACTGGGCCACAGCTTCTTCCAGCTTCCCCTCGTCGCGCAATTGCTGTCCGCGATGGACAATCGAGGCCGCGGCCTCGAAGCGGGTGCGCTCGAAGGCAGATCGGTAGCGCAGATCCTTGGGTTTGAGGTCGTAGGCTTGTTTGAAATAGTCGTAGGCGGCTTCGTAGTTCTGGCGAGCCTCGGCATCCTGGCCCTTGGCATACATATCCTTGGCCTTATCGGCGATGGCAGGAAGCGTTACAACCGCGACCAGCAACAGCAATAGTGCCGGGCGCATCAGGGGTCTCATTCGATGATCCTCGCAGAAAACATGCTCACAGAGGTAGTCCTCTTCTTCACACAGACTCTCACACTGAGGGGCAATTTGCCCGCATTGCGCAGCGATGGCGCGCAGAAAACCGCTCGATCCACGGAGAAACTCTCGTCGAGGCGATTATAGCATCGCAATTTGTAGCTTCCGAAGTGCTTGTGCGCACAGCAGTTACACTCTTTAGTCGTAGGACCGCTTCGGACCTACAGACCTCAGCGCTCGGACAGCTGACTCTGCCGGATGAAGCGGCCGAGGTCCGAGGTCTGACGTCCGAGGTCCGGTTTCGACGCCATTCCGCTGTTAAGATAAAAGACCAAACGCCCATGCCCCGCCAATCCACCCACCAGACCAAACCGAACCCGGAAAAGTCGCCCCGCCGCGATCCCACGGCCTCAGGGCAGCGGGACGCCGCTGTTAATAGGATCGCTTCACATAACTATTTCTTGCTGGAAAAATTTGAGGCCGGAGTGGCCTTAACCGGGACCGAGGTCAAGTCCATCCGGGGCGGGCGGGCCAATCTTAAGGACTCGTACGGCCTGGTCAAGGACGGCGAACTGTGGCTGCTGAACTGCCACATCAGCCCTTACCAGCACGGCAGCTACTCCAACCATGCTGCCCTGCGCACCCGCAAATTGCTGATGCACCGGGAAGAAATCCGCAAGCTGACGGGCAAGACCCAGCAAAAAGGGCTGACCCTGATCCCTACCCGCATGTACTTCAGGAAGGGCAGGGTAAAGGTTGAACTGGCTCTGGCCAAAGGGAAGCAGCTCTGGGATAAACGGGAAACCGAACGCCGGCGGACAGCGGATCAGGAAGCGCGAGAGGCCATCGCGCGGGGAAGGAACAGGAAAGGGAAGTAGTCGAGAGCCCTCCGGAGTCTGTGTCGTAGCTCGATCGCATCCGAAAAAGTGGAAGAGAGGGCCCGCTCCAAGCCGCGCAGCGGCGACAGAGTGCAGCCCACAGCTTGCCCTGAGCCTGTCGAAGGGGCGCAAGCCGTGAGTCCCAGGTGGAAATGGGCAAGCCCCGGAGGGGCGAAAGAGAAGCTATGACACAGACTCCCTCCGGGGCGAGCTACGGAGAATCTCATAAGGGCATTGCCCTTCGGCTGGCAGGAAGGTAACCAACGAAGAGAAACTGCGGTATCCTTAGCTCCGCTGCCTGATGGGCGGCGGAGCTTGTTTTTTCTGGGCCGCCGTAGGCATAAACCCGAGGCGCAGATCATCAAAACCGTAAACCTCAAGTCCGACATGCCGGAGGTCCGCGAGGCGCTGCAACGGCTGGAGCGAGAACTCGGGCTGGCGCGCCGTGAAAAGGCGGCCCTGCTGAAGGTCATCCACGGTTACGGATCAAGCGGAACCGGAGGCGAGATCCGCATTGCCGTGCAGAAGCGTTTGCACGAATTGGCGGAGGCCGGTGAGATTCGCGGCTGCATTTTCGGGGAGAACTGGTCGAAATCGGATGAGACGACGTGGCGTCTGCTGCAGGCCCACGCGGAACTGAAGAGCGATCCCGATCTCGGCAGGCGGAATCAGGGCATCACAGTTGTTCTGCTGTAAGTTCTACGGAATCGGAGTCGCTTCGGGCGTCGGTGGTGCGGGCGGTGGTTCACTCGCCACCGGCGCTGGTGGCGGCGCAATCGGCAGGGGCGTTGCTGGCTGTGCAGCCACCACCGGAACCATCATCTTCTGCTGCCAATATGACACCGCCACTCCGCGCTGCCAGAAACGCGGAATCAGCAGCAGAAAGAGGATGAACTGGGCGAGGATGAATGCGCGAATAACGCCTTCGGGTGGAACAAACTTTATCCAGGCCCAGATCCCGCCCACCAATATGATCGCCGCCACAATCGTGGCCACGACGTAGCTCGCGAGCAATCGTCCCAGACTGCGAAAAGTATGCCGCAAGCCGGCCCATATGGACTTGCGCACGGCGCGCTGATCACTCAGAACGATATCGGCTTCGGCGAGGTCGAACCAGATGCGCAGGGTGGTCATCACCAGGAAGATCACAGCCAGACCGGTCATTTGCAGGCGAAACGGCAACAGTTCGTTCGTGCTCTCTCCGGCTTTCTTCACCACCGCACCGTTAATGCCGAACAGGATTCCCGCGAAGATTGCCATTACAATGCCGGCAACGATCATGAGGCGGATAAAGCGCCACAGGTTGCGACCGCAGGCGCGGAAGAAGTCTTCGCGCGGAAGACGGTAGGTG
>Ga0209039_10004209_pt1 | contig 10623 bp, 9 predicted proteins | sample BogFormECP12_OM1_FD_188238 | JGI IMG/M metagenome (GOLD analysis project Ga0209039, IMG submission 188238) | Bog forest soil microbial communities from Calvert Island, British Columbia, Canada - ECP12_OM1 (SPAdes) (version 2) | ecosystem: Environmental > Aquatic > Freshwater > Wetlands > Bog ... | reverse complement strand
CGACGCTGACTGTTGGAATGACTCTCTATTATGCGCGGGATTTGTTATTCGAAGGCTATGGAATATTTCGATTCGAAGGAACAATTGCAGATGTTTCTTGCCTCATAACGGAAGGTTACGGATTAGTCTATCCGCTTACCATCGTTTCCGCGTTTGTCATTCTGACCTTTATGCGTGAAATGTTGTTTAGACGATTGAGCCGAAATCTACCCGACCATTAGTTTGATCGTTCACCGCGCCCAAATGGTCAGCCCCGGCAGGAAATGCTCCCGGCCGGGGCTGTCATGGGTGGTTCATAGCATTCGGCAAAAGGACCTGTAAGCCGAATTCTGTCGTGTGCGGTCATTCCTCTAGGCGCCGCGTTGCCGCGGACACTCATCAGCGACCTACCCGGAGGTTTCGGCAATTGCTAGAGCCGCCTGGGCGCGTCGGGCCGATGCGCAGCGGAGCCTGGCTCTTGGCTCACGCTTCCCTCCCTATTTGGTCTTGCTCCGTGTGGGGTTTACCCTGCCTCCGGCGTTACCGCCGGAGCGGTGCGCTCTTACCGCACCATTTCACCCTTACCGGAGGACTAGCCGTCCAGGCTTACGCCCTTCGGGCCAGTTCTGCGTATGCCGTAACACGCGCAGCCGGCGGTATCTTTTCTGTGGCACTGGCCGTCCATGGGTTTTGAGGCCCACGTCCCGGATGTTATCCGGCACACTGCCCTGCGGAGTTCGGACTTTCCTCTCCCGGTAGGCCCAGGGTTGCCCCTGGTCCCTCCGGCAGCGACCGCCCGGTCCTCCTGCCAGAGTCTAGTGTAGCGCAGATTTGGATTTACCAGTTGCGGTAGTGAACTCTTGACGCTACAACTTCTCTGGCCATTTGCGACTGGTATGAATGACGGAGAGAAGCAGAATCACATCGTTCACGACGCGGTAGGGAAGAATGTACGGCAGACCGGGGACAACCAACTCGCGGGTTCCTTCGAATCTTCCCGGTCTACCGCTCTGCGGGAATTGCTCGAGCCGGTCTGTAGCGTCCACCACAGCCGCGGCAACCCGCGCAGCGGCGGCGGCAGTTCGTTTGCCGTGCCCCAACTGCGCAGCCAAGCGGTAACCTTCTCGTGAGGAACGGTTTCTCCGGCCTCCGCTTCAGCCAAACCCGCCTGAATCTCCGCCAGCTTCCATTCTTCGTAACCGTCTTCCACAGCGGATTCGTCGGTACTCTTCGGCGTGTGCAGGGCAAGGGCTCCGGACGGGGTCAATGTCCACTCGACTGAGTCGCCGATGGAGAGATTCGCACGCCGCAGCAACTCCTCCGGAATCTCCACGGTGGCCGTGCCGCCGATGCGAGCAATTTGTGTGGCCATGGCTGCCCCCCCACTACCTTTATGGTACTCCTAAAACTACTTCCAAACCAATTGCTGTCGCTACAATCAAAGACGATGATTCAGTACGTTTATCTCGGGCGAGTGAGCTACGACGAGGGACTGCGCTTGCAGGCGGAGGTGGCCGGGCTGGTGGCGGAGGGGCGCGCCGGGAATGTTCTGCTGCTGCTGGAGCATCCGCCGGTGCTGACGCTGGGGCGCAACGCAAAGCGGGAGAACATTCTGGCTTCTGACGAGATGTTAAAGCGGCGCGGGGTGACCGTGCACGAGATCAACCGCGGGGGCGACGTGACCTATCACGGGCCGGGGCAACTGGTGGGCTACCCCATCTTCGACCTGCGCACGCTGCGGACGGAGAGCGGCGGACGGATGGGGCCGGTGGATTTTGTGCGCGGGATGGAAGAGGCGCTGATAAGGCTGTGCGGCGATTTTGGGGTGAGGGCGGGAAGGATCTGCGGGCTGACGGGGGTGTGGTGCGGGGGAAGTACAGTTGTCAGTTGTCAGTTGTCAGTTGTCAGTTCTCAGGGCGGGAAGGAGTTGCGCGGCAAGACCGGCTCTGGTGGGACGGAGCGGAAGATTGGGGCGATTGGGATTCACGTGGCGAGGGGGATTACGTCGCACGGATTTGCATTTAATGTGACGACAGATCTGAAGGACTTTGACCTGATTGTTCCCTGCGGGATTTCCGATCATGCGGTGACGAGCCTGGTGCGGGAGGTTGAAAATCCGGAGGCGTTGCCCACGCTGGAGGAGATTGCACGGCAGGCGGCGCGGGAGTTTGGGGAGGTCTTCGGCGAGCAGGTAGTGGACGTGGAGAGCCTGGCGGATTTAAGGGAGCAAGCGGCGAAGGCACCGGCGCGAATCCCGGCGGAGGACACGCCGCTCCGGGTTCCGGATGAGGTGAAGCGACTGAGTAGCACGGGAGATGGGCCGATTCGAGCGTGAGGGATGAGGCGGTTGCAACGAAAAGCAAATGCAGGTCCTTCGACTCCCCTTCCCCTTCGTTAAACTCAGGGTCAGGGTTCGCTCAGGATGACAACAGCATGAAGTGCGGCGGGTGGATGCGGCGCAATTTATAATCGGCTTGAAGCGGGCGCACACAGGAGGCTTTCCCCAGGCACGCCGAAAGCCTGTACTGAGCTTGTTTAAGCGCCCCGCATCGCGGAGAGACCCCCATGCCAACCGACGTGATCATGCCCCAGATGGGCGAGTCGATCTTTGAGGGCACCATTACCAAGTGGCTCAAGAAGACCGGCGAGCGGGTCGAGAAGGACGAGCCGCTGTTTGAGATTTCGACAGACAAGGTGGACGCGGAGATTCCCTCGCCCGAGGCCGGCGTGCTCACCGAAATCAAGGTTCCCGAGGGCGCGACGGTCGAGGTGAATACGGTGGTGGCGGTGATAGCCACCAGCGGTGGGGCCAGCCGCACCGTTGGCGCAAGTACAACTGCTTCCGCAGCTGTTTTGCCAACTTCCGTCCCAACGCCTTCCGCGACAGAAACTCATTCCGCAACGACTACTCCGAAGACGAGGACAGCCGCGACGCAGGTGACGCCAAAGGCAGAGGTGGCCCCACCGCAGACGCCGCAGCGCACGTCGCCGCTGGTGCGGAGGATTGCCAAAGATAACAATCTTGACCTGAGCAGGATTGCCGGAACGGGCTCGGAGGGGCGCATCACCAAGGAAGATGTATTGCGGCATATGAGCAAGAGTGGGCAGGGCAGCACCGCTCCGAAGGAGCAGTTGGTTGCAGTGCAAGTGCCGCAGGAGCCGCAACCGCTGAGCAAGATGCGGGCCATCATTGCGCAGCGCATGGTGGAAAGCATGCAGACGAGCCCGCATGTGCACATTGTCTACAAAGTGGATATGACGCGCATTGTGCGGCTGAGGGAGCGGGAGAAAGCGCGATTTGAGCAGCAGCACGGCGTGAAGCTGACGTATATGCCGTTCGTTGCCACGGCGGCGATTGAGGCGCTGGGAAAATATCCGATTGTGAACGCGTCGCTGGTGGACGGGGCGATTCAGTATCACCCGAATATTCATCTGGGGATTGCCGTGGCGCTGGAGTGGGGGCTGATTGTGCCGGTGGTGAAGCAGGCAGAGGGGCGCGGCTTTGTGGGCCTGGCGAAGGCCGTTGCAGATTTGGCGGGACGGGCGCGCACGAAGAAGCTGCTGCCCGAGGAGGCTTCCGGGTCCACGTTTACGCTGACCAACTCCGGCATCTTCGGCGAGGAGTTCGGGACGCCGATTATCAACCAGCCGGAGTCGGCGATTCTGGCTATCGGAGGCCTGCGCAAGGAGCCGGTAGTGATGACCGACGCCGAGGGCCACGACACGATTGCGATTCGCTCGGTGCAGCACTTCTGCCTGGGATTCGACCATCGCACCATTGACGGGGCCGACGCGGGCAAGTTCATGGGCGCGTTCAAGCGCGCGCTGGAGACGTGGGATAAGCCGATCGGGTAAAGGGACTGCTCCAAATCAGCTTCCGAGGTGGCGGATGACGGACATGGCCGTGTCGTTCAGGAGCTTTTCAATGTCCGAGAGCATTTGAAGCGTTTGCTGCTGCTGCTGCAAGTTTTGCAAGTCCACGTTGGCAAGCTGGGAGTCGTCGCCTACAGTTGAGAGCGCACTCTCCATCTGGTTTACAAGCACCTGCAGCTGCGCGAGAGTGAGGCTCGCTGGAGCTTGAAAATGAGTGGGGTGTCGAAGATTGGTGCTCGACTTGTTGAGGAAAGCGAGCGTCGAGGGGAGTGAGCGGCAGGATGGAGTATTACAGAGGCTGTCGCGCCGCGCTGATTTTGGCAGGGCGGCCATGTCCTGGTTTAGCTGCTCGAGCGCCTGGCGCAAGGCGTTGATATCTTGCATCAATGCCTGTATCTGCTCTGCATCGGCTTCTATGTTCGCCTGTACGTTCTGCGACGTCTGCACGAGGACCACGAAGACAACGGCATCGATATCGCCACCCTGCCGAAGAGAAGCAGGCGCTGAAAAAGAGCCAGGGAAACGCTGGCGAATCGCCGCTCTGAGCGCATTCAGATCGTGATTTGGCCGCTGTGCCTCAATCCTTGCTTGTTGTTCGACCCAGGCCCTTGCGGAGGGCTTGAGGGCGGCGTGGAGCGGCTCATAGCGCTGCAGCAACTCCGGTGGTATAGGACGGATCTCGATTTTTGCCGCCGGGGCGGGAGTGATGGCATGGCTTGCCGGGGACTGACCGCCGGCGGCGAGGCTGAGCAGGAGCGCCGTAAAGCAACCAAAGAAGATCGGTCGCATATGTTCCTCTCTTGAGCGTTTTTCGATTCCACTGGCAAAATACGCCAGGAGTAAGCAGATGTAAAGGCGAACTCAACCGAAGCACAACAGGAAAGCCTTATTCACGCTTTGCCCAGGGGTCGTAGGCGCCGACGTACCAGGAATGGCCTTCGGGGTCTTTCACGGTAAAGTCACGGCTGCCGTAGGGGGTGTCGTGAAGCGGAGTGGTGACATTGGCTCCGGCGGCCAGGGCGCGGGCATGGGCAGCGTCGACGTCGGGGACGACGATGTAGAGAGCGCAGGTCTCGACGCCGCCCAGCTCATCGGGCGACTTGAAGACGCGGTGGTGCTCGTCGTCCTTGCCGGAGCCGAGCATGATCATGCCGTTGCCCAGGGTCAGCTCGGCGTGCAGGATGACGCCGTTTGGGCCTTCATGGACGGCATGGCGCCGGAAGCCGAAGACCTTTTCGAGCCAGTCGATGGCGGCGGGGGCGTTGCGATAACGGAATCCGGGGATGATGGGGCTGTGGAACTCAGGCATGGGGAACCCTCCGAGCCAATAGTAACTCAAACATCTGCCTTTAGTAACGCTTACATTCTGAGTGATTCATGCGTTATTCTGTCCAGTATGCGTTTGCCCACGGGTGATTCTCTACTGGTGCAAATCATGGACGCCGCATTTGCCGATGCGGCGAAAAAAGCGGGAAAGCTGCTGGTCTGCAAGCCCGGCTGCAGCCAATGCTGCCATGGAGCTTTTGTCCTCAATCCTTTGGACACGCTACGGCTGCGCGCCGGCATGGACATGGTGCGAGCCACAGAGCCTGCTCTTGCGGCCAAGATCGAGGGTCGCGCGAAGGCGTGGATTGCCGAGCATGGGGCAAATTTCCCCGGCGATCCCAAGACAGGTGTGCTGGGCGATTCCAAAATTGAGGAAGAGCGCTTTGAGGATTTCGACAACGAGGCAGCCTGCCCTGCGCTGGATCCCGATACCGGCAAATGCGACATCTACGCCTGGCGGCCCTTGACCTGCCGCGTCTTTGGTCCGCCGGTCCGCATGGGAGACGGCGCGGAGCTTGGGCACTGCGAATTGTGCTTCACAGGCGCGAGCAAGGACAAGGTGGCGGCCTGCGAGATGACCGTTCCGACCGATCTTGAAGCGGAGCTGCTGGAGGAGATTCCGTTGAAAGAGAAGACCGTAGTGGCATTCGCGCTGCTGGAGTAAGAGAAGCAGTTATCAGTGGTCAGTTGTTACACTAAAGCCTGGACAGCCTGATGACAACACACCCCTGCCGGGTTGAAATTCGCACTCATTCCCTGGAAGATAACTTCAAGTTTTTGTTGAGCTTGACAGCGCCCCATGCGGAATTGATGGCGGTGGTCAAGGACGATGCCTATGGGCATTCGCTGGAGCTGTGCGCTCCGGCAGCGGTGCATGCCGGGGCCCGGTGGCTGGGCGTGGTCACCGTCGAGGAAGGTGTGGCGGCGCGCACGCTGTGCCCCGAGGGCGGGATTCTGGTGCTCGGCGGCGCATTTCCCGGGCAGGGAGCTGCGGTGGCGGAGAACCGGCTGAGCGTCGTGGCATGGCAACCGTGGCAGTTGGATGAGTTGGAAACGGCCGCGCGCGCGGCGGGAGTTCCGGCCGGATCGTTACCGATTCATTTGGAGATTGACACCGGCATGAGCCGCCAGGGGGTAGCGGCCGAAGAGTTCAGGCCGGAGTGCGGAAGCGCGCGAGAGTTTCTGGCGCGCTTTCATCCGGGGTCGCCGCTGCGGCTGGAAGGCGTGATGACCCACCTGTATGCCGCCGACGAGGCAGACGGCCGGGTGACCGCGGCGCAAATGGTCTTAATGGAAGAGGCGCTGGGGAAGATCAGGGCAGCGGGGCAAGCTCCGGAGTGGCTGCATGTGGGCAACTCCGCCACGCTTCTGACCGGCCAGACTGCGCGGATTGCCGCTCTCGCCGCACATTATGGAATGAAGGCGATGCTGCGGCCTGGGCTGGCGCTTTACGGCGTAGTGCCACGCTTCAACCCGGAGTTTGAACTGCCGGAGCCGGCGACTCTGGCCGCAGCGCGCGCACGACTGCAACCTGTGCTCACGTGGAAGACACGCGTGGTGGGGGTACGCCCGGTTCCAGCCGGCGCGGTGGTGGGCTATAACGGAACTTTTGTGGCCACCGAACCGATGCGACTGGCGCTGGTGGTGGCGGGCTACGCCGACGGCCTCGACCGGCGGCTCAGCAACCGCTTCAGCCTGCTGGTCAGGGGCCAGCGCGCTCCGCTGGTGGGGCTCGTCAGCATGGACTCGGCGATTGTGGACGTGACCGAAATCGAGGACGTGGCACCGGGCGACGAGGTAGTGATTCTGGGCGAGCAGGGCGGCGAAAGCATCACCGCATATGACCACGCCGAAGCAATGGGGACGATTCCCTGGGAGGTCTTTACGCGCATTGGAGCGCGCGTGCCTCGAATCGCGGTCTGAGAGAGCATTTTTTACAGTTCCTGTAGGGCCAACATCGCGCTATCCCACCCTAGCCGCAACAACAAAGACGCGGCGAGGGTGGGGCACCCAGACCTTACACTATCCATGAAAATGATTTAAGGCAGAGAAAAAAACTGGCGCAGGAGAGTGAGTCCTCCTGCGCCGGATTTGTTCATTCCGGTTGATTGATGGTTTATTGCTTGACCGGCGGCGCGGGCGGCACCTTGGGCTCTTTCAGTTGTTTTCCTTCGAAGCCCGGCGGGATCCTGTGATAGGGCGGAACATTCAGCATGGGCACCTTGGGAGTAACAGGTGTAGGCGTGGCTGGGAAGCCCGGACCTTTCTTGATATGAACGTCGCCGTTGCTGGCGTTCAACACAATCCTGGCTGTGCCGGAGCCGATGGTGAATGTGGCCTGCTTGTTCTCGCCTTCGGTTGCGGGGATAGGATAATCGGAAACGATTTCTCCATTGTGGGAGCGCGCGTTTACGGTGGCGGATGCATTGGGGGGCAGCGAGACTTCGATGTCACCCTTCTCGTTGTTCGCGTCCACTGCATAAACGCCGGCGGGCTCGATCACGATGTGGCCGTTGCTGGTTTTCACATAGCTGTCGCCATAGATCTGGTTGAGATCAATGTCCTTGGAGTGTGTCACCACGCGCACCTGCCCCTTGGCCTGGTTAACGCGCAGATCGTTGGGATCGAGGGTCAGGTCGCCGGGCAGCTCCGCTACTTCGACGTCGGTTCGCGAGGTGTGCAAGTGCACCTGCCCGGAAACGTTCTCGATGTGCGCGTCGCCGAAGAGGATTTCTCCGCTCTGTGAAACCTTGCCCTTAATCTCGGAGATGGTGATGTTGCTCAAGTCTCCGTCGACGGTCACATCGCCCTGAATATCATGGGCGGAGAAGTCGTGATGGCCGTGCGGGAAGTGCGCCTCGACCGATCCGGCAATGCTGTTGAGTTGCACGTCTCCGCGGGCGGTAACGGTGATTCCCGCGCCCAGCCCGGAGGCAGAGACGTCGCCCCTGTTGTTGTTTACCGTCACCTTGGCGGTCCTGGGCACGGTGACGGTCATGTTAACCATTCCGGAGGAGTTGCTTTCCGACTTCAGCAGGACGGAGCTGCCGCTTACGGTGAGTCGCGCCGCCACGGCATCGAAGACTTTCTTGGCCTCCGAGTCCGAGCTGGCGTAGGCCAATTCATGCGCCTGCACGGTGATAGTGGAGCCTTCGCCCGCCGTGATGCTCACGTTGCCGCGCGGATTCTCGATCTGGATGGCGGCATTGGCGGGAATCTGCTGGGTAAGCTCCTGCTGCTCCATGTCGTGCTCCGGCAGTCCGAAGGTGTTGAAGAATTCATCACCATCGTTGTTCCACTGGTGGAACCAGGGCTGCGCATGATTCCATCCGGCAGCGCATAAGCCCAACACCGCCAGAAAGATGAGAATCCCTATAAAGCTGCCGCCACGACGCACCGGAGTTTCGCGGCGCAGGTCGATAGCCCACTCTGCGAGCAGGGCAAGGCCAGCGACGATTAGGAGCAGCGGCCACCATTGGCCATACCACATCCAGAACTGACCGGAATTGATGCGGCCGGTGATCATCAGCAGAGCAATTACGCCGACGACAATGAGGATGATGGGGCCGACGATGGAGGGAACACGGGGGCCGTATGCGCCCACGTAGCTGGCCTTCATGGCGTGGCGCTGGGCCTTCCATGCATCGCGCTGCGCGCGCCAAGCGGCTTTCTGCTGTTCCCGATAAATCCGCCACTGGGTCTTGGGATCATAAGGCGGATACGGAGGAGGTACGTTCCCTCCGGGAGGCGTATTTGGGGGCATATTCGGAGGTGTGGTGCTCATGATTTTCCTCCCTGGGAGTTCTTCTGGAACTCCTGCGAGCTAGCTGATACATTGGCCGAATTCTCGGCCGTTGAAGGCGGCGTACCTCCTGGATAGGCGCCGGGATAGGGCTGGCCGCAACAGAAACCCGGCGGATAGCCACCCTCGGCGGCGATAGCCGCGCGCTCAGCGAGCATGAAGATGCCGAGCATAATCAGCAGCAGCGGTATAAACCAACCCCAGAAGTGGTGAATCACGCCGGTCTGATCGAGCAGCGCAACACCTCCAAGCAGGAGCAGAATTGCCGGGCCGCGCAGGCGGCGAATCATGATGTAATGGCTCATTTAGGTCCTCCTCTTGAATCTTCGAAACGGCGAATGATCAACCAAACGCCAAGTGCAATCAGCAACAGCGGCCACGTTAACCCAAAGAAGCGGTCGCGAAAGACATCCAACTGCCCCAGCAGGAACAACATTCCCAGGGCAATCAGAACGATGGCGCCCACCGGCTCCCTGCGACGCCAGTACATAGGCGGCGGAGTAATCGCAGGATCGACAAAGCCGGCAGGCGGCGTGAATGGGGCCGAATAAGGCGGCGGAGGCTGGTAACCCTCCGCAGGCGGCACTGCCGCAGGTTGACCGGCGACGGGCTGACCGGGATTCCGGGGCCGCGGGCCCAGGTTCAGCCAGTTGCCCACCTCGTTCAGCCCAAAGGGATCGGGCGGCGGCTGGCCATCGCGCAATGCCTTGGCGGTGTGATAGGCATCAAAGGCCTGATAAAAGATCCAGGCAGCGATGAAAATGCCAAAAATGGAGTCAATCGGGCCATGGAATTCGCTGGTGATTGTAACCAACACCGCGAAGATCGCCACATGGATGAACCCCTTGACGAACTGGCCGTTGTACATGGCGCCCACGCCGGGAATCAGCCCCAGCACGGCAGCAGACGAGGGGTTGGGCCCGCTGGCGGGAGGCGGAATAAACGGCTGTTGATAGCTCTGCCACGCCGTCAGGCAAGGTTCGCAGAGAATCTGACCTCCAGGCGCGTTGCGCACGCAATTAGCGCAGAGCGCCTTGCCGCAGCTCTGACAATAAGCCGCCGCGTTAATACCACTGTGATTTACGCAATCCATATTGTGCTCCTTTCCCATGTTTCACTGCGGGAGCCGCCGGAGTGCGCGGACCATTGCTGAGACACCAGGGAAGTTTCTAAAAAGGGAGAATTGATGAGGGGTGGTTGAACCGCGGGGCCGGCAATGAGACTGTCAGGCTGTTGCGGAGTATCCAGCTGCCGGTCCCCAGTCCCAGGTACGGGAAGCTGTTCTGACTCGCCGGGCGTCAGATCCTGCAGCTTCTTCTGCAGGTTGTCCTGGCCTTCACCCTGTTCGCCAACCCCTGTGGTCTGGCGCAGCTCACGCATCTTGCTCTGCACCTCGTAAGCCAGCGGCGAGTTGTCGTAGTAGCGGATGAGCGGCGTAGAGGCTGCGGTGAGACGACGTTCCATGATGGAGCGAATGTTGCTGGGCTTCAGGTCAGAAAGCCGCAGATTGCTCAAACGGACGCCGGTCATGTTGAGGGTGAGGGCGATGGAAAAGAAGGCCATGGCAGCCGTCATCAGCAGGCGGGGCTCAGCAAAGCGCTGGACGCGGGCCACCAGGCCGGGACGCTGCCATGCCGGAACAG
>Ga0209039_10004208_pt1 | contig 10623 bp, 15 predicted proteins | sample BogFormECP12_OM1_FD_188238 | JGI IMG/M metagenome (GOLD analysis project Ga0209039, IMG submission 188238) | Bog forest soil microbial communities from Calvert Island, British Columbia, Canada - ECP12_OM1 (SPAdes) (version 2) | ecosystem: Environmental > Aquatic > Freshwater > Wetlands > Bog ... | reverse complement strand
TCATAGATGGAATCATGGATTTTTATCCACCCGAACCCGGTCTTCATTTTTCTCCCAAAGATGATTTTTATTAATATTAAATATATAAATTATGGTGACCCCTGGCTATATCCCCTTCTCGAAAGCGGGCGAACCCGAAATTGAACTATTACTTACAAGGCTAGGTGAAAGTAATCCAACAAGCACTTTTTAAAAAAAGCCGTCGCAGTACAATTATATAGTGCCGGCATGTTGCAGGTCGGCGCTGCCCGGAATAACCGGGAAATGGCTTCGCAATAAATCTGTGCCTACTTTTAATATATATTAATAAATATAATACTATTGATATTGATGGAAAAGAATCTTAAGCTGACAATACACGACGAAGATATCATTGAGATGGAACGCATCAAGTCCCTGCACAATCTCACTGACGACGAGATGTTCAGTTATCTCTTGCGCCTCGACGCCATAGCAGACATGGACAGCCTCACACCGGCGGAGCGGAGGCACCAGGTAGAGCGCGCTCGCCAGGCGAGCATGGAACGCTCCCGTGCCAAAAAGGAACGGTCGAAAACAAAGAAGAAATGAACGCCGTGAAAAACATATATCCTTTAGATTTACTTAATAATTGTGCCCGGGATCGGGGCTAGATTAAAAAGGACTTTTTGTGCAGGCGTTTGTATATTTATTCGAATGCTGGCAGCATCACCACAAACCTGGCACCCTTCGTATGATCGCCTATTATCCGGTCCTCGACCCAAACCCGGCCGCTGTAGCTCTCCACGAGCGACTTGACCAGGTATAACCCGAGGCCTATGCCTTTCGCTTTATTTGTGCCCTTCAAAGTCCTCAGTCCGCTACATACGCACTGTGGGACTCGACCTTCGCGGTCGGGATGAGCCTTGGCCTGATCATGCTCTTTCGAAGATACTTCAACCAGCCGGGAAGGCTCGGGCAGTTTCTGTCTAAGCTCTCCTATACGGTGTATATCATTCATCCCCTGGTTATCGTCATACTCGCTGCCGTCGTGCTTAAAGGGGTCGGTCTGCCGACATTGCAAAAGTTCGTGCTGGCGGCGGTCATTGCGATTCCACTATGCTTCGGAGTCGCTTACCTGGTACGAAAGATTCCCTTCGCTGACAGAGTCCTCTAACATCTACGCAAACAAAAAAAGTGTGCATGGTGAGGGCTAATTACTTTTAATAAATAAGTTATTAAAGACAGTTATATGATAAAATTTATTTTTCAAGACCAACGAATTTTAAAATGGAGGTATTGAATGAGAAACAAAACTAGTATTATATTGACTAAAGAAAAAAGGAACGATATGATCTCTGAAATAAAGAACTATTTTTTAAAGGAACGAGAAGAAGAGATAGGCGATTTAGCTTCAGGTCTGATTTTAGATTTTATAGTAGAAAAATTAGCACCAGAATTCTATAATCAAGGTGTTTATGATTCTTATAAATATATGGGAATTAGTATTGAAGATCTATTGTCGATCCAAAAATAATTTATCAACTTATTTCAAAATATATACGGCTTACATTAAATAGAGGCCTGATGGACAACCACTAGCTCTATATACTAAAAAAGCGAGTTTTTGAATTATATAAAATACAAGGTGGATGTGGGTATGCGTATTAATTATTTGAACGTGATAATCCCGGCCCTGGTCGGCGGTTTGATCATCGGCTTTTTGAGGATAATCAGTTGCTGTAGCTGGCCTTTAGATATTGTGATCCTATTCCTGGCCGGACTTTTGGCTGTGCACCTATCGAAGCCCGATATCGTGGCTCCGAGCGATCCCACGACCATCGGCATGCTGAGCGGTGGCTTGACCGGACTTGTGGGCGGGATCGCCTATACGATCATGGCCATGGTCATTACATTATTCCTCGGGTCCATTTCGCTGTACAATTATTCGAACAACAATACCTTAGGCTCAATTGGTGTCCTATCGTTTATAACGGGAGTCGGCGGGATAGTCTGTTGCCTTCCGACGTTTATCGTTGTGGGGATATTACTGGGCGGTCTGGCCGGTATCGCCTATACATCGATGGTATTAAAGGTGTAATTTCTCGACCGATCATCATCTTCATTTTTTTAAGCGATCATGATCCTGATCTACATGAAGTCTTTCAGCAGAACAAGCTAGCAGGTAATCTGGACCGATTATTTTCATTTATGAAATTCCACCGGAAATAAGGGGGTAAATTGCAATATCGGGTAAATTTATTGAGATTATAAAAGTATATGGCCTAAGGTGACGTTAAGGATGAAACATGGAGTAAATTCTCATGACATACATTTCGTTAGCCGCCCATAATAGTGAACTGGTCATTATCGATAACATGAACACGTTCGCCCGATACTTTTGCTACGCCAGAAAACAAAAACATGGGCAGGTCGTTATTGATATGCCGGAGCGCGTGATCGAAGAGCCCGATGAAGTACAGCCGGTCCTCGAGCTTGATGTTGTCGAAGAACGTCAGACGCCCGATGAAGACGATATCTAACGCGGGCATTCTTGATATAAGCTTTTTTATTGTATAAAATTCGGATAAATGTGATATCCTGGCTGACACTTTCCTTTACACGAGGTGTTGCAGGTGCAGATCAAGGAGATCATGACAAAAGGCATTGCGTGCGTCGATTCGAAGTCATCGGCGGCGGATGCGGCGAGAAAGATGAAGGACCAGAACGTGGGGACCGTGCTCGTCATCGACGGGAACAGCGTAAAGGGGCTCTTAACGGACCGTTCCATCACGACCAAAGCCGTGGCCGAACAAAAGGACCCAAGAAACGTGCCGGTCACTGACATAATGACAAAAAAAGTCGTCGGGTGCAGTGAAAATGACGACCTGTTCGACGCCCTGAAGATCATGGGCGAGAACAAGATCCGGCGATTGCCCGTCATAAACGACCAATCCCAGCTCGTCGGCATTGTTTCCCTATCAGACATCGCCCAGGAGATGAGGGTAGGGCTCGACTCCATATTCGACGAGATGACCAAGTCGAATAAATAAAGTCGCTTATAACAATCTTTTGTATTTTCTATATGGGTTATCAATTATCTATGATAGCCTGCACCCTGCCGACCTGCCCGTCCTGGAGCCGGACTTTTATGCCATGCGGGTGGTTCGGGGAGTTCGTCAGTATGTCTTTAACGATCCCCCGGGTACGCTTACCTGTACGCTGGTCTTGCTTAAGCACGATTTCGACCTCGAGTCCGGGATGGATGTCTTTTCTGAACTGGCCGTTCAAGCTTGATCACCTTTTCGAGCCTTAATATGCTTTGTTCCTTTAATATTTTACTTAATTCTTTTGGAAATATATTAAAAAATTTTATGGGTTATTGTTATTATTTTTATTTTCCATGCTTATAATTTCAACATTTAGTCTAATATTTTTCTTCGTAGCAGGGTTTTAAGTTGTTTTTATCTACAATCGTCAACTTTATACTAAATTTCACATTTCATCGTAAACTTTATAATCGCTTACGCTATTACCTATTTTGGGGCAAGGGACACAAATAAAATACCGGAGGAATCTCATGAGCAAGAAATGGCCCGCAGAGCCCATAATCGGGAAGCTTGTCGGCTTTACCAAAAGATGGAACCCGTTCAATAACGAGATCTATGTCCTGGTCGAGGTCAACAATAGTATAATGAACATCCCCATCGACTTCAGGCAGAAAAAATTCATCCTGATGGAGCATTCCATCGACAGCAAGATACCATTAGTATATTCGGACGGTAAGTGGCACATTCACAGCCGCCAGATCACGACCGAGTTTAAGATGTTCAACGATAACCAGACCGTATTCTGATAAAAAGCTTTTTTTATTTGTATTTACTTTTAAATGGTTAATGGAACGCCGACTCTACTGTGAATCGCCATATACTAAGGAATGGCAGGCTGATGTTAAGGATATTATCCAAAAGGATGGAAAGTTTCTCGTCGAATTAGACGATACCGCATTTTACCCCGGCGGAGGAGGCCAGCCGTCGGACCGGGGCACTATCGATGGGATCGCCATCGAGGACGTTTACGAGGATAATGGGAAGATATACCATATACTCAGCGAGCCCCCAAAAAACAAGAACGTGAAATGCCTCATTGATTTTGTAAGGCGCTTCGACCTGATGCAGCAGCATACGGGCCAGCACCTTTTGTCGGCGATCCTGTTCAATGAATACCAGTGGAAGACCTCGAGCTTCCACCTGGGCGAGGATGAGGTATCGATCGATGTTACGGCACCGGATATTCCCGCCGATCTGGCCCGGGCCGCGGAAGACATGGTTAACGATCATATTTACCGGGACCTGGAAGTTAAAACCCATATTGTCAAGCCCGGCGAGACGGATCAATTTCGGCTGAGGAAAATGCCCCCCGTCGCAGAAACGATCAGCATCGTCGAGATATGCGATATCGACTTTTCCCCGTGCTGCGGTACCCACGTGGCGCGGACCGGGGAGATCGGTATCATCAAGATCCTTAAAACTGAAAAACGAGGGAAAGAGACCCGGGTTTACTTTAAGTGTGGAAAGCGGGCCCTCCATAATTTCCAGCGAGACCACGACATCGTTTCCAGGCTGTCAAAGATGTATCGCAGTGAGGAAAGTGACGTGATATCGAGAGCCGAGGCGTACGCAGAACAATTGGGAAATACACAAAAAGAGCTATCCGTGGCCAAAGAAAAGCTCCTGGGCTTGGAGGCGAAAGAAATGGCCGCGTCTGCGGGTTCGCCCTTTATCCACCGATCATACGAAAATAAGAGTTTTGACGATATTAGTAAATTAATGAAAAGCCTTCTCAAGGAAGGCGATTTTATCATCATCCTGTCCTCCATACCCGATCGAAGACTGCTTTTCGCAAAAAGCGGCAATATCGATATCAATTGCGGAAATATATTAAAAGAGCATCTTGAGGAGTTTAACGGAAAAGGTGGAGGCGGCGATAAATGGGCGAACGCCGGCTTTAAGGATATGGAGGACCTGAAAAAGTTCGAGACATTCCTAGGAGAGATGATACTAAAAAAATGATCACGTCTTCAGCGATCGGCCCGTCAATTGCAAAGCCCATGCCGCTTTATCGACCGTATGCGGCCGATATTCCTGGAATTTTTTTAGCAATAACACGGGATCGTCATCTATCAAGACCAAAGAGCGGGAACCCGGGCTTATGAATTCCTCCGCCACCGCATGGTCTATGAACCCGATGGCACTATCGAAATAATGGCTTATATTAAGCAGCCCGCATGGCTTTTTGTGAATGCCCAGCTGGGACCACGTGAGCACTTCGAAGAACTCCTCAATGGTGCCGAACCCGCCCGGAAGCGCGATAAAGCCGTCGGAAAGCTCGGCCATGAGCGCTTTACGCTCATGCATGGAATCGACGACCCGGAGATCGGTGATGCCCTGGTATGCCACTTCCTTTTTAACGAGCCACTCAGGGATGATGCCGGTGACATTCCCGTTCGCCTCCATCACGGCCGAGGCAATCGCCCCCATCATGCCGACTTTTGATCCTCCGTAGATCAGGCCTATCTGATTATTTACCAGGACCCTGCCCATCTCCGCTGCCGCCCGGACGTATTCGGGCCGGGCACCAGGGCTTGAGCCGCAAAAGACACATACGCGTTTCACTTAATCGCACCACTTTCAGAAAAAATGGGTGCCACAAAGATATAATTATCTATGAACAGCGAGTGAATACTATTAATGGAACATCCATAAAGGAATGAGTCCTATGAAGAACGACCTGTACCTCGTTAAGCAGTCCAAAAGGCAGCAGAACTATAAAAAGAAAAAGGACAAGGCAAACGAGAATATGACGAAATATGCGGCGCCATGGAGCGGATAACGGGATGAAAAACGGCGACAAATTCCTGTTATTGCTGATCCTTGTTGGCTTATTTTTATCGGTCAGCGGCTGCGACGGCCTGGATAACGGGCCATCATCGACCACACAACCGCCTTTCCAGCCTTTACCCACCGCAGAGCCGTTACCGACGCCCCAGCCGATCCCTACCGCGGGGCCATTGCCAACCGCAGAGCCTATACCGACAGCGGAACCATTACCGACAATATCAGATATTTAATGGATAAAAACAAATATGGTTCTTCAAATGTTGAATAATGGTTGTTTTTTAAAAATGCATCAGCCTGGCATATAAACGTTTGTTCTTTTATCCCGTGACACGTTGTCGGAATCCGTTTTTGAACCACAGAGACGCGGAGACACGGAGAACGCACATAGACGTTTTTTTTAAATTGAGGTAGAAGATATACAAATTCTTAAAAATTAAAAAAAAGTTTATAATACCCTATAGGGCGCAACAGCTTTCTTATTCTGCGCGTTCTTCAGGTTATTTTGCGCCTCTAAATACGTGGGATCAATTTTCAATGCCTGCTCGAACGCCTTAATGGCATCGTCATATTGCTCGAAGCCATAGTACACCATCCCAAGGTTATTGTAGGCGACGGCAAAATCCGGGTCGAGCTTGATGGCCTCTTCGAACTCCTTGATGGCTGCTTTCGTAAAGCCTTTGGCGTTATAAACGATGCCAAGCTTATTGTGGGCATCGGGGAAATCCGGGTCTACCCGGATCGTTTCCTTGAGCTCGACGATGGCCTCGTCGACCATGTTTAGATCGGCGAGCAACGAGCCCAGATTATAATGCGCCTCCACGAAGTCCGGGTTGATGCCGATGGCGATACGGTACTTATCCATGGCATCCCTGGTCAGGCCTTTCTCGTCAAGGGCGATGCCCCAGTTATAGAATACGTTCGGGTCTTTGAGGTCAAGGGTAGCCGCTATCCGGTATTCCTTGATCGCGTCGTTGACCTCGCCCTTATCCATTAATGAGCCGGCGAGGAAGAAGTGTGCCTCATAGGACCGATCATTTAAAGCGATGGCTTTTTTTAACTCTTCGATCGAGTCATCGAGATATCCGGCGGCGTTAAGCGCTATGCCGAAGCTGACGAATACTTCACTGGATTTCGGATTATTTTTCACGAGGTCCTTGAAAATTAAAAGGGCGTCATCGGGGTTCTCCATCTGCAGGTAGGCGTTCGCCAGGTTCAACTGCGCATCGAGATGCCCCGGTGACAGGCGAAGCGTTTCACGATATTCCTTAACGGCCTCATCGAGCATGTCTTTCATGTGATAGACCAGGCCCAGGTCAAAGTGTGCCTCGGCGTGTTCCGGATTAAGCTTAACCGCTGCCTGAAGCTCCTTAATGGCTTCATCGTACTGGCCATGCGCGCCATACGCCATGCCGAGCATCATACGGGATTCCTGATCAGAAGGATTGGATTCAACGAGCTTTTTATATTTTATGATCTCATTTTCGACAGTTTCTTCCAGAGTCATAATATCATATATTGTGGTGCAAGATTAATAATAATAACTATTAGGTAGCAAATTCGGGTTATTTTTAATCGGGCCATGTAAAGTAATATCTATTTTTATTTGCCATAACGTTCCAGGAGGGAGCCGGATATCTCCGCATTTTTTTTTATTTTAAGACCGGATCATTATGAGCATCATCTTGAATTTTTTTAATGCTTTGACGGAATGCGGATGGTCCGCCGGCAGGATGATCATTTCACCGGCTTTGAGATGGTTCGGCTTTCCGTCTATGGGTATTTCTACCTCGCCCTCCACGACATATACCATTGCATCGAAGGGGGCCGAATGTTCGCTCAACCCCTGGCCTTCGTCGAAAGCAAAGATCGTGATCGTCCCGGTCTTCTTATTGATGATCTCCCGGCTTACCACTGAGCCTGTCTGGTAATCCACCAGTCCGCCAAGCTTCAGCACGTTAGCTAGCATTTTTTCCTTATCCGATGATACTTTCTTCATGGCCATGTCATTCATCCGGGATACATAATGCGCTATAATGTAAAAAAGTTAATTCATATTAAGCACTATTACTCGATCAAGATCCCTTAAACTTTAAAAGATAGCTTGCATCATCTGGTGCAAGGAAATACCGGAAGTCGTGATGGAATTAAATAATCTGTCGATCTGGACGTTCTCTATATTAACTCTTTTTAATCCATGGATGATCCTGTTCATCCTGCGGTCGCTGGTATTCACCAGGACCTCCTTGACCATATAATTCCGGTGGATGGCTTTACCGATACGTTCCTGGACCTCATCGTCGTATCTTTTAAGGGCCTGAGCCGTGACATCGCCATTTTGTATGGCATATACCGCGTTGTTTCCGGCCATGCGGCCGCTCAACATGGCGTTCATGATGCCCGCGCCGAAAAGCGGGTCCACGAGCCTTGCCCCGTCGCCGGCCAGCATCAGGCCACTCGTGGAGATGGGGCCTTTCATATCACATAAAGGCACGGCCCCAGCTATGGCCTGGATGATCTTTCCTTCGGGAAATGTCGAGTCCATATATCTCTTTAAATATTCTACCGGAGGTGTCCCGTTAAGCCTGGTGCCCAGGATGCCAAGGCCGATGTTGGCCGTGCGCTCGCCCTTAGGGAATACCCACAGGTATCCGCCTGGTGAAATGGAATTACCAAAATATATCTCGCAGCATTCCGGATCGATGTTTATATCACTTACGGTGAATTCTGCGCAGGACTCCAGGTCTTTTAACTTTAGCGAGCCCATTAAGCCCGCCCATCTGCCAACCTTAGACTCGACGCCATCGGCCCCGATGACTACTTTCGACCGGGCTTCGAATTCGTTTCCCTGATGAATGCCTTTAATGCCGGTGATGATCCCGTCATCTTTCATCAGTGAAGTGGCCTGAGTTTTTACCGCGATCTGAGCTCCGGCTTTGGCCGCCTTTTTAGCCAGGGCCCGGTCGAAGATCTTCCTGTCGAGGACATAGCCTGCGGGGTCCGAATTTTGGGTAAATCTCAATACTGTCCCATCAGGTGCATAAACCCGGCCTTTTTTGATCTCGGCGCATATCCACTTTGGGTCGGGCTCGATGAAGTCCGATAAGCCCTGTTTCTGTATGCCTTCGGCGCAACGGACAGGCTCCCCTATCTCCTGGCGCTTTTCGATCAACAGTACGTCGAGCCCCTGCTCTGCCGCTGTCCCGGCGGCTACCGAGCCCGCGGGTCCGGCTCCGATCACGATGACATCATAGTAGCTTTTCATTTCTTATGCCGCACTTAAATATTATTTTACGATGGGCGATGCGTTCTCATCGAACGGGTTTGTCCGCATCGAAAGGGAATATAAGGCCAGCTTAAACGTTTCATGAATTTTTACCATAATATAGTAAGCGCTTAATGGCTGATATCTTTTTCCAATAAGGTAAGGCCCTGTTAACAAATTAAAAATTTGGTATAATAAACTGATATGAACCAAAATATTAGTTAAGCACACTAAACTTTATACCGCTTAGTTAACTTTTGAAATTCTTTAAGATTTACTGGTAAGATCTTTTAGATCAACCGTTCTCGCTCTATTAAAAATATTTGGATCCATATTCATTTTCGTTTCCACTAATAACATATTATCAGTGTTTACGTTTTGGAATTTTACATCATATATGACCGCGCCATTCAGGGATGTATGATTCATTTTTACGTTGGATATCGAAACTTTAGACATGAAAGATTTTTCCGCATTGATATGCTGCATGTCGCAGGTATCAAAATTCACTCCAGTAACGCATCCGCCCGATAAGTTAGAACTTAACATATTGCAATTATTAAAATCACAATCGATCACACGAGCGTTGATCAATTTCGTCAGGTGCATATCACAGTCATTTAGTGATAGCCGAAATAATGTGGATTCGCTCATATCGGTTTGGGAAAGTACTGTATCCTGGAATTTGCAGTCCAATATGTCCGATCTTCGTACGATAGCCCGCCTCAAGCTGGCACCTTTAAAGCTGCAATTCACCAGCTGGGAGTCATAGAGGTTGACGTTGTCCAGAATTGCCTTATCAAAATTAACATCGATGATCTGCATTCCATGTAGATCAGCATTACTAATATCGGCGCCTGCTAGATCCAGGCCACGCATGCCTTCCTCAAAATAAGTGGCCCTTAACCCCAGCATATATTTAGTTTTTTTGATATCGGCGTCGGTCAACATATGAGTTTCCACTGTACTTTCTATCTAAAGATATATAATGTTTGTATATGGTCTAAACTATTCTATCATTAGCGGTAGTATAAGATAAATGTTTATCCTGTTTTCCAAGGAGTAATAATTTGACAATTTGTAAAATTAAGTATTAATAAAATTAATATTAATATAATATATTTTTTATATTATTACATTATTTTACAACTATTAAATATTTATTATAAATATATAATAGCTAATTATAATATATATTTAATTATATATGCATATTTTTATAATAATACTTATTGATGAAATACCCTAGATTACTTAGCAAAAAATATCGATATTAATACATACAATATATTGTATACATTAATTAAGCGATTTCATAAAAATTACAAACTTTTTTACAAATTTATGTTATAATATCATCCTTGAAAATGAAAAGCCCCAATAACTTATGGTAAAATATGCCATTTCGCTAAATGCATATTTAGCGAATAATCAAATACAAATAAATCCACCAAAAATGGCTTATATGATAATCGCTTATTTAGTAATCGTTAAGATAGCGAA
>Ga0209039_10004207_pt1 | contig 10624 bp, 9 predicted proteins | sample BogFormECP12_OM1_FD_188238 | JGI IMG/M metagenome (GOLD analysis project Ga0209039, IMG submission 188238) | Bog forest soil microbial communities from Calvert Island, British Columbia, Canada - ECP12_OM1 (SPAdes) (version 2) | ecosystem: Environmental > Aquatic > Freshwater > Wetlands > Bog ... | reverse complement strand
CGAAATAGGCTGGCGGTAACGCGCGAAGTAAAGTCGGACCCACCGCTCCCTGACGGTCGCGGCTCAGAATGAGGCTGCGTACCGAGCCGCGACCGTCGGGGAGCGGTGGCTTTACCGCCCCATCCACCCGCCGTCTATGGTGATGACGGTGCCGTGGATGTAGTCCGAGGCGCGCGACGCCAGAAACACCGCGACTCCCGCCAGGTCCTGCGGGGTTCCCCATCGGGCGGCCGGAATCCGCTCCATAATCTGGCGGCTGCGCGTGGCGTCGGCGCGCAAGGCGGCGGTGTTGTCGGTGGCCATGTATCCCGGCGCGATGGCGTTCACATTGATGCCCTTGGACGCCCATTCGTTGGCCAGCGACTTGGTGATTTGCGCCACGCCGCCCTTGGCCGCGGCGTACGCCGGCACGGTGATGCCGCCCTGGAACGCCAGCAGCGAAGCCACGTTGATGATCTTCCCGCTCCCCTGCGCCAGCATACGGCGTCCCGACAACTGGCAGAACCGGAACACCGCGGTGAGATTGATCTCGATGACGTCCGCCCAGTCCTTCTCCGAAAACTCGGCCGCGGGCGCGCGCCGGATGATCCCCGCATTGTTGATGAGAATGTCGATGGAGCCGAGTTCCTTCACCGTGAACTCGACCAGCTCCACGCAGGCTTTGGCATCGGAAACGTCGGCCACGGCTTCCACCGGCCTGGAGCCCGCCGCGCGCACGGCTTCGCAAACCTCGGCGATGCCCTTGGTATTGATCCCGTGCACCACCACGTTGGCGCCTGCCTGGGCGAGGCCAATGGCCATGCCCGCTCCCAGACCGGTCTGCGATCCGGTCACCAGGGCGTTCTTACCTTTGAGACTGAACAAATCCATCATTGCCTGTCACCTCGTAAAATGTGCGCTGATCGCCAGAAAGAAGATGGTGCCCACGGCAATCACCGCGCCGTGCGGCAACCCCAGCGCCTTGGGGTTCTTCACGTCCAGCTCTTCCCGGCGCATGTAAGCGGGCCGGCCGCCCTTCAACTCGCTCAAGATGAATGCCACGTTCCAGAAAGTCTTCTTCACCCGCCCGCGCGCAGCCACCAGGATCAACGCCATGATGCCGCCCACAATCGCGGTGACGATAAAAATGCCGAACCAGTCGGGCCACCCCACGACCGCTCCGACGGCCGCCATCAGCTTGACGTCGCCCGCGCCCATGGCGCGCAGCGCGTACAAAATGAAATACACAACGAAGGCGATGGCGAGGCCCAGCAGCGATGAAACGAACATTCCCGGCCGGCCGCGGTCCAGGAACGCATTGAGCGCCACACCGATCAGAACGCCTGTAACCGAGAGCCAGTTGGGGATACGCCGGTACCGCACGTCGTAGACCGCGGCGCCGAGCACCAGCGCGATTACGACTGCTTCCACTCCCGGCGGCGGAAGAGTGAAGGTCATGGACTCACAAGTATAACGCGACTACCGCGCCGGGTTGGCGGCCTGCGCGGCCCGCGTGGCCGGCACCTGAATCCCTTCCCCGTAGTTCGCGAGGCCGGGGATGGAAACCGGCAGATGGCCGCGGATGTCGATTTCGCCGAACAGCGCTTCGACGGCCGCCACCTCCGACGGCGGCACATTGCTGAAAGTGGCCAGGTAGGCGGCGACGCCGGGGAAATTGCGCAGCAGGTAAGGATTGCCGAGCGCCACCAGGGCCACCGGCTGGCCCGAGGCAATCAGTGTCTCCACGGCGTGCGGCAGCTCGCCCCCGAGCCCCACCGAGCCGCGGTAGGCGCTCACCGTGGCGAACGCGGCCACCATGTAGCTCTGGCACTCGGGCAGCCTGCGGATGGCATCTTCCAGCGTCTCGCGCGACATGGAGGCGTCGAGGGACGCTACGGCCACACGGGGCACGCGCTTGCGAACCTCCTGGGCAAAGACCTGCCCGTCGGAGGAGTACCGGTTCTCCACCATCGTCACGTAGCAGGCGCGCGCGGGCGCGGCCAGCGGGATGAGATCGCCGCCGTTGCGCACCAGGGTGACGGCGCGGCCGGCAATCTCCTGGGCGCGCTCGGATGCTTCGGGAGAATCGACGACGTCGCCGATGGCTTCGAGATCCACCACGCGCTTGCGCTCGAGGCCCACACGCTCCTTGGCCGAGAGAATCGCGACCACGCTCTCCTGGATGCGCCGCCGCGTGAGCCGCCCGTTCCCCACCGCCGCCACCACGGCTTTCAGAGCAACCTCCGGATCCGCCGGCATAAGCAGCGCATCGGCTCCGGCTTCGAGCGCGCGCACGGCCGCTTCGGCCCCGCTGAAGCCCTGGGCGATGCCGCCCATCTCGAGCGCGTCCGTCACCACCAGGCCTTTGAAGCCCAGTTGGCCGCGCAGCAGGTCCGTGAGGATGGCCGGCGAAAGCGTGGCGGGCAAATCCGGCGGCGCCAGCGCGGGCACGGCGATGTGCGCGGTCATGATGGAATCCACGCCCGCTTCGATGGCCGCGCGGAACGGCGCCAGTTCCACGCGCTCCAGCCGTTCCCGATCGGCGTTGATGCTGGGCAGGTTCAGGTGCGAATCGACGGCCGTGTCGCCGTGGCCCGGAAAATGTTTGGCGGTGGCCAGCACGAGATTGCGCTTGTCGGAATGCGCGCCTTCGATGAACGCCTTCACGTGCGCCGCCACGTCCCCGGGATTCTCGCCAAACGAGCGGATGTTGATGATGGGGTTGTCGGGATTGTTGTTGACGTCGGCCACCGGGTAGTACACCCAGTGCACGCCCAGCGCCCGCGCTTCCCGCGCCGTGACCTCACCCTCGAAGCGCGAAAAGGCCGGGTCGCCCGTGGCGCCGAACGCCATGGCATGAGGGAAGACCGTGGTCCCTTCCACGCGCATGGAGGCGCCCCGCTCGAAATCCGCGCCCACCAGCAGCGGCACTCCGGCCATGCGCTGCATGCGGTTCAGGAACGCCGCCAGCGCATACGGCTCGGCTTTCCGCACCACCCGGCCGTTGGTCGCATTGGTGAGGATGAGGCCGCCGACCTTGGTCTCGTGGATCAGCCGCGCGAAGTTCCGGTATTCGCGCGACCGCGAACTCGGCGGCGCGCCGGCGAACGGAATGAAGATCAACTGCGCCACCTCATCGCGCAACGTCATGCCTCTCATCCAGTGGCGGACGGTGGACGACGCCTTGGCCGCGGGGGAGGGTGGCGGCGGAGTGCCGCGGCGGGGCGCGGGCGCGGCCGCGAGGGCCGCTGGCAGGCACGCCAGGGCCAGGGCAAGGTGAAAAGGACGGGGCACGCTCTCAGTGTGCCAGATTTCAGCCGATCGACGCCTTGGCCCGCGCGGGAGCGCGCTTCTGGCTGGCGGGGGGCTTGCGGGTGGCGCGGTTCAGCAGGCGCTTCACCGAGCGCGTCAGGTGCGCCGGCTCGTTCGCGCTCTTGGCGATGACCACATCCGCGCCGGTATTCTCCTCCGTCAGCCCCAGCGGATCGACGAAACCGGAGAGCAGAATGATGCGCGCGTTGGGGTTCAGTTTGCGAATCCGCCGGATCAGTTCCGCCCCGTTCACGTTTGGCATCCGGTAACCCGTCACCACCACGTCGAAACTGGCGGACTGGAAGAGCTTCAGGCCCTCATCTCCGTTTCTAGCGACGGACACAGCATAGCCGAGTTCTTCGAGGACGCTTCGGCGAGCAAGCAATCCATCTGAATTGTCGTCCACCAGCAAAATGTTAGGGTGAGGCGGAACAGGGGGTTTCATTCTCGACCGTGCGAGAGTAACAGAACCGTAACGTATCTGTCAACGCTCTTGCATCGTCTTGTAAAATCGCCAGATTCAGTGCTTGACAAACCGGGCGGACATGGTCCCAGGAAACGACCCGCGGCGAAGTGTGCGAAAACACACGGGCGGAAATTCGGGGACATAGACCGGCGTCCGCGGCGGCGCAGGGCCCAGAGGGCACCCCCTGCGCCTTGGGACGCGGGTGTCTGGCCCCTCGCAGTTGTCTGGCCCCTACTCCACTTCGCGGGGCGCCTTGTAGCCGGCTTTGGCGACGATCTGGTACTTGATGGGCTTGCCCTTTTCGTCCTTCACGGGCAGCGGTTCGTTGGTGGCGGGGTTCACCAGCTCGATTTTGATCTTGCGGAACGTACCGTCGTGGGCCTTGTTGCTGGGAGCGTAAGTGATTACGTACTGGTTGCGCAATGCCTGGTGGATCTGCCCGAAAATCGCGGGATATTCGCCCTGGAAGCGGGGGAAGAACGCCTGGCCGCCGGTCTCCTTGGCGAAAGTCTGCATTTCGTTATCGGCCTGCAGGAAGTCCATGCGCTGAATCGATCCCATGCCTCCGCGGGCGTCGATCAGCTCGCGCAGGGTCTGCATCAGCCCGATGGCATAGATGGGCACGCCGGATTGCTGCAACGACTTGCGGCACTGGTCGAAGGTAATCTTGCTGAAGGTGTCGATGCCGGAAGCAATCAGTACGATGGCCTTGCGCCCCTCGATGCCCGACATGCGATCGGCCGTATCGGTGATCGCATCGAACAGGTTGCACTCGGAGAAAGCGGCAATCTGAAGCCGGCTCAGCGCTTCCTGCACCTTGCTCCTGTCGGTAGTGAAATCCGTTAGGATCTCGGTCCGCAGGTCGTAGGCCACCACGGCCACGTAATCCTCCGGCTTCAGGGTACTTGCAAAGCCCCACGCGAGTTGCAGCGTTTGATACCACGCCGGTCCCCAATACCGCTGGAACAGGTTGCTGAACTCGATCACCAGGGCCACGGTCATGGGCGCTTCGCCCATATTGACGGCGCGGATCTGCTGGGGCACGTTGTCTTCCAGCACGCGGAAGTTTCCGGGTGGAATGCCGGGAATGAAGTGGCCCTTGTTGTCCATCACCGCCACGTCCACGGTGACGATGTCCACGTTGCTCTTGAAGGTGGGCAGGTTGCCGACGTCCACCTTGTCTTTCTTCAGGCGCGAGGGAATCGGGGGAAGGTCCGACTCGCCGGGGGTCTTATCGGCGTCCGCTTTCTTGGGCTTGGCGACCGTGGTGCTGGGTTCGCGCGAGGGACCCTGCTCCTGGCCGATCGACAAGCCCGCCGCCAGTAGTGCGGCGCCGCACATGATGAGGATTCTCGAGGGTCGCATAGGCGTGCTCTGGTGTCACTATATCAGAAGATGCGTGCACCGGCGCTGAGGTTGCCGGTCAATTCACCCACGGCCCGCGCCCGCCCTGTTTGCGCATGTAAACCTGGAACTTCTTCTTGGCGCGCCGGAGTTTCCACTGCCGGTACGCGCCCAGGGCGTCCGGCATCCGAATCGCCGGCCAGCGGCCCTTCAGGTACACGTACCCGAACAGCATGCCCCCCAGGTGCGCCACGTTGCTGACGCCGCTGTTCTCGCCCAGCGCGCTGAGCAACGCGATGGCGCCATATATGACCACCAGGTACTTGGCCTTGATGGGGAACAGGAAGTTCATGAGCACGCGGGTCTCCGGGTAGAGGACGCCGAATGCCAGCAGCAGGCCGTAAAGCGCGCCCGAGGCGCCGATGGTATGCGTCCGGCTGCCCAAGGCCACGTTGACCAAGGTGTCGCAGACGCCCGCGCCCACACCGCAAATGAAGTAGTACTTCAGAAACCGCCGCGTGCCCCAATCTTGTTCCAGCGGCGTCCCGAACATCCACAGAGCCAGCATGTTGAACAGCAGGTGCCCGATACCCCCGTGCAAAAACATGTAGGTGAAGAGCTGCCAGATGAAGAAAGGAAAGCGGTACACCACCAGCGTGGGAGTCAGCGCCAGAAGCAGGAGATGGCTTTGAACCGGCTCGCCGCCCAGGTACCACAGCAGAAACATGGCGACGTTGCTGATCAGGAGCCACTTCACTCCCGGCGGAAAGTATCCGTAGAAAGCGGATGTCCTGTACGAATACCGGGGCTGGCGCATGGCGCGTCTCTAAGAGTGCTCTAAGAACTCAGGATATCAGAACCGTTCCGGCCCTCACGAGGTGGCGCGGCCCGCGCCTTTCCCGTACCGGTTCAGAACACGCGAGCAGAACTGCAGCCCGGCGGCCGCGCCCAGCCATACCTGCCAATGCGAGAAGACTCCGGAGGGGATGGCAAAGCTATTGGCCCAGTTCAGGTCGGCGGCAATCCGCCAGAATCCGAGCGCCGCGGCTACAGCGGCGGCGGGCGTCAGCAGCCCGGCCACCACCAGGGCGATTCGCTGGTTTCTTTGGCGCCGGGTGTTGGTCCTGGTACGCCTGGCAAACCGAATCCTGACCCGCATGACGCTGTGATACCAATCTAACAACTTTTGCGCTAGATTATGGTGGGGCATGTTTTAGCTTGCCCGGAATCCGTTCGACAACACAGGAGAACATCATGCATCGATTCAAAGCAGCGGTATTCGGCACCGGTTTCGTGGGCCGCGTCCATCTGGAAGGCATCCGCAGGCTGGGCTACGTTCAGGTGTATGCCATCGGCGAAAGCGAGGTCGACAAGGCCGTGCGCCTGGGCGCCGAATTCGACGTGCCCAAAATAGACTCGGATTACCGCAGGATTCTGGAAGACCCCGCCGTCGACGCGGTGCACATCTGTACCCCTAATTTCCTGCATTTCCCCATGGCCCAGGACGCGCTCCAGGCCGGCAAGCACGTGATTTGCGAGAAGCCGCTGGCCACCTCCGTCGAGGAGGCGCGCACGCTGGTCGAGCTGGCCCGCGAGACCCGGCGCCGCAATTGCACCTTCCACAACCTGCGCTTCTACCCCATGGTGCAGCACATGCGCCGCATGCGGGAGGATGGCGACCTGGGCGAGATCCTGGTGGTGCAGGGCACCTATTCCCAGGATTGGCTGCTCTACGACACCGATTGGAACTGGCGCCTGGATTCCAAAACCAGCGGTCCGTCGCGTTGCCTGGCGGACCTCGGCTCGCACTGGTGCGACATGGCCGAGCACGTCACGGGGTTGCGCATCAACTCGCTGTGCGCCGATTTGCAGACCTTCAACAAAACCCACAAGCGTCCCAAGGGACCAGTGGAGACCTTCGCCGGCAAGATGCTCAAGCCCGAGGATTACATCGAGACGCCCATCGACACCGAGGATTTCGGCGCCGTGGCCTTCCGCATGGGCGACCGCGCGCGCGGCGTCTTCACCGCCAGCCAGGTTTCGGCCGGGCGCAAGAATCGTCTGAACATCGAGATCTACGGCGCCAAAGCCGGCGTGGCCTGGGACCAGGAGCGCCCCGACGAACTGTGGATCGGCAACCGCAACACCAACAACCAGATCATCGTCAAGGACCCGTCGCTGCTGAAAGCGGGCGCGCGCTCCTACGCGGACCTGCCGGGCGGCCACAGCGAAGGCTACGACGATACCTTCAAGCAGGTGTTCCGCCGCTTCTACCGGTCGATCGAGGAGCCGGGATCGGAACCCGAGTACCCGCAGTTCGCCGACGGCCTGCGCACGCTCACCATCCTCGAGGCGGAGATGGACAGCCACCGGAAACACGCCTGGGTAGACGTGGCATAATCTACCTATCGGTAGCCGTGGCATGAAACCAAGTTCTTCGCCTCGCGTTCCGTATCAGCTTCTGGCCCTGTTCGTCGTTTTAGCCACAGCCATCGGCGTGATGGCGTATCGGTTTCACGTCGATCAAAAGGAAACCGTCGAGCGCGACGTCCGCAACCAGCTTCTGACCATCGCCGATATCAAGGTCAAGGAACTTTCCGAGTGGCGATCGACGCGGCTTGGCGAAGCGCGCGCCATTCTGGCGGACCGTATGGCTTTGACCGTAATCCGGCGTGTTCTGGCCGGAGACGCCAGCGCGTCCGATCAGGCCGAGGTTTCTGCCTGGATGGAGGCGCTCTCCAAGCACCTGCGTTACGCGGACGTCTTGCTGCTCGACCGGCAGGGGAGAACGGTCCTGTCGGTGGGACAGAAGTTCGGCAGCGACGAACATCTTCGTCGAATTGCCGAGCAGATGCTCCAGGCCGGCGATGTGGTGCTTCGGGACTTTCACCGCGATACACCCTCGGGACCGGTCCATCTCGGACTGAACCTGGCGCTGAGACTCGCCCCCGATACGGCGGTATTCGGGGTGCTTACAATCGGCATAGATCCCGAGACGTTCCTGTACCCGCTCCTCGAATCCTGGCCGGTCGCCAGCACGAGCGGCGAAACGGCGTTGGTTCGCAGGGATGGCGATGATGCCGAGTTCTTGAACCGGCTTCGCGGCCGTAAGGATTCCTCCGCCAATTTCAGAATTCCCATGAGCCGGACGGACGTTTTGGCGGTGCAGGCCGTGGGCGGCAAGGAAGGCAACATTGAAGCGCTGGACGCTCAGGGCTTGCCGCTATTTGGCGCCGTCCGGCATGTTCCCGATACGCCCTGGTACTTGATCGCCAAGATGGAGGAGGACGAGGTGCATGCGCCCGTTCGACGGCGTTCCCTGGTGCTGGGCCTGGGCGCGGTCTCGTTGATTCTCGTGGTGGGCTCCATGATCGCGCTCTGGTGGCGGCGCCAGCAATCCGAGTTCTACCGCGAGCGCTACGAAGCGGAGATCGAACGCCGGGCGCTCGAAGAGCGGGCTGCCAAGGCGCTGCAGGAAAGCGAATCCCGTTTTCGCGCGATCTTTGAGCAGGCGGCCATCGGCATGGCCGATTCATCCCTGGACGCGCGCTTCATTCGGGTGAACCAGCGATTCTGCAAGATTCTGGGATACTCGCGGGAGGAACTGCTTGGCCGGACGTTCCGCGACATCACTCATCCGGACGATCTCGCTCGAGACGCACAACTCGTGGCGCAACTGCTGAAGGGTGAGACAAGTGGTTTCGCAGTGGAAAAGCGCTACCTCCGAAAGGACGGCGGCGTGGTTTGGGCTAACCTGCTGTTGTCCCTGCTGCGCTCGCCCTCGGGAGATCCTCTGAACTTCGTGGCGGTCGTCGAGGACATAACCGCGCAGAAACGGGCGGAAGACGAAAGGCGCAATCTGGAGCGCCAACTGCTGCAAGCGCAGAAGATGGAAAGCGTCGGACGGCTGGCCGGCGGGGTGGCCCACGACTTCAACAATCACCTGACCGTGATCGGCGGCTATTGCGCCATGCTGCTCGACGAGATGCACCCCGGCGATCCGCTGCGCGAGCCGGTGGAAGAAATCCTCCTGGCGGGCAATCGGGCGGCGGCGCTCACTCAACAACTCCTGGCATTCAGCCGAAAGCAGGTGGCCGAACCCCGCGTCATCAGCCTCAACCAGGTGGTCGCCGATTCGCTCAAGATGCTATCCCGGCTGATCGGCGACGACGTCGAAATCGTCACGCACTTCGACGCCGATCTCGGTTCCGTGGTAGTCGATCCGAGCCAGATCAACCAGGTCCTCATGAACCTGGCCATCAACGCCCGCGATGCCATGCCGGCTGGCGGGCGGATCGTCGTGGAGACGTCGAACACCGAAATCGACGAGGGCTATGCCGCGCAACACGCCGGCGTGGTACCCGGGCATTACGTCCTGCTCTCCATCTCCGATACCGGAGCCGGGATGAGCCAGGAGGTGGTGCAACACATCTTCGAGCCCTTCTTCACCACCAAGGATATTGGAGCGGGCACGGGCCTGGGGCTTTCCATGGTCTACGGCATCGTGAAACAGGCCGGCGGTTGGATCTGGGTCTATAGCGAACCCGGCCAAGGGTCGACGTTCAAGGTTTACCTTCCCAGGGCCGGAGGCGCCCCCGAGCCGCTTCCCGCGTCCGTTTCGGCGGCGGAGGATCTGCGCGGCACCGAAACCGTGTTGGTGGTGGAGGACCAGCCGGACGTGCGGAAGCTGACGCTGGCGATATTGGAAAGCCAGGGGTACCGGCTGCTGGAAGCCGCCAGCGGAAGCGAGGCGTTGGCGCTGAGCGAACTATACCCGGAGCCAATCCACCTGCTCATCACCGATGTGGTGATGCCGGGAATGACCGGACGAGAACTCGCCACGCGGCTGTCGGAGCTGCGTCCTTCGCTGAAGACGCTCTATACATCGGGATACACCGCCAACGCGATTGGGCACGAAGGCGCGCTCAATCCCGGCATGGCCTATCTGCCCAAGCCATTCTCCCCCGCGCAAGTGGCCGCCAAGGTGCGGGAAGTTTTGTCCCCCTCCCCTACCCTCCCCCCGCCGTCGACGGCCTAATCCCCGCCGGGCTCCCGCTCGACTTCAGCTCTCGCTCACGTTCCAGCACCGTGACGCCCTTGGTCATCCAGTCTTCGGCGGGCGCGCCTTTCAGGTAGTGATCGAACCAGGCGTTGATGCGGCGGTGGTAATCCGTCTGGTTGGCTTTCTGCGCCACGGAGTGGTTTTCGCCTTCATACACCAGCATCACGCAGGGCTTGCCCGCGCGCCGTGCGGCGTTGTAGAACTCGATGTCCTGGTGCCAATCCGACGCGCCGTCGTGGTCGCCGACTTCCATCAGCAGCGGCGCGCCCAACTTGTTGGCGACGAAGGTGGCGGAGTTGCGGATGTACGACTGCGGGTCTTCGTAGAGCGGCACCTGCATGCGCTCCTGGCTGACTTCGACATGGTTGGTTTCCGGTGCGCCGGTGTTCCAGTAAATCTCGCCGACGCTGGAGGAGAGGTTGGTCAGCGCTCCGCCCACCGCGCCCGCGGCGAACAGGTCG
>Ga0209039_10004206_pt1 | contig 10627 bp, 9 predicted proteins | sample BogFormECP12_OM1_FD_188238 | JGI IMG/M metagenome (GOLD analysis project Ga0209039, IMG submission 188238) | Bog forest soil microbial communities from Calvert Island, British Columbia, Canada - ECP12_OM1 (SPAdes) (version 2) | ecosystem: Environmental > Aquatic > Freshwater > Wetlands > Bog ... | reverse complement strand
GATCCCCCAGGATGCATAGGGCATGCCTCTTTTGCCAGTATAACCATCCGCTGATGGTATCGGGGCAATTCCGAAATTCAAGGTGGGGGTTTGTTTGCGAATTAAGTTGATGTGAGCCAGCGAGTCGATCATCATCGCGACACGGCCATTCGTAAACTCGGTAACTTTATCAGGCTCAGCCAAAGTGAACGCACCGGGGGAAATGACTTTCGCATCGTAGAGACTCTTAATGAATTGAACAGCACTTGTAACATCTTGATTACCCACAAGATTAGGCTTGCCGTCTTTCATCATGCTTCCACCCGAGGCCCATACCCACGACATCGTGTCATTCTGGATGCCGTTTGGAGCATCAAGGGAGAGCGGAATAACCCAGCCATAAACGTCGCCGCTGGTCAATTTTTTGACGTCAGCCGCAAATTGGGTTCGATTGTCCGGAGGAGCTGTAATGCCGGCTTTAGTAAACAGGTCTTGGTTATAGAAAAGTGGGTAAACAAAGTTAACCACTGGAATCATGTATGTAGAGCCGTTTTCCTTAATCTGTGCTGCAAGCTGGCTATCGTCATATCCAGTTGATTTTATGATATCAGACAGGTTGGTGATCGCGTTCTCTTTAACAAAGTCGCTTACCCAGGCTCCATCCAGACCAAGAACACAGGGCATGGTTCCAGTCGCAGCGCCGGCAACCTCCTGCTGCTTGGTATTCGCATAAGGACCGCTGAGCAGCGTCACTTTAATGCCGGGGTTGGCTGTTTCAAACTGATCCATTATTTGCCGGAATGCGCCAGAAGGAAGCTCTGGTTCCCACCACTGTTGAAACTCAAGCGTAACGGCAGGAGCCTGAGTAGCTGCAGGTGCCGCAGGAGGCTGAGTAGCTGCAGGTGCCGCAGGAGGCTGAGTAGCCGCAGGTGCCGCAGGAGGCTGGGTGGCAGCCGGGGCAGCCGGGGGATTCGTTGGCGCCTGGACCTGCGTTGCGGCCGCGGGAGCACAAGCTGTCAGCATCATCGTTACGACCATGATAAAGCTGACAATGATCAACATACTTTTAGCTTTCATTTTATCTTCTCCTACTATTTTTCATCTGTGAGATTAATCTATTGAACAAATTGACCGGCAGGGCGTAAGCCTGTTTATATCAGGCTTGAAAACAATTACAGCAATTTTGCATCACCTCCTCTGTTGGATAAGAATAAGGAGTTAACTGGTAATCACACATTTCCTTCGCATGTTCTGGAAAGCTCATCAAATTCTCCCATATTTGTTATAGTTCGATCATACTGGCGAAGTAATTCCATAATAACACGCGATTTTAACAATGTCAATATCTTTAATGTTAATAGTCAATAATTATTACATTTTTATTATTGACTTCGAACATATCATTGTATATAATTATGTTAAATTAACCATTGGAGAATACCCAGATGCAGACCCCTGAGCGGCTGTCCCAGATCGTATCGTATGTCGACACACAAGGTTTTTTGTCCGTCAAAGAGCTCAGCCATCTTTGTAATGTATCTGAGATGACGATCCGTCGCGACCTGGGGATTTTGGATCAAGCTCATCGCATCCAGCGCACATATGGTGGAGCCGCTTCTGTGCGGTCAAACCAGCCAGCCGGATTGCAACCACCCACCAGAGCAGAGAGCTCTTTGGTTGACCGTGTAGACGTATTAATAGCAACCTCTGTCAGCCCTACTTATGATAACCTTCTGCTGGAAAGCGTCACAAAACGCAATATACCCATTATTGCTGAATCCCTTTCTATGCAGAATGAGGAAACTGTTGTAGCTGTGGATAACTACAAGGCCGGCTACGCCATCGGTAAATGGGCAGGTGAATATGCCAATAAACATTGGAATGGTCGTGCTGCAGTGTTAGACCTTACCTACCAATTGGCAAATACTCAGCTACGCAGCCACGGTTTTATTGCAGGACTAAGAGAAACGGCGCCGAATGCAGAAATTGTGCATTCCATTAATGCCCAATCTCGTTACGCAATATCTTATCAGTTAACCAAGGACGTTCTGACCGTTAATAAAAATATCAATATCATCTTTGGCATCAACGACACCATAGCCCTGGGAGCCTTGCAGGCTTGTAAAGATCTCAATATCAATCCGGAGAATATGATTGTCATTCCGTTTGGCCTGGAGGGAGATACTCTGCGAAATATACTCAAAGAAGGCGGCTATTGTAAAGTTGGTCTGGCGATGTTCCCAGAAATTGTTGCTCCAACCTGCGTAGAAGCCGCCATCTCCGCCTATAATCACCAACCCCTACCCCGTCAATTAATAACCCCTTATGCGATCTTGACATCCGAAACCCTCTGCGATGTTTATGAACAGACCGAGCACGGTTGGGAATTAAGATGGGATGCTATTATCGGTAAATTGGATCTGCCCATCGACATAAGCTTAGATAAACCGCGCACTTTCAACATACTCCCGCATCGTATCGGTTTTATTGTGCCGTTCAGCGAACATGAATGGTACAAAAAGTTGACTTTATTGATGCAAGAACATGCCAGCAAATTAAAAATAGAATTTGAAATTGTGGATGTCGATCAAACCACAAAAAATGAGGTCGATTTAAGACGGCGCGAAATTGCCCGCGCTGCCGCCGAGCAAATTAACCCAAACGACGTCATCATGATCGATGGTGGACCCATTGCAAACTATCTGGCTGAAATGCTACTCAATAAAAACCAGATTACGGTAATTACGAACTCAGTACCTGTCTTCGATATTCTTACCAATAACCCGGATATTATACTGATCTCCACCGGCGGAGCTTATCGTCATAGCAGCCAGATGTTGGTAGGACCTCCCGCCGAAGGCGCCTTACGAGAGTTGCGCGCCGACAAGTTGTTCCTGATGGTAACCGGCATTTCCCTTGACTTTGGTTTATCTCATACCAATATTTCTGAAGTTACGCTTAAACAAAATATGATCAGATCGGCTCGTGAGGTAATTTTACTGGCAGATCATTCTTACTTTGGCCAGGAATCGATCATCCAGGTTGCTCCGCTTACAGTAGTTAATAAATTGATTACAGATGACGCCTTGCCCGCCAGTCTTCGCCTTGAGCTAACAAAACTGGGATTGCAAATTATCCTGGCAAACGTTTAGCAACCGGGAGTTACCGGGCGAAAAAACATCTCTGGAAAGGCTGGATTCGCGAGTGTATAATAAGATTTAAGTTATTCACTCACCCAAGGAGCATCGATTGGCGGAGCCGTTGGAAGCTCAAATTGGTCGCAAATTAATCCAAAAAGGCTATAAACTGGCCTTAGCTGAAAGCTGTACGGGCGGATTAATCAGTCACCGTATTACCAACATACCTGGTTCATCCGAATATTACCTGGGCAGTATCACTGCCTATGCCAATGAAGTCAAACAACGCTTGCTTGGCGTTCGTCCTGAGACACTGGAAATTTATGGAGCTGTCAGCCAGGAAACGGTTTTAGAAATGGCCGAGGGCATCCGCAGATCGCTTGCGGCAGATTTTCCTCTTGAAAAAACGGTAAGCCTCTCCGTCAGCGGAATCGCCGGACCTGGCGGAGGTATGCCAGGGAAACCAGTCGGCCTGGTCTGGGTTGGGCTGAGTACCCCGGACGGGGATTGGACCTGGCATTATCTAGGATCTGGCGATCGAATTGAAAACAAAGAGTTTTCGGCTCAAGTTGCTTTGCAGCGGTTAATGGATTATCTCAATGGACAGGTTATTCCAGAAAATTGAGGTTGGCGTCCACAAAGAGATCAATGGGAAATGGCAGCCAGAGCGGTTTCTTTGGCAGGACAGGATTTATACAATCCTGGAAGTCGGACGGCGCTGGCAGGCTGAAGACGGCGAACACATCCTGGTCACAGTTTTGGGTGGGCAGGTTTACGAGCTGCTATTGGCTAACGATCAGATCAGCTGGTATGTAAAACCGCCAGTCTCAGCTCGAATGGCATAAGAGAATTGCCGATCGGATAGATAAGAATGATCTCAGGCAATCATATTTATGGAGGATAACGGATGATTTCGCCACGGCATGTACTAATCCTGACCGCCGATGCTGGATTTGGCCATCGTAGTGCTGCCCTCGCAGTAGCAGCAGCTCTGGAAGAAGTTTATGCAGACCGTTGTCATATCGACGTTGTAAATCCACTGGAAGATAAACGCGCCCCATTTTTCTTGAGGGATGGACAATCTGATTACGATAAAATGGTCAGAGATTCACCTGAGTTGTATCGCTTCGGATATGATGCCAGCGATGCAGTTGTTCCGGGTGCAATTCTGGAAAGCGCCTCTACAGTATTTTTGTATGAGCTGATGTCTGATTTGCTTAAAACTTACCGACCGGATGCCATCCTGACAACTTATCCGTTTTACCAGGCACCTCTAGTTTCCAATTTCTCAATCAACAGATATTACATTCCACTTCTAACTGCCGTAACAGATCTGGTCAGCATTCACCGCATTTGGTTTAATAAGTATGTGGATGCCTGCCTGGTCCCCAACTCATACGTTCGGGATCTGGCTCTGGCTTTTGGATTACCGAAAGACAAAATTTATATCACCGGTATTCCTGTCCATCCGGATGTTATCAAAGAAAAACGAGATAAAGAAACAATCAGAGCCAGCCTGGGATGGCGAACGGATCTGCCGACCTTTCTGGCAGTTGGCAGCCGGCGGGTGGAACGCCTGATTGAAACTTTACAGGCTTTAAATCACTTTGGGGCGCCGATCCAATTAATTGTTGTCGCCGGCAAGGATGACCAGCTTTTCCAACATGCCCAGGAAATTGACTGGCATGTACCGGTAAAGATTTACGAATATGCCACCAATATTCCTACCATGATGCATGCTTCAGACGGATTGATCTGCAAAGCCGGCGGTTTAATCGTAACTGAAGCATTGGCTTGCAGCCTTCCGATGATGTTAATCGATATTATCCCAGGGCAGGAATCCGGGAACGCCGAATATGTTTTGGAAGGCGGTGCAGCAGATTTAGCTGAAAGCCCATTAGAAGCGCTGGAAGTGATGGCTCATTGGATGATGGATGACAGAAAATTGTTAAAAGAACGTGCCCTAAATTCGGCGAGACTTGGCAAACCAAATTCGGCTTACAAAGCTGCTGATTTAATTTGGAAAGCCGCCGAACGCGGGCCAGTGAGCAAGAAGGGCCGGCGCATTGCCGGTCGACCACGCCTGGTAGAACTCCTGACAAACAACCATGTACGCTGGCAAGACAATTCACTTAACAATAGAAAGAAATGAATACCGCCAGTCAGGCCAATCCCTCCATCTTAGTTACTGTCTCCGCAAACGCTGAATGGCAGGTGATTGAGAAATTTTATGCCGGAATTCCAAAATTTGTCACTCCGTTTGGAAGCTGGTTTATTGCTTCGGCGGGACGATTTCCCGTCCTTTTCTTTCAAAGCGGCTGGGGGAAAATCTCTGCGGCAGCTTCCACACAATATGCAATTCAACGCTGGAATCCCCATTTAATTATAAATATCGGCACCTGTGGGGGCTTCCGGGGTCAAATTTGCTCAGGTGATATTCTGTTGGTAGAGGAAACTGTTGTCTATGACATCCTGGAACAAATGGGAGACCAGCAAGAAGCGCTCGATCACTACACAACGGTGCTTGATCTTAGCTGGCTGAAGGCTCCCTACCCCATCCCGGTCAAGCGTGGCCGACTGATCTCTGCCGATCGGGATATTCTTCCACAAGATATTCCTCAGCTCGTTTCACGATTTGGAGCGATAGCCTCGGATTGGGAATCGGCATCCATCGCCTGGGTTGCCAGACGCAATCATGTCGCCTGCTTGATTTTGCGAGGTGTCAGCGATCTGGTAGATCAATCAACCGGCGGCGAAGCCTATGGCAACCCCGATAAATTTATCGAAGGTTCTCGCCTGGTGATGCTGACCTTGCTCCAATCACTGCCCGGTTGGCTACAATGCGCCGGGGAAATCCTTAATTGATCATTTTCAAAAGAAAACAGATCGAAATTACTTTTTATTTCCCAATCGGCTTCGCTCTTCTTCAATAATTTTGGGATCCAACTTTTTAAAAAGAGGCTGGGGCTGCCGCAATTCTTTGCCCGGTTGGATGTTGCTGGGTTCCCAGCGGCCGGAGGCTTCGCCCGGGCGATAACGCAACGCTTTGTGCTCTCCCAAATCATCCTTGACCAACTCAATAAACTGCTCGCCAAACAAAGGCTGGTCGTATCCCAAAAAAGTGTGCAATCGTTCGCAGGTGAAAGGCAGGAACGGTGATAACATTACTTTTAATGAATCGATCGCTTGAATTGCCGTAAAGATGGCCCGACCGGCGACAACCTTATCGGTCTTGATTGAAATCCAGGGAGATGTTTCATCAAGATAGCGGTTGACCTCAGTCGCCAGGCGCATCGCTTCACCCAAAGCCGCTCGTAATTTCACACCTTCCATGTAATCGGCTACAGTCTGGAAACCTTCATTCACATAGGCTAACAGCTCTTTATCCTCGCCTTCCAACTCACCGGGATCGGGTACCTTGCCATCCCAATTCTTATAAGCAAAAGATAGGACACGGTTTGCCAGATTACCCCAAGTCGCTACCAATTCATCATTATTTTTCTTATAAAAATCTTCCCAGGCCCAATCTGTATCCTTGGTTTCTGGCATATTTACAGTCAGGTAATAACGCAAGGCATCGGGATCATAGCGGGTGAGAAAATCGCTCACCCAAACCGCCCAATTACGGCTGCCAGAGATTTTTTGACCTTCCAGATTCATGAACTCATTGGCCGGTATGTCATATGGAAGTACCAACGGGGCAGCAGGTTTACTATTCATCAACACATCGAAAGCCGAGCCTGAGCCAATCAACTGGGCTGGCCAAATAATGGCGTGAAAAGGTATATTATCCTTTCCAATAAAATAATAGGCGCGGGCGCTCAAGTCGTGCCACCAATCTCGCCACTTTTCCGGTTGCCCCTGTAGATGCGCCCATTCGATTGCCGCAGAAAGGTAACCGATTACTGCTTCAAACCAGACATAAAGGCATTTTCCGTTCCAGCCCTGAATTGGCACCGGAATCCCCCAATCCAGGTCGCGGGTGATCGGCCGGCCATGTAAACCCTCCGCCTCCATTTGACCCAATGACTGACGCAGGACATTCGGCCGCCAATAAGATTCTCTTTGGTGCAGAAATTCCTCTACACCGGGTTGAAGCTTTCCCAAATCAAGATAGTAATGCTCGGTTTCGCGTAGCTCCGGGCGCGAGCCATCTATCTTGGAGCGAGGATCGATCAATAGTGTTGGATCGAGCAAATTTCCACAATGATCGCACTGATCACTGCGTGCATTGGTGAAACCACAAATGTAGCAAGTCCCTTCCACGTAGCGGTCCGGCAAGAAACGACCCTGGCTGGGAGCATACCATTGAAGCTGCCGGTCGGTGTATAAATAACCGTTTTGCTTTAATGCCAGGAATATATTTTGGGCAGCTTTAAAGTGGTTCGAAGTATGTGTGCTGGTAAAAAGATCGTAGGTAAGACCCACTTTTTGGAAAATGTCGAGGAAAGTTTCGTGATAGCGTTGGTAAACTTCGATTGGCGATATTTTCTCTGCATCGGCCCGAACTGTAATTGGTGTACCATGAGAATCGGATCCAGAAACCATCAACACTTGCCGGCCGCGTAGACGCTGGTAACGCGCAAAAATATCTGCCGGTAAATAAGCGCCTGTCAGGTTACCGACATGAATTTCAGCATTGGCATAAGGCCAGGCAACTGCAATTAGAATGGATTCTGCCATGGAACTCCTCAAGATTTACATATAAGTTTTACGGATTTTATCATAGATTTTATGTTTGGTTTGAAGGTTGAATCCATAAAAGTAAATTCAACAGCTTATCAATTTATCCATGTCATTTTTCTTGCAATAGCCTGACGAAATTGTTAAAATGATTGAGCGGCATGATGATAAGGGGCCTTTGATTTAAGATCAACCATTTGTTATCTTGTGGAATGAATAATGAATCATCATCGTCTATATCTCTACCTCACAGTTTTGGGTGTCTGGTTAATCCTGTCATCCGCCGCGGTAGTATGGACGGATCCAAAAAAGTTTGTCCTCATTCTGGTTCTAATGACCTTTGTAACAATAACCTCAGCATTAAACAATATTTTCAAAAATACGGGCTGGATCATTACCGTTATTAGCATATTGGTTATAGGGGTAGCGCAATTTTCTGCGGCTGGTTTTTCTTCAACGTATTGGCTTAATACTGGCATAAGCGTAATGGCACTTTTCGGAACATGTATATTGAGCAACTTAACCGGTAACCAATTGCAAAACGTTTTTGGTCAGCTTGATCGAGACCGCAAACTTATTGAAGAGATGCAAATTTACGATCCTGAAACTGGCTTGTTAAAGTGGACTTACGCCCGGCAGAGCTTGAAAGCTGAAATAAATCGCAGCCAACGATTTCACAGTGATCTTTGTTTGATGCTTCTACAGGTCGAGCATTGGGACCCGCCCGAAACGGACTTCTCTTCTGTCAATCTCAAGGAATTAAAAACCCAAATCTCCGAGATCATCACCACCACCCTTCGGACAGTAGATATATCCTTCAGCTACGGTAAAATTGGCGCCATTCTGCCAGGCACGCGCCCAGAAGGAGCTATGATCGCCGCACAGCGCCTGGTCAATAATTCCATACGGAAGGCACATGTCGCTATCAATATTGGGATATCCCATTTTCCCATGGATGGAGTAACCGAAGAAGAAATCGTCAAGGCAGCCGAGGCGGCTCTGTCTGCTGCAGTAAATAGCGAGCGCCCGATCGTCCAGTCTGACCAAATGCATTTTGAACTCGGACGAGACTCTTTCTCAGAACCCCAGCCAGGCGACGAATTAACTCCAAAAAATATAGATAAAACCGATCTAACTTAAATATGGTTGTCTGCTTAATTTTACACATTCGCTTTTATAAACAATTTCTGGGGCAATGTGCCTTAATTACCATGACATGGTAAAATAAGCGTTGCTCGATTGTTCAATTGGGGTGTGGTTGGCCCCAAAAAATCCACCTAAAACAATCCAGCTTTGGAATCTACCGATAAAAATAAACGGACTGTAAACTTCGGACCGGTCTCAATATCTGTGTTTGCACACAGGGATAGCTTGAAATATATTCTAACTTCAGTATATTGATCGTCGTTTCTACGTATTATGGCTTTTAAACTTATGTTAGATGGAATGGCAAAGCTGGCCAAATTGATCATTCAATTCTTACGAGGTAAATAATTTTGGAGAAGCTGCCTGTCAGTAACCCACCCGCCAGGTTGATCCTGGGTATGGATAAACAGGTGTTGATGGGTAAATTTGGCTCTGATGTCATCTGGAATATAGCCAGCCTGGCTGTGCTTGCGGTTTGCGGTATTATCGTGAATATTATTATTGCATGGTACTATTCTCCCGATGTATTGGGAGCATTTAACCAGGTATACGCAGTTTACATGGTTTTCTCCCAATTGGCCGTCGCTGGCATCCATCTTTCGGTTTTGAAATATGTCGCCCAATATTCCTCAAAACCCGGCACATATCGCTCCCTATTTACAGTGGGTCTATTCCTATCTTCAGGTTTTGCGCTGGTTGCGTGTATTGTATTCTGGCTCATCCGGGGTGAATTTGGTAGGCTGATGATGAACAACCCCGGTGTGGGCACCGGGGTGGCATATGCAACTTTAGGCCTGTTTTTCTTTTCAATCAATAAAGTCTTTCTTTCCATGCTCAACGGCCTCAGCCGCATGAAATCCTACGCCATTTTTCAGGCGCTGAGGTACATATTCATGATATTAGCCTTAATTGGTGCTACCATCCTTCATAGCCCAGGTGATCACCTGGGTGTCATTTTCAGCGTTGCAGAGAGCCTTTTATTTCTCTGCATGTTACCCGTTACTCTTCCGGAAATGCAATGGCCTTCGATGGCAATGTTCAAAGAATGGAGTAAAAAACATCTCGATTTTGGGATTAGAGGCTTTTTCAGTAATGTCTTGCTTCAGCTTAATACACGCGTTGATGTCTTGATCCTGGGACATTTTTACGACGATCGCATTGTAGGTATTTACAGTTTTGCGGCCATACTGGCAGAAGGAATTTACCAGCTTCCCTTAGTGCTTCAACTCAATTACAACCCTATCCTGGTCAATTTGATCGCAGACCAAAAAATTGATGAGCTTAAGAAAACCATAAAGCAGGGGGTTCGATTCAGTTATAGGGTTATGTTAACCATTGGTCTGACGGTTGTCCTGCTTTATCCCCTGGGGATTTCCTTAGTGACCAACAAAGCAGCATTTATGCAAAGCTGGCCTATTTTGGCAATTTTGATGACTGGTATTGTCCTGGGGTCCGGTTACGTGCCATTTGGGACGATCTTGCTGCAAGCCGGCCGGCCCGGGTTACATACTTTGATGATCATGATGTTGGTCTTCACAAATATAGCTGGTAACTATTTGCTGGTTCCAGTTTTGGGCGCCACCGGTTCTGCAATTGCTACCGGTTGTTCGTATGCACTTTTGATGCTGTTACTTAAATTATTTACCAAGAATGCTTTGAAATTAAATATATAAAGGCAGTCA
>Ga0209039_10004205_pt1 | contig 10629 bp, 7 predicted proteins | sample BogFormECP12_OM1_FD_188238 | JGI IMG/M metagenome (GOLD analysis project Ga0209039, IMG submission 188238) | Bog forest soil microbial communities from Calvert Island, British Columbia, Canada - ECP12_OM1 (SPAdes) (version 2) | ecosystem: Environmental > Aquatic > Freshwater > Wetlands > Bog ... | reverse complement strand
ACCCCTGAAGATCGAGTGCGCCCTCATCAAGGAGGGGGATAAGCTCACGATCGATCTCACCGGAACGAGCCCGCAGAACGCGGACTATCGCAACTCGACCTTTCCCTCGTCCAGAAGCAGCGCCTTCGGCCCCCTGTGCTCATTCCTCTTCTACGATATCCCTTGGAGCCCTACGATGATTGACTGGATCGACCTCATCATCCCCGAGGGGTCATTCCTCAACTGTCGTTTCCCGGCTTCGTGCGGGCTCGCCCCCGAAGTCGGGACAAACATGATGGGAACCATCGCTGGCTGCATCGCAAAAATGCTTTACGCCGCCGGGTTCCACGACTATGTCAATGCGGGTTGGGCATTGAAGGGCTTAAGCGCGGGCGGGTTCGGCCCGGGCGTCTGGTACGGCGGCCACAACCAGTACGGCGGCATCGTCGGCCAGGGCATATACGACCTCTTTGCCGGGTCAACGGGCGCTGCCCCTTTGCGCGATGGCGTCGATACGGGCGGCACCTACCCAAGTGCCACCTCGTGCATCTCTGACGGCGAATTCACCGAGATGTACTGGCCACTCCTGTTCCTGGCTCGCAGACACGCGCCGGACAGCGGGGGGGCGGGTAAGTACCGCGGTGGCCTTTCGCTCCAGACCATTACCCTCATCTATGGCTCGAAAGATGCGAACGTAGATTACCTCTATGGCCCTGAGGGGGGTGAAGTCAGGGCGCACGGGCTGTTCGGGGGCTACGGTGCCGGAAACTTCCTCGGTGACTCCAGACTTACGCTCACCTCCGAAGAGGTTGTCCGCGAGCGGCTTTCGAAGGGCTTCTACCCCACCAGCAGCGAGGAGTTAGACGAGTGGGGTATCAATGCCAAGGAACGAGGGGAGGCAGTGCTGCACTGGCAGTTGGGAGGACTGCGTGCCGACCTTCCGGAATACGCCATCCTTTCCAATGTGTATGGCTCTTCCGGCGGCTATGGCGACCCGATCGACCGCGATCCCACCCGTGTTGCGGAGGATGTGCGGAACGAGGCGGTCACGCGCACAAGCGCTGAGACCATCTATGGTGTGGAGCTCAAGCCTGGAGTCTTCGAGGTTGATGTCGAGGCTACCGAGCGGCGGCGCCGTGCGATCCGCGACGAGCGGCTCGCGCGCGGCGAGCGGCTCACGCCGGACGCCGGACGCGGAAAGCTCGATCCCGCTGCAAAGCGAAGGAGCCTTGTCCGCTTTGCCGAGTATCTGGAGATCGTCGAGCGCACGGACGGCTCACGCGTCATTTGCTGCATCAAATGCGGTTACGAGTTCTGTGGCCATGACGAGAACTACAAGATGCACAGCCTGCGCATCATTAAGAACTTGAGGGAAGCGAAGAAGGTTGCACCGGGCGCTGAGCCCTTGACCAACTACCTGGAATACATCTGTCCAGGGTGCGGCACGATGCTGCAGGTAGATACTTACTGCCCGCGCCTCGACTCTTCGGAACCGTTCTGGGATATCAAGATAAAGGTGTAAGGGGGCGACATGGAGATCAGGAAGGTTTCTGTTCTGGGAGTGGGAACCATCGGCTACCAGATCGCTCAACAGGCTGCAATGTGCGGCTACGTGACGACCCTTCGGGATATCGATCCAAAACTGATGAGGAGCGGCCTGAAACGCATACGAGACGGCATGGAGACGCATTATGTGAAGAAGGGGAAAATGAGCCGGCCGGAGGTAGAAGAGATTCTGGGCCGTCTGTCGGGTACGACCGATCTTGAAGAGGCGGTCAGGGACGCGGACTTCGTCGTGGAGTCGATACCTCCGGATATAGACCTGAAAAAGCAGGTATTCAAAGAGCTGGATGAAGCATGCCCCCCTCACACGATTCTCGCATCCAATACGTCAAACATGAGTATTACGGAGATTGGCTCGCTGACCCGGAGACAGGACAAGGTCATAGGGACACACTTCTTTAATCCGGTGCAGGTGATGAGGCTCATCGAGGTTGTGAGAGGGGCGCATACCTCGGACGAGACGGTCGAAGCGACTTTGGCGTTCGCGCAAAGATTGAAGAAAGAAACAGTCGTCATCAATGACTATCCCGGCTTCATCTGTTCAAGGATCACCAATGTGATGCTGAATGAGGCGATCAAGATCGTGCACGAGGGCATAGCCACCCCTGAGCAGGTGGACAAAGCGATACGGCTCGGGTTGAATCACCCGGTCGGGCCGTTTCAGATTGCCGATATCAACCTGGAAGTTCCTCTGCATGGTCTCGAATATTTGCAGAGGGAGCTCGGAGAAAACTACCGCCCCTGCCCCCTCCTCAGAAAAATGGTCAACGCAGGATTGCTGGGCAAAAAGACGGGAAGGGGGTTTCACATATACAGTGGGAAGGAAGAGTGATCACGGGCAGAGCCGGCGGAACCGGGAAAAAAGAGGTTAGGAAAACGAGCTGGAGGATATCGAGAAATGGCACTGGTGGTTGAAAAGAAAGGCAGGGTCATGGTCCTCACCCTCAATCGGCCGAAGGCGATGAATGCGCTGGATCCGGACACGTACCAAGAGCTTAGCGACGCCTGCACCCGGTTTAGCGACGATCCCGATGCGTGGGCAGCGGTCATCACGGGGGCAGGAGAGAGGGCGTTCTGTGCCGGCGCGGACCTGAAGAAATCCATACCGTCGATCAAGGAAGGATACAGCGTGCCTCCTTCAATCCGCCGCGGCCTGACCATCTACAAGCCTTTCATCGCGGCAGTGAACGGGGCGGCCATCGGTGGCGGCCTCGAGCTTGCCCTCGCCTGTGACCTCAGGATCGCCTCCGAAACTGCCACATTCACTATGGGCGAGGCGCGGTGGGGCCTCATGCCCGGCCAGGGCGGTACCTTGAGGCTGCCGCGGGCCGTCGGGCCGGGAAGGGCCGCTGAGCTCATGTTCCTGGGTAAGACAATAGATGCTGCGGAAGCGCTGCAAATAGGCCTGGTGAACAGAGTCGTCCCGCAAGCGGACGTTCTTCCCACGGCGCTCGAATGGGCGGAAAGGATTTGTACCAACAGCCCCGTGGCGATACGCGGCATCAAGCGCGCAATGATCGAGGGGAGTTCGATGACTCTCGAGCAGGGCCTGGAGTTGGAGGCCGCTCTCGCCAAGGCCGTGATGGCATCGGATGATGCCCGGGAAGGCATGTCGGCATTCAGCGAAAAAAGGAAGCCCGAGTTCAAGGGCACGTAGGGATAGTGGGCGCGCGCGGGAAGGAACGGCGCGATAAAGACAAAGAGCTCGAAATTTAAAGGAGGATCCATTATGGCAGTTCTTGTAACCGGCGGGTTGGGGGCAATAGGCGCTTTTGTCACGAGAAAGCTTGTCGAGATGAGCGCGGAGCCTATCGTCTATACGCGTCACAGAGACCTTCTGTTGGTCGGCGATATCGCGGAGAAGCTGACTATAGTGCAGGGCGACATCCTCGACCTGGACAATCTGGTCCGGACAATCAAGGGGTATGGCGTGGACCGCATTATCCACGTGTCGGCAATGGTCATGGAGAGTGAGACGAATCCCCCCATGGCGATCCGGGTGAATGCCGAGGGAACGAGCAACATCATGGAAACGGCCCTCCGGTGCCAGATCAGCAGGGTCGTTTACACGAGCGCCAAAGGCGTGTACAACGAGGCAAAAGGGCCGCACGCCCACCCGACATACAAGCCGATCAACGAAGATTATCCAGCCGACGCGAACATGGGGTTCTATGGTCTAACGAAGCTGTTCGGGGAAAGAGTCGGATTTCAATACCGGCAGCGGCACGGTATCGACTTTGTCGCCCTGCGCTTCAGCTCCACCTACGGCCCCGGCAAGATCGTGAAATACGGGGCGTCATCCCCACTGACCATTCAGAGCAGGATCATCGAGAACGCGATGCTCGGCAAGCCGACGCGCCACCCGCAGGGCGCGGAGCAGAAAGACGATTTCGTATATAACAAAGATGTTGCCAACGGGATAGTCCTCGCCTGTTTTGCTCAAAACCTGACTCACCACCTGTTCAACGTCGGGAGCGGAGTCGGTTCGACCTTGCTCGATTTTGCGGCGGCGACGAAAAAAGTATTTCCCAAAGTCGAGATCAGCATCGGCCCGGGGCTCGATTTCTTCAACATCGGCCACAACGTGTACAATGTGTTCGATATTTCGCGTGCCGCAAACGAGATCGGCTATCGACCCCAGTACGATCTGGAGGCAGGCATAAGAGACTATGCCGAGATGCTCCGGGTGTTGGGAATAGCACCGGTCGACACGTCGGATTGACGCGGGTCATCTTCGGGGATACGGAACGCCAGTAGAGGAATCATGGGAGGATAAATGAAAAAACCGTATGTGGATATGAGATCGTATCTACCACAACTTTCACTCAAGGAAAGAGACCGGCGATGGGCCGCCGTGCGGGGGGAGATGGGGCTCAACGATCTTGACTGCCTTCTCGTCATTGGCAACGACCGGTTTTTCGGGTACGGCAACGCGAACGTGCGTTATCTCACGCAGACAGACGGCCAGAGGATGGGGGCTGCAGTGATATTCCCCCTCGAAGGCTTGCCCATCGTGTTCGGCACGCCGCCTCACATGCACGACAAGCCGTTCCCTGTCTACAAAGCCTTCAATAGCTGGGTATCGGAGACAAGGTCCATGAGCGGTCTGAAGCCCGTCATTGATGCCATAACCGCAATGGGGTACGAACAGGCCACCATCGGCCTCGTCAGCTTCAAAGGGTCATGGAAGAGCGGGACGATTTCGTACCAAGAACACGAGACGCTCCTTACCGGGCTTCCGCATGCCCGCTTCATCGATGCGACAGCGCTGCTCGACCGCGTCCGGATGTCGAAGAGCCCCGAAGAGATCGAGATGCTCAAGCGGTCCGGGGAGATCACGCGCGCCAAGATGGAGGCGATGATCAGGATGGCGCGACCCGGCGTCAAGGAGTGCGAACTCTTCGCGGAGATGGTGAAGACCGAGATCAGCATGGGCGGCGAGGCGTTTGTGTTCAACCTGCTCGCCTCCGGTTCAGTCACCGATACTTCCTGCACGCAGCATCTGCTCCATGGTCGCGCCCAGTCGTTATCCCCGACTACCCGTCCGCTCACCAAGGGCGACCTTATCATCACGGAGTTTCACACGAGCTATGGGGGGTATTTGACGGGGTACGAGAAGTCCGTGTTCCTCGGAAAGCCGCCGAAAGAGCTTCGAAGAATCCATGACGTAGCCGTCGAGTGTCTCGAAGCGGGGATCGAACGACTCCGGCCCGGCGTGACCATCGGTGAAGCGCTGGAGGGCTTCAGGAGACCCGCGAGAAAGGCCGGGATCGATTACGTGGAGCTGGGCTTTCACGGGCACGGTCTCGCTTCACCAGAGTTCCCAACGATGGTCTATCCAGAGAAAAGCGCCAAAACCGGAGAGGCAGCCCGTCCATCCAGGGCCGAAGTGGGACGTTACGGCATACCCTCGATCGAGCTCAAGGAAAATATGGTACTCTCGACTAACATCGACATCCACGATCCTTCGTGGAGGAATGACGTGGGCATTATGGGGCCGGGCGAGACCGTGTGGATTAGCCAGCGGGGGCCCGTGCGCTTGATCGGGGCCTCGACCGAGTTTACGTGCATCAACGTCAACGTCTAGCTGTCTTTATGCCAACGCCAGTAGCTGCTGTGCCACGTTTTCCGAGTTTTTGTACCTATGGGTGGTGGCGGCTGCACAGGCGTTCTTCGGCTTGTACCCGCGACCGGCTTCAAAGTGGCAAGGACGCTCACGCCACCTGCGTTCTTAAAAGGGATGAGGGGTCTCGAAGCCTTAGCGTATTACCACGAGTATATCTACCCCGGGTGTGGAACGCTGGTCCACATCGATACTTATTGTCCACAGAGAGACTCTGAGGAACCCATGCGGGATGTCAACGTAAGTTTTTGGGGCTACCTCGTATTCAGTACTCTGACTTCTTTTGGGCACATCAATATGCGGTGGCCCTTACCCCGAACGATGAAATGCCATTGACAAGGTTTGAAGCGGACGCTACAATCGTTGCTGGGGTGGACAACTATAGATAAGGGGGAAAAGATGAAGCGGTTGCCGAAGTATCGAATCGCCTGTCTCGTCAGCCTTACGTTTATCCTTATTTTTATAGGATCAGGATATCCTCAAGGGGCGGACGTCGCAAAGTATCCCACCCGGGCAGTCACGTACGTCGATCCCATTACACCGGGTGGTCCAACGGATCTTGCCATTCGCCTAATTTCCAAGGAGGCAGAAAAGTTTCTGGGTCAACCAATAGCTGTGGTAAACAAGACGGGAGGCGCCGGAAGCATCGGTCTTGCCGTCATTGCCGCATCCAGGGCTGATGGATATACTATAGGTTATTCTCCGCATAGCGCTATATACGTGGCTCCTGTCGTGGAAAAGGTTCCTTATGACCCGATAAAGAGTATACAGCATATCATGCAGTTCGGAGGTTTCAATTTTGGGGCCGTCGTCAAAAGCGATTCTCCTTTCAAGACATTCAAGGATCTCATTGCCTACGCCCGCAAGAACCCAAAAGGGCTGACATGCGGGACTACCGGTCCGGTCAGCATGCAGTACCTGATTACGGAGTATATTGCAAAGAAGGAAAAAGTGCAGTTTGCCCACATCCCCTTTAAGGGGAACGTCGAGATGACGACCGGCCTTATCGGTGGCCACATCGCTTTTGGAGTGGGTGACTTCAACTACTCGCTGATTGAGTCGGGCCAGATAAGGCTTCTTTTACTGCTCAGGGACGAGCCTTCCTCAGAATACCCTCAAACTCCTATCCTAAAGGATCTGGGATACGATATCCCTGCCCCTATGGCGCTCAACGTAGCGGGACCAAGGGGCATACCCAAGGAAATTGTCGCAAAGATTGAAGACGCATATACGAGAGCCATGAAGACGCCGGCCTTCATCAAGGGAATGAAAGAAGACCTTCGCTTGCCGATCATTTACCGGGGCAGTAACGAGCTGGACAGGTATGTGGCACATAATGTCGAGATTTATGCAAGGCTTCTAAGGGAATCCGGGGGGGCGAAGTAGCGTGGCCAGAAACCGTCAACACAATTGTTCTTTCGGCTCCGTCTGTTAAGATCGCGATGAAACATGCTGACGTCATAAGCGGGGTATTCTGGCTTGCCTTGGGCATTTTAGTCACTCTCTGGTCGGCCAGCTACCAGGTCGGGAATATCCTGGATCCAGGCCCTGGCTTCTATCCCTTAGGATTAGGACTTCTGATGGTTCTTTTTTCCCTTATCCAGTTGGCGGGCCAGGCCAGACGGTCCTCTACCCACGCGGAAGAGATACCACGCTTGTTTGCACCTGGCGGTTGGGCAAAGATCGGTTATACGGTGGTGATTCTTTTACTCGCAACTTTTCTTTTCGAAGTCATCGGTTACCTGGTCACTATCTTCTTTTTCCTGGTTTTTCTTATGCTTGGTCAGGAATTACGGAGTTGGAAAAAGGTCCTCTTTATCGCCATTCTTACCACGTTAGGCGTCTATGTCGTCTTTGTCCGATTGTTGGAGCAGCCGTTGCCACGCGGTTTCATGGGGATTTAGTGCATGGATATTCTTAACAATCTGGCTCTCGGTTTTGGCGTGGTCTTCAGCGTAAACAACATGTTTTTCTGTTTTTTAGGAGTCCTGATCGGTACCCTCATCGGTGTCCTGCCCGGGATCGGGCCTACCGCAACGATTTCCCTTCTTTTGCCCGTCACCTTTCGCATGGAGCCAGTCACCTCCATTATTATGCTCGCGGGGATCTATTATGGTGCAATGTACGGTGGCTCAACAACATCCATTTTGGTAAATATCCCGGGAGAGGCAGCTTCGGTCATAACCTGTCTCGACGGTTATCAGATGGCGCGCAAGGGGAGAGCGGGCCCGGCACTTGGCATATCTGCCTTTGGTTCCTTCATCGGTGGTACTGCAAGTATCATCGGCCTGATGCTCCTGGCACCGTTTCTGGCGAGTCTTGCCCTTAAGTTCGGACCACCAGAGTATTTTGCCCTGATGACCTTCGGCTTCGCCATGGTGAGTTATCTTTGCATGGGATCTATCATCAAAGGATTGATCATGGCGGTGGCCGGCCTCGCAGTGGCCTCGATCGGGATGGATGCAGTAAGCGGGGTAAGCCGCTTCACACTGGGAAGTTTGACATTGTCGGATGGTGTGGGACTTGTCCCGGTAGCGATGGGCATGTTCGGTGTCACAGAGGTGCTGACAAACATCGAGGCAAGTATCAAACAGGAGGTCTTTTCCACGGAGATAAAGGGGCTCTTTCCCACGCTCGAAGATTGGGCCGCCTGCAAGTGGCCAATCATCCGGGGGACCCTGATTGGCTTCTTCGTAGGAATCCTACCGGGCGCAGGGACTGTCATTCCTACTTTTATGACGTACGCCGTAGAAAAAAAGATCTCTCTTCATCCGGAAAAGTTCGGGACCGGGGTAATTGAAGGGGTAGCGGCCCCGGAAACCGCCAACAATGCGGCTGCCGGTGGCTCCATGGTTACCCTCCTTTCCCTGGGTATCCCGGCCAACGTGGGTATGGCAGTGCTTCTGGGGGCCTTTATTATTCACGGTATACAGCCAGGGCCTCTTTTGATCGCCAAACACCCCGCGCTTTTCTGGGGCACCATCTCAAGCATGTATATCGGTAATGTGATGCTCCTGGTTTTGAACCTTCCTCTGATCGGCCTCTGGGTGAAGATTCTCAAGATCCCATATAACGTTCTCTTTCCATTGATCCTTCTTTTTTGTTTTTTGGGCATCTACAGCCTCAATTTCAACGTTTATGAAATTCTGATCATGGTTGTCTTCGGGGTCTTTGGCTTTTTCATGAGGAAATTTGCTTTTGAGGGCGCGCCCTTCATGATGGCATTGGTACTCGGGCCAATGTTCGAGTTTTCCTTTCGCCAGTCCTTGCAATACAGAGACCCGCTTATATTTGTTAAGCGGCCGCTTTCACTTTCCCTGTTGGTTATAAGTCTTTTTCTGCTTATTACGGGAGTTTTTCCGGGAATCATCAAGAGGAGAAAGAAACTTGAAGATGCGCTGGGAGCAGAATGAGCATCCGGAAGAACCTGGCTCGAGGCCTAGCGGGCATACAGGACCGGCGGGTCATGAGTGGTCTATGTAAACAAAAAAATACCAATTCGTCTCTTGTCCGGCAGGATTCTCTGAGTGCTGTGGGTCGGTTGCTGGAAAAATCCGGGCAGGCTTTTTGGGGACGATGTGACTCTCATTCGCTCCAGGGGGACAGCGCTGGAATGCATTGATGTCGGCGCATTGCTGCTGGAGCGTATGGGATCGAGAGACTAACCAGAGGAGGTAGAGGAATGGCAGGAATTGTTGGTTATGGCACGTTCGTTCCACAATGCCGCATGGCGATCGAAGAGGTGTTCGACATGTGGCCCTATCCGTATCCACCCGACAGTATAAAGGCCCTGCTCGGGCTTGTGGAGCGGGCGGTAAACCGCCAGGACGAGGATCCCTGCACCATGGCCACGGATGCGGTGGCTGCGGCAATGGAGATGGCAGGCGTTGCCAGAGGCGATATCGGAGCGCTCTATTTCGGTTCTTTTACGAATCCCTATGTGACGAAAAGCTCGGGGATAACGGTCGCTGAGGCGGCAGGACTGTATCCCGGGATCCGCTGCGCCGACATACAGTATGGGGGCAAGTCAGGAACGGCCGCGTTCGACATTGTGCTGGCGCAGGTAGAGAGCGGCCGTATCGGCTCCGGCATAGCGGTCGGATCAGATTCGGTAAGCAAGCACTGCCGTCCCAACGACGCGATGGAGTTCGCGGCTGGAGCAGGCGCGGCAGCGTTTGTCGTCGGCAGGGGACCCTCCATATGCGACGTCGAACAGTTTGTCTCCTACAATACCGACACCGCCGATTTCTTCAGGGTCGATGGGGACCGGTATTTGAAAAGGGGGTTTGCGGAGGAAGAGGAGTTTGTCGGTTACGAGGAACACGTAAAAAAGGCAACCAGCCTTTTTTTCGAAACAACAAGAACCGGGGCCGACGACTACCGGTACGCCGTGATCTCACAGCTCCAGACCAAAAGGACTTACGGCCTCGGGGAAGCGCTCGGTTTTGGCCGTGCTGCCATAGAGCCCGGGATGCTTGTCGACAGAATCGGGTATGCGGGCTCGGCGTCCTCCCTTCTCGGCCTCTGTGCCGTCCTCGACAAGGCTGTACCCGGCGACAGGGTGTTTGTCGCTTGCTACGGCTACGGCGCAGGCTGCGATGTCTTCAGCGTCAAGGTGAAGCCGGAGATCGAGGCAGCGCGCAAGCGCCTCAGGGTCCACCCCACGCTGCAGGCCATGCTGGACGACAAGATCATGGTCGATTACAAGACGTATACGAAATTTGAACGGAAGATCCTTCATGAATATGACTGATCTTTTAGCGTACGGGAAATCTCACACCCCGGGCCCACAACACGGGCACGAGGGATCAAACATGTAAGGGGGGAAAGATGCGGGATGTATATATCCTCGGTGTTGGCCAGACAAAACGCGGGTGGTGGCCCGGCAGGAGCCTGGGAAGCCTTGCCGCGGAGGCTGGCTGGACCGCCGTTGACGATGCAAAGATCGAGATGACACAGGTCGA
>Ga0209039_10004203_pt1 | contig 10639 bp, 8 predicted proteins | sample BogFormECP12_OM1_FD_188238 | JGI IMG/M metagenome (GOLD analysis project Ga0209039, IMG submission 188238) | Bog forest soil microbial communities from Calvert Island, British Columbia, Canada - ECP12_OM1 (SPAdes) (version 2) | ecosystem: Environmental > Aquatic > Freshwater > Wetlands > Bog ... | reverse complement strand
GGGCGGCTTGGATGTCGGAGGCTAGGATTTCGCCGGCGGGGCCGGAGCCGCGGAGGGTGGAGACGTCGACACCCAGTTCTTTGGCCAGGCGGCGGGCTTTGGGGGAAAGCTTCGCGGTCGTCGCGCTCGAGGACGCGGAACTGGCGGATGGGCCGGCGGCGGTGTGGGAGGGCTCGAGCTTCGCGTGCGAACTGGCGCGGGCGGCGGGCGCGGATGATGCTTCTTCGGGGGGAGGGGCTTCGCCGGGGGCGACGATCCAGGCGATGGTCTGACCGACAGGAATGTCGGCGCCGGGCTCGGCTTTGATTCCGGCGAGGACGCCGTCGGCGGGGGCTTCGATTTCGATGACGGCTTTGTCAGTTTCGATTTCGAGGAGGGGTTCGCCCTTGGAGACGCGGTCGCCTTCCTGCTTCCGCCAAGCGATGAGCTTGCCGGTCTCCTGGGCCATCTCGAGGGCGGGCATTACGACGCTGAAGGGCATAGTGGGATTTCTATTTGTGCAACAAAGTATGGGCCACGGTACGTGAAATGAAGCCCCGGACGCCCTCGTCCGCGGTGCAGCACCACGGATCTATCCCGAAAGCGGGCCGCCCGGCGGACGAGGGCGTCCGCCGCTCCACCGTCATTCTGAGACTCCGACGCGCTCGGTTTTGGCGCTGGCCTCGATCATCTCCAGCACATGCTTGCTGGCCGGAGATTCGGTTTCGCGCGTCGTGGGCAGCGGGCCGTTCACGGTGAAATAGTGGGCGCCGGCGACCAGAAGTTCTTCCGCGGGGAAACGGGTGATGACTTCGTGCCCGGTAGGCGTGACCACTATTTCTTCTTCGATGCGGGCTGCGCTCCATCCGTCGGTGGAGGGCCAGAAGGTTTCGAGCGCGAAGACCATGCCGGGCTTGATTTCGACGGGATGGTCGAACGAGACGAGGCGGCTGATCACCGGCTTCTCCCAGATGGCTAGGCCGATGCCGTGGCCGTATTGCAGGGCGAAGCAGGCTTCTTCGTTGGGGAAGCCGAATTCTTCGGCCTTGGGCCAGACTGCGGCAATTTCTGCGGTGGTGCGGCCGGGGCGAACGAGTTCGATGGCGGCGTCGAGATAATCGCGGCAGCGCTTGTAGGCGTCGACCATGGCGTGCGAGGCGTAGCCCACGGTGAAGCAGCGGTAATAGCAGGTGCGGTATCCCATGTAGGAGTGAAGAATGTCGTAGTAGACGGGATCGCCGGGGCGCAGGACGCGGTCGGAAAACACGTGGGGATGCGGGTTGCAGCGCTCGCCGGAAATGGCGTTGACGGCTTCGACGTATTCCGAGCCGAGATCGTAGAGGACTTTGCTGACCAGGCCAACGGCTTCGTTTTCGCGGAGGCCGGGTTTCATGGCGCGGTAGAGTTCGTCGTAGGCGGCATCGACCATCATGGCGGACGTGTTGAGGAGAGAAATTTCGTCCTGCGTTTTGATGACGCGGGCTTCGGACATGAGTTGCTGGCCGTCGACTACCTTGAGGCCTTCTTTTTGCAGCGCGAAGAGAACCGGCAGTTCGATGATGTCGATTCCGACCGGCTCTTTGTGCAGGCCGCGCATTTCAAGCTCGATACGGATTTTCTTGGCGACGTCTTCGGCGCGGCCCATCTCGGGCGTCATGGCGCCGCGCAGCATCGAGATGCCGGGGCGGGAGCGCTCGCCGAGCCAGGGACAATTCAGTTGATGATGCTTGGCGGCAGAGCCGAAATCCCACAGGATCGGCTCGTCATTTTGCGGCAGGAGGGTGAAGCGGTTGGCCTTGTCCTGCGCCCACGTTCCGATGTGCGTGGAGGTCAAGTAACGCACGTTGTTCATGTCGAAACAGAGCAGCGAGCCCATGGAAGATTTCTTCAGCAGATCCTTTGCTTTTTGCAGGCGTTCGCGGCGCAAACGGTCAAAGTCGATCCGGTTCTCCCAATCGACGGCCATGGTTCCGTGAGTTTTGAGGGACATAAAATCAGCTCCTAGCTTCTAGCTCTTAGCTGCTAGCTGAGGCCGAGGGCGAGACGCCCTCGGGACAGCCGGCAGGATGCCGGCGCTACTACGCCGGCGCTACGACTTGCCACACATCTTGCTTGCGGCTGCGAACACCGTTTCTTCCGTCGGGACGGTTACGTCTTCCAGCGGCGGAGAAAAGGGAATGGGAACGTGCATCGCGCCCATGCGTTTTACCGGTGCGTCGAGATCGTAGAATGCGCCTTCGGCGATCACGGCCGCGATCTCGGCAGTCGCTCCATAGCGCCCGTAGCCTTCGTCGAGCACAATCGCGCGCGACGTTTTCTTGGCCGAGTCAATGATAGTCTTTTCGTCGAGCGGCCACGTGGTGCGCGGATCGACCACCTCGGCGCTGATGCCTTCTTTTTCCAGCAGAGCCGCCGCGCCCAGCGCCACCTGCACCATGCTGCTGGTGGCGACGAGGGTGATGTCGTCACCTTCGCGTTTTACATCCGCGACGCCGAGGGGAATCGTGTAATCTTCGGCCGGAACCGGGCCCTTCAGCTTGTACATCATTTTGTCTTCGAAAAAGACGACCGGGTTTTCGTCGCGAATGGCGGTCTTCAGCAGACCTTTGGCGTCGTAGGGCGTCGAGGGCAAGACCACTTTCAATCCGGGCACATGGCTGAACCAGGCGTGCAGGGACTGCGAATGCTGCGCGGCCGAGCGGCGGGTCGCGCCCAGGGTGGTGCGTACTACCATGGGGACTTTCCAGTGGCCGCCGGACATGTAATGCACTTTCGCGGCCTGGTTGACCATCTGGTCCATGGTCAGGGTGAGGAAGTCGCCGAACATGATGTCCACGACGGGGCGCAGACCGGTCATGGCCGCGCCGACGCCGATCCCGGTAAAACCGGCTTCCGAGATGGGAGTGTCGATCACGCGCTCGGAGCCGAATTCTTCCACCAAACCGGAGAGAACTTTGAAGGGCGTTCCGGCCTCGGCGACGTCTTCGCCGAAAATGCAGACGCTCGGGTCGCGGCGCATCTCTTCGGCCAGCGCCTCGCGAACCGCTTGCGCAAATGTGAGTTCACGGTCAGGCATAGACGTCCTGCTCCACCTGGTCGACGCTGGGATACGGTGCAGCGACGGCGAATTTGACGGCGGCTTCCATCTCCGTGCGCGCTTCGGCAGCGATCTGATCGAGCGCGGGAGTGTCGGCATATCCCTCAGCCAGCAGCCAGTTCGCGTGCAGCTTGATGGGATCGCGCTCGGTCTTCCACCTCTGCTCTTCCTGCTTGGAACGATAATATTCGCGGCTGATGTCGCCGACGTGATGGCCGCTGTAGCGGTATGTGTCGGCCTGGAGAAAAGCGGGGCCGTCGCCGGCGCGAGCCCGCGCCACCAGTCGTGTCGCGACTTCGTTCACCGCGCGCACATCCTGCCCATCAACCATGGTGGCTTCGAGACCGAAAGCGGTGGCGCGGCCGAGAATCGTTCCGGCCGTGGTCTCCGAGAAATGCGTGTATTCGTTGTAGAGATTGTTTTCGCAGACGTAGATGACGGGCAGCTTCCAGAGCTGCGCTAGGTTCATCACTTCGTAAAGCGAGCCCTGGCCGAGCGCGCCTTCGCCGAAAAAACAGACGGCGACGCGTCCGTTGCCGAGGCGCCTGGCGGCGAACGCCGCGCCGGTAGCGATGCCGACGCTGCCTCCTACGATTGCATTCGCGCCGAGGTTGCCGGTGGCGGGATCGGCAATGTGCATGGAGCCGCCTTTACCGCGGCAATAGCCCGCTTCCTTGCCCAGAAGCTCGGCGAACATGCGGTCGGGGGAAGCGCCCTTGGCCAGACAGTGTCCGTGGCCGCGGTGGGTGCTGGTGATGTAGTCGTCGAGGCGGAGGGCTTCGCAGAGGCCAACGGCAACGGCTTCTTCGCCGCTGTAGAGATGGGCCAGGCCGGGCATGAGGGCGCGGGTGTAGAGTTCGTTGACCTGATCTTCGAACAGGCGGATGCGAACCATCTGGCGATAGGCGCGGAGCCAGCGATCTTTGTCGGTGGCAGTTGTTGCGTTGGCCATCGTTGGCATGTCAATGGATTCGTTTTTTGCCATCCGCCGTTAGCCCCCCGGTCGTAGCGCTTCTTCCGCCCCTTCGGGGCTCGTTCATTTTCCACTTATCTACCCACGGCTTGCGCCGTGGGCTTTATTCTTTCGCCGCTTCGCGGCTCACTTCTTGCCTCCAGACATCTTGCCATCGGCGGTGTTGACGGGAGTTTTGACGTCCGCCATGGTGGCCAGCACGTCGAAGATGCAGGCGAAATCGTATTTGGTCCAGCCCATGGCGCGGGCGGCGGTGAGGAATTCGTTGCTCACGGCTGTGGTCGGAAGGGGCACGTCGAGTTGGCGGCCCAAGTCCATGGCGAGCACCATGTCTTTCTGCATCATGTTGACGTCGAACCAGGCTTCTTCGGGCTGCTCGAGGACGAAGGGTCCACGGTACTGAATCATGGGGGAGGCGACGGCGCTGTGGGTGAGAACGTCGACGGCAACCTCGCGCGCGATGCCGCTCTTCTCGGCCAGCAGCACGCCTTCGGAGAAGGCCAGCATCTGGACCGCGAGGCTGAGGTTGGTGGCGATCTTCATGGAAAGGGCCAGGCCGTTGTCGCCCACGTAGGTGACCTTTGGGCCGATGTCGAGGAGCAGAGGCTTGATTTTTTCAAACGTCTCTTTTCGTCCGCCGACCATGACCGACAACTTGCCTTCCTGCAGCGTAATGACGCTGCCGGAAACGGGAGAATCGACCATGTCGGCGCCGAGGGCGCGCACTTTCTCAGCCAGATCGCGGCTCACCGCGGGGCTGACCGTGCTCATGTCGATGAAGATCTTGCCGGGAGTCAAGCCGGCGAGCAGACCGTCGGGACCTTCGGTAATGGCATGGATGGCGGCGGCGTTGGTGACCATGGCGAAGGTGAAGTCGGAGGCGGCGGCCACGGCGCGCGGCGAATCGGCCCACTGCATGCCTTTCTCGACGAGCCAATGCGCTTTGGCGCGCGTGCGGTTGTAGCCGGTGACGGTGTGTTCCTTGGTCAGCAGCCGGTTCACCATCTGGCTGCCCATGACTCCCAGGCCGACGAATCCTAATTTTGCCATCCGGGCCCTCAGGGGCTAAAGCCCCGCATCATTTTGGCTCTGTTCGGCGCGGCTGAAGCCGCGCCCTTTCAAAGCAACTTCATGAGCAATGCAAGTCGAAGCAACTTCGTGAACCATGCAAGTCAAAGCAACTTCATGAACAATGCGAGTCAAAGCGACTTCGTGAACCATGCAGGTCAAAGCAACTTCATGAACAATGCGAGTCAAAGCGACTTCGTGAACCATGCAAATCAAAGCAACTTCATGAACAATGCGAGTCAAAGCGACTTCATGAACCATGCAAGTCGAAGCAACTTCATGAGCAATGCAAGTCAAAGCGACTTTATGAACCATGCAAGCCAAAGCAACTTCATGAACCATGCAAGCCTACGAAACTGGTTCTACGACTAATGCGTGCTGGGCTTGCCGGGGTGTTTTCCCGGCGTTGCCTGACCATCCTCGCGAACCTGGTCGAGATGTTGGCGCATGGCCTGGCGGGCTTTTTCCGCGTCGTGGAGCTCGACGGCTTCGAGAATCCGCTTGTGATGAACCTGGCCGCGCTCGGGACCGCCCGGGACGCGGAAAATTCGCAGGCGCTGTTCGCGCAGGAGTCCGACGATGGAGTCGAGCAGCGAAAGGATGAGCGGATTGGCGGCGCCTTCGGCCAGGGCCAGATGAAAATCGAGATCGGCCTCGATGTAGGCGTCGGGATCCTGGCCGGCCTTGTCCATAACGGAGACGGCCTCGCGCATGGTGGCGAGCTCGGCTTCCTGGATGCGAGTGGCGGCGAGGGCGGCGATCTCCGGTTCGAGGATGGCGCGCACCTGGGCGAGGTGAGTCGAGCCTTCGGGCTGTCCGATCTTTACCATCAGGTCGAAGGACTGGCGCACGGCCTGAGTCGTGCCGTCGGTGATGAAAGTGCCGCGGCCGGAATAAGCTTCGACGAGGCCTTTTTCACGGAGCGCTTTTACTGCCTCGCGCACGGCAGTGCGGCTCACGCCGAAGCGGTGCGCTAAGTCGCGTTCGGCGGGTAATTGGTCGCCGGGCTTGAGATCGCCGCGGACGATGGATTCTTCGATTTGCTGGACGATTTGCTCGTAGAGCCGTGACGTGCGAACCAACTTGTACACAGCCATGCCCCCCACAGTATCGAGTGCGCCCGAGGTGCCAGTGGTCCGGTTACTATACCGCATATCGGGGGCGGTTTGACGGGTTTGTTCGATGAGGAGCAAGATGGATGCGGTATACAGGTATGGTGGTATGACCTGATGGATATTACAACACTACTGCCTAGGGCGCAACTTGTTTTCAAGCTTAGACAGCAAAGAACGCAACTCGCGAAGGACGCGAAGGGTATCCCGCTGTGCGAAAGAGTGCACAGGTCCTTCGCTTCGCTCAGGATGACAATGAGATCACGTGAAGCCAGCGTAAGGCCATGAACGGCAGAGGGCGCGAAGAGGTCCACCCTGGGGGAGATTCAAGATGCACCAGTTCCGAAACAGGAATTTGCTTGACATGGTTTCGCGGATAGTGGTATGGCTGTCGGACCAACAAATGCATGGAGGGGTTCCTATGCGATCAAGTACGGCCTGTGCTGCCGGGTGCTATGGTGGCCGCCGGATGCGTGTGTCTCGACCTTTACTGCTCACTGCGTTCACGATGCTTCTGCTCTCGGTTGCCGCCCTGGCCCAGTCTACGGCGGGGCGCATTCTGGGCACGGTAACGGACCAGAGCGGAGCCGCAGTCAGCGGGGCCACGGTGGCGGTCACGGATGTGCAGCGGGGCACGACCCGCACGGTGACCACGGATGAGTCCGGCGCGTATGTCGTCCCAAACCTGCAGCCGGGTGCCTACAAAGTCCATGTGGAAGCCAAGGGCTTCAAGACGGTGGAGCGGCTCAATGTGGGGATTGAGGTTGCCACCGACGTGCGCGTGGATTTCGCGCTGCAGCCGGGGCAAGTGAGCGAGACCGTGACCATCACCGAAGAGGTTCCGCTGATCAACACGACTTCGGCCACGTTGGGCGGCACGCTGAGCAACCAGGAGATTAACGATCTGCCGCTGAATGGACGCAACTACCAGAACCTGCTGCAGCTGCGGCCGGGGGTGATGCGTTATCCCGGCGGGGGATTCTCGACGACCAGCGCCAACGGCCTGCGCGCCGAGGACAACGCTTATCTGATTGACGGTCTCTACAACACCGAGCCCTTCTCTGGTCAGGGCGTGATTAACGGGTCGGGAATCGTGGGAGATTCCGCGACCATTCTGCCCATCGACGCCATTCAGGAATTCAATCTGCAGCAGAATCCTCCGGCGGAATATGGGTGGAAGCCGGGCGCCATCGTCAACGTGGGATTGAAGTCGGGCACCAACACCTTGCACGGGACGGCGTTCGCGTTCGGGCGCGACGGAGGGATGGACGCGCGCAATTACTTCAATACGCCTCCGGCGTCGAAGGTCGACAGAACGCTGGAGCAATTTGGGGGAAGCCTGGGCGGAGCGATCGTCAAGGACAAGGCGTTTTTCTTCGGGTCGTATGAAGGCCAGATCTACGACATCGGGAACACGTACAGCGTCACCACGCCTTCCATGGTGTCGATGCCTACGCCGTCGACACCGAACTGCACTTACGTTACGGGCGATTGTGCCAACAGCATTCCGAACGCGGTCGCCGACTTGCAGGCCGCGATTGCTAACGGTCTCATAGCCGGCAACGGGGTTGCCGTCGGACCCAGCGCGGCGAGCGCCAAAATTTCCGGCTGTACCTGGGCGGCGACCGGGGCGGTCACGTGCACTGGTTCGGGATTTCCGATCAACAACAATCCCAGCCCCAACTTCGTCCAGGGATTCCCCAATCAAGCCACGACGCAGGATCTGGTGGCGAAAGTGGACTACAACCTCAACCCGCGCCATTCGGTCAGCGGGACATATTTCTTCGGGAACAACTCTGGAACCGCGGAGGACTTTCCTGAACTGCAAACGCAATGGCGGTCGAAGATACATACCCGCGCCCAAGTGGTAGGAGGGAACTGGATCTGGACCCCGAATGCGCGCTGGGTAAATGAAGCGCGCGCGGGCTACAGCCGCCTGTACCAGCCGACATTCCCGGGAGACATCAATACACCGGCGTCCGGGTACGGTCTCGATACCGGGGTCAGCGGTCCGTACACAGGAGGATTGCCGCGAATAGGATTCGCCGGCGCCTTTGTTCCCGGTCTGGGCGGTTTCAAGTGGCCAAAGTTTCAAGGGCCCGACACGCTCACCCAATTCATCGACCACGTGTCGTACACGGCGGGGAATCACTCCTTCATGTTTGGTGGGGAGCTGCGTCGCGACGGCGTGAGCGGCGGCGCTTTCGGCAATGCGCGAGGGAGCATCACTGTGTTGGGGGGCGTTGCCATAACGGCGGGGGCGGGGTCCACGGCGCTGGAAGACTTTCTTGCCGGGGACCCCTTCAAGGCATCAGTGCAAGTCGGGGATCCCACGCGGCAGATTCACGATTGGGCCTACGGCCTGTTCTTTCAGGACGACTGGCGGGTGCGCAAGAACCTGACCATCAACTACGGTGTGCGCTACGAGTTCAGTACGGTGATCAAGGAAGCGCACAACCGGCTGGGCAACTTTGACCCGAGTTCGCCGACGGGGGTGATTCAAGTTGGAGTCAATGGCGTCAAGAGTCCATACAACTCCGACCCCAAGGATTTTGGCCCGCGCGTCGGCTTTGCCTGGGATGTTACGGGGAAAGGCAACACTGTCATCCGCGGCGGGGCCGGCCTGATGTACGAGCTCGTGAATTGGGAAGCGTTTCTGGCGTTCAACAATAGCTTCGGACTCACGAACATTCCCACCGGAGCCATCATTTCGGGGACGGGAACTGCCAACCAGCAAACTGCTGGAGGCACGATTACGGCGGGGAATCTGGCCATTGGCGTCCCTTTTGGTACGCCTCTTCCGCAATGGGACAGCGCAACTCCGCTCTATGGAAACCTGAGCGGCAGCACGATCAATTGCGATCCCGTCAACGGCTCAGGCCCATGCCCCATCATGAGCGTGGTCAAGAATCTGACGACTCCGTACGTTTGGACCTGGTCCTTGAACGTGCAGCATGCGTTTACTCCGAATGTCTCGCTCGAGCTGGGCTATGTTGGCAACCGGGGCACAAATCTTGCCGGCATACGGGACATTAATCAGGAGTCCCTGAACAGCAATTCGCAAGCGACCCGGCCGTACAATCCGCAGTTTCCCCAGTGGAGCAACATCTTCCAGATGGGAAACGTCTACCGGTCAAACTACGACGGCCTGCAGACCACATTGACGTCGCGAAATTACCACGGCCTGAGCATGGTGCTGGGCTACACCTACTCGCATTCGCTGGATGATGTGGGCGCCAACTGGGACTTCGGAGCCGGGTACGGGTTGCCGCAGGACTCCAACAACGTTAAGGCCGAGTACGGCAACAGCGACTTTGATATCCGGCACCGCTTTACGGCCTCGCTGACCTATGCCATTCCGGGGAAAAAGGGGGCCGGGCAGATGATGGAAGGCTGGGAGATCAATACCATCGCGACCATAGAGAGCGGGCAACCCTGGGGAGTGATTGACTTGACCAACGGGTTCGCCGGGCTCGGAGGACTTCCAGTCAGTCCGCCGCAGGCCAACCCGCAGCGCTGGGATTTTGTCGGCAACCCGTCCGACTTCAAGTCGGGGCCAACGCCTATCCCTTGCTTTGGGTTTGGAAGCGGAGCCTGTGGCAGCGTGATTCCGACGGCGTGTACGGATGCGGCAACGGCGTTGGGCGTCGGCGCCATTCCCGGTTGCTACATGAAAGGCAGATCCGTCTTGATTCCACCGGCGCCGGGGCAGTTTGGCACGATGGGGCGCAACATCTTCCCCGACTCCGGTTTCAAGAATCTGGATTTCTCGATCGCCAAGAACTGGCATTTCGGAGAACGTCTGCGGGCGCAGTTCCGAGCCGAGTTCTTTAACATCCTCAACCACCCCAACTTCGCGAATCCTTATGGTGGACAGAACGGCTTCGGCCTGAACGATCCGGGAGCAATCGGGACGTTCGGTTGCGGATGCACGACGCCAGACGTCGCGGCGGCGAATCCCGCGATCGGTTCGGGAGGGCCACGCTCGATTCAGCTGGCCCTGAAGTTCATCTTCTAGTTCGAAAGCAGGAGCGAATGTCACGGCCGGACGCAACGGGGTCCGGCCTTTTTCACGAGACGAGTTGCCGTTGACAGTATTTAGACCGTTTTCAGCTATAGCGTGGACCCAAGACGCTTGTCATTCCGAGCGAGGCGAGGGATCCAGGTTCTGCTTGCGCCACCAGGATCGCCGCCGCAGGCAAACCCCCAGATCCCTCGCTGCGCTCGGGATGACAGTTGTAATGGGCTCAATATTCGGGATGGCAGTTCGTAATGGGCTCAATATTCGTAGTGGGCTACAGTAACTGTGAAAACTCTCTAGAGCGTGTTTCAAAAACACATTCTGAAGGGTAACGGCCAGATCCCCTCAGGGGCTAAAGCCCGCGATTCTTGGGCACGGGAACGGCCCGG
>Ga0209039_10004202_pt1 | contig 10646 bp, 9 predicted proteins | sample BogFormECP12_OM1_FD_188238 | JGI IMG/M metagenome (GOLD analysis project Ga0209039, IMG submission 188238) | Bog forest soil microbial communities from Calvert Island, British Columbia, Canada - ECP12_OM1 (SPAdes) (version 2) | ecosystem: Environmental > Aquatic > Freshwater > Wetlands > Bog ... | reverse complement strand
CGGATCACCGGCAGCAGCATTCATCACCTCAAGGAGCTGCGGCCCGGCTCGGCGGCGCGGTCCGAGATCCGGGTGCTCTTCGCGTTCTATCCCACCCGCTCGGCCCTGCTACTACGAGGCGGCGACAAGGCCGGAAACTGGAAGCGTGGTACAGGGAGAACATCCCGATCGCCGAGCATTTGTTACCTGAACTACACCACAGAAGCAGAGGAATAGCCCATCATGCCTAAGCACACCCCCCCCTGGACTGGGAGGACCTGGAGCGCGAATTGTACGCCGCCGGGGTTTCCCCCGAGGAAATCGAGGTGGGTGCGCGCCAGTTGCTCGCCCAGGCGCGCGGGCACCAACTCGCTGAGACCCGCAAGCAGTTGGGCCTGGGCCAAAAGCAGATCGCCGCCGCCATGGGGGTGAGCGTCGCCCGGGTGTCCCAGATCGAGCACGGCGAGGTTACCTCCTTTGAGGTCATCGCTCGCTACGTCGAGGCTCTCGAGGGACGGCTGGACCTCGTGGCCGATTTCGGCGACAGGACGGTCCGGCTGCCCGTCAGCGACACCGCGACCGCCGCATGACAGCAATCGCGTCACAGCCTCCCTGGCACGAGCAGGCTGATCCGGCGCTGATTGTGGCCGCGCCTTCCCACCAGGAACCGCGCACAGGACAAACCGATCACGGTCCGTGCGCATGCCCACATCACAGGAGCACGCAAGTATCCGCCGATCTGTATGTGATCGGGCGACAGCGGCAGCGATCGCGCCCAGATCAGGTCGTTGTGTCGATGGCATCCGCAGCCAGGGCAGGCGAAGGGGCGCCCTCTCGTCAAGCTGTCGTGAGGCACCCTCCCCTCAGTAACCACTGACCACCCCGAGGGCCGGGATGGAGCCTCTTTAGATGACTATGACCGTGCTGGACCAGGCGCCGGTGGCCGGCGACGGGGACCAATCTCGTGGCGCGGGCCTGCTGACCGATCGAACCGTCACCAGGCCCGCTGAACCCACCGCCCGGCAGCAGACGCGGCGGTCCGGGCATACCCGGACGGCTTCTGGCGTTGGCCGGCTCGTCACCGGGCTGCCCGGGCTATGACCCTGAGGTTGGCAGCATCCACGGCGCAGGCCGGAAGTTCTCCGAAACCGTCGACTTGCAGGGCCGGCCAGCAGGCTTGGGTCCGGATGGACCCGGATGATGTCGTCATTGACCGGTCTATGCGTCGGCTCAGAGGCCCGCGGGAACCTGGACGCTGTGCTGCCCGGCTTCGGAGGTCGCAAGACAGTGCTGCCGGGCGAGGACAGGCCGTGGCGCCGGCGGCTCGGGTGGCCGCCCTGTCAGCGGTGCCGTCACCAGAGGGCACCGACGGCTGGCCGGCCGGATTGAGAGGCTTTCATGTGGCGGGTGTTCCTGGCGAGCTCGCCGGACGGCGCGTGCTCTTGCCCGCCCGCGCCGTCTCATCTCCCGGCTCCCTTGTTTGCCCGGCGGATCGGGCGTAGCGTGCGAACAGGAAGTAATGCTCGTTTACCTGCGTGTAAACGACATCAGGATTCTGGCTGCCCTGGACCTCGGTAGCGCCTAGCGCGCATCCAAGCCGAGGCGGAATATGACAGCACCTTCTTGCTTGCGGGTCGCGGTCTGCGTCTCCGCACCGGTCATGACGTGGTGCTACGACATAGTGCCACCAGGTCACCACGGCCGCTGGCATGCGGCCGGCCCTTCACGCGCGGCGTGGCCTGAACTCGGGGGCTGCTGCGATGCCCGGCGGTTCCGCGGGCGTGGGTCCCGCCGAGGCGAGGACTTCCCGCTGGCCGCGACGACCGTCAAGGGCCGCACCCGGGCGGCCATGACCACCGAGTTGCTGGCCGCCGCCATTGCCGCGACCGTCGCCTGGTACCGGACCCGGCCGGGCACGCCATGACCACCAAACCGGAGGCGGTCAACGCCATGACAACTCCATTGATCCCCGTGACACCGAAGCCGGCGGCTCTGAACGCCGCAGACCTGTCCCCGGCCGCGGCGTGGTCCAGGCGGGTGCGGCGCATCGGCGGGTTCATCCAGGCCGCCTTCGCCGCCTTCTGGCTGGGGCGGGCGAGCCTGACCATCGGCGGCCGCGCCGGAGATGTCCTGCTCGCGGTGTCTGCCATAGCGGTGATCGGCGTGTTCACCTACGCGATCAAGGTCACGGCCGGCCTGGCCCCCCGGCCAGCCGGCCCGGAAGCCCGGCGGATCGAGCGGTCCGTGACCGTCGCCACCGTCCTCGAACTGGTCGCGGCCTTCGTGCTGCCCGTCATCGTCATCGCAGCCGGCCGCTCGGACTGGGTGCTGCCGTCCATCGTGATCACGATCGGGCCGCTGCTGCTCTGGCTCGACCACCTGGTCCACATCCCCCGCTACCGCCCGGTCGGCTGGGCGCTGATCATCGGGCCGGTCATCCTCGTCGTCACGATGTCGGGCTCCGCGCTCGCGGTGACCACGGGCATCGCCGCCGGCATCCTGCTCCTGGGCACCGCCGCGGCTGGCTTCCACGACCTCGCAAGGCTGCGGCCCGCGGGCCCGGCCCGGCTCAGTACGAAGGCCCGATGATCATGCCTCAGGCTGACAACTCCGTGGCCGGCTTCCGGCCCTTCTTCAACCCCGCCACCGGCGAGTGGATCACCTACACCGCCCTGGCCGAAGACAGCGACGGACAGCTGGTCCGCTTCACCTGGCGCAGCGTTCCCGGCGGCGTGATCACCGAGCACGTCCATCCCCGCCAGGAGGAGCGCTTCACCATCCTGGCGGGCCAGGCGCACTTCACCCTCAACGGTGCGGAGCTCGTGGCCGGAGCGGGCGAGACGGTCGTCGTCCCCGCCGGCGTCCCGCACTCCGAGGGAAACCCCGGGCCGGCCGAGATCGACGGCGTCGTCGAGCTCCGCCCGGCACTGCGCACAAAGGAGTGGCACGAGGCCCTCGCCGGCCTGGTCGCCGACGGCAAGACCACGCCCAGGGGCGCGCCGCGCAACCCGCTCCAGCTCGGCGCCACCTTCTGGCACTTCCGCCACGAAAGCCGGGTCACCTCACCGCCGGTCTGGGTGCAGAACCTCATGCTCCCCCCGTTGTGGGCGCTGGCGAAGGCATTCGGCGTACGCCCCTACTACGACCGCTGGGACAGCCGGATCCGAGGAACAGGCTGACGCCACCCGGAATCCACCCCGGAGGAACACCGAGATGAACGTGACCGATCCGATCCTGCGGGTGTCGGTGGTAAGCACCGGCCAGGTGCAGATCCACCCCGACCACCTGGCGTCGACCTGGCGGCCGACCGCCTGGTGGCTGCTCGCCTCCCGGCGCTGGACCGGGCCCCGGCCGATCAACGCTTACGTCATCGAGCACCGCGACGGCCTGGTGCTGTTCGACACGGGGCAGGACCGGGCCTCGGTCACCGACCCCGGCTACTTCCCCGGCGGCATCACCGGGGTGCTGTACGACCGCCTCGCCCGGTTCGAAATCAGCCCGACCGAGACCCTCAGCGCCGGACTGAACCGGCTCGGCCACGCCGCAAGCGACGTCAAGACCGCGGTCCTCTCCCATCTCCACCAGGACCACATCGGCGGCCTCGCCGAACTCAGTCAGGCCGACATCATCGTTAGCCAGGCCGAATGGGACACGCTGTCCAGCCCGCTGCCCGAAATGCGCGGGCTGATGCGCCGCCACATCGACCTGCCCGGCCTGCGCTGGCACCGGATCGAGCCCGAACTTACCGGCGACCCCGGTCTTGCCCCATTCCGGGCGGGTCACGACCTGTTCGGTGACGGCAGCCTGGTCCTGCTGCCCACCCCCGGGCACACACCCGGCTCCATGTCGCTGCTCGTTCGCCGGCCGGACCTGCCGCCGCTCATCATGGTCGGCGACCTGACCTACGACGCGCACCTCCTCGAGGCCGGCCATGTCCCCGGGGTCGGCAGCCGAGGCCGCCTGCGGGAAGCCACCGCCATGATCAACACCATGCGCCAGCGGACTCCGGCCCTGGCGATCCTGCCCGCCCATGACCCGGGAGCGGCGAGCCGCCTGGCCCAGGCCACCGGCCAGGCCCCGAGGGTGGCGACCACGTAGCCATGCTGGCGATCGATACGCTCGAGGCCATCCAGGCCGACGGCACCACCCAGTGGATCCGCATCCGCGGGGCGGACGCGTCCAACCCGGTGCTGCTGCTGATCCAGCAAGGTCCCGGCCTGCCGATGATCAACGAAACGCGCCGCTTCGAGCACCTCCTCGGGCTGGAACAAGCCTTCACCGTCGTCTACTGGGACCAGCGCGGCTGCGGCCGCTCGCTGCGCAGACGCCAAGACCGGGCCGGCATCACCCTGGAGGCGATGGCAGGCGACACGGTATCTCTCCTGGATTACCTCCGGAACCGCTTCGGCGCGAAGACATACGTCGCCGGTTTCTCTTTCGGAGCAACGATCGGAGCGTACGCCGCCGGACAGCGCCCGGACCTGGTCGCGACGCTGGTGGCGGTAGGAATGGACATCGACGGCGCCGCCGCCGGCAGCGGTGCCTATGACTTCGCGCTCGCCGCAGCCCGCCAGCGTGGCCACCGGCGCGCGACCCGCCAGCTCGAGGCCATCGGCCCGCCCCCGCACCTCAGCTCGAAACAGTTCACCACCCGGGTCCGCTGGGCCACCAACTTCGGCGGGGTCACGACCGGCGAAAGCTACGCCACCCTGGCGCGCGGACTGGTCGCCAGCCTGGTGCGCTCACCCGATTACTCGGCCGCGGACATCATCCGGACCGTCCGCAGTATCAGCGCGACACAGGCCGCGCTGCTGCCTGAGCTGGCCACCATGGACCTGGCCCGCACCGTGCCCCGCCTCGACGTCCCCGTCGTCATGGTGCAAGGCCGCCACGACCAGGTAGCCCCCGGCGCAGCCGCACAGCGGTACGCCGGCTCCCTGCAGGCGCCGGGCAAGCGCCTGGTGTGGTTCGACAACTTCGCGCACACGCCCCACCTGGAAGAACCCGGCAAGTTCCGGGACCTCCTCCTGGGAATCCGGGAGCCAACGATGCAACAGGACGTCACCGCCGACAGCGGGCCGCCACGACAGAAGAAACTATGAACGGGGCACGCTCCTGGATGCTCTACGGCGCCGTCGGCCACACCGGCGCGCTGATCGCCCGGCACGCGCAGCAGCGCGGTCACCGGCCCCTGCTCGCAGGCCGGAGCGCGCCCGCCATCGCCGCGCTGGCCGAGGACCTCGACCTGCCCTGCCTGGCTCTGGCCCTGGACGACCCGGCCGTACTGAACGGCGCGCTGGCCGACGTGGACCTGGTCCTCAACGCCGCCGGCCCGTTCCTGCACACGGCAGCCCCGCTCGCGCAAGCCTGCCTGGCCGCAGGCGTCCACTACATCGACATCGGCAACGAGCTGCAGGTCTTCCGCACCCTCTATGACCTGCACCAGCGCGCCCAGCAATCCGGCGTCACGATCATCCCCGGCGCCGGGTTCGGCGTCGTGGCCACCAACTGCCTCGCCCGGTACGTCAGCGACGCAGTCGGCGGCGCCCGCAACCTCGAAGTCGCAGCCAGGGCCGCCACCGCCCGGCAAGGCCCCGGTATCGCAGCGTCCATACGAGAGAACCTCCCCTACGGGGGCTGGACTCGCCGGGCAGGCCACCTGCACCCGCAAGCGCTCGGCTCAGGCACCATAACGATCACCCTCCCCGGCGGGCCCTGCCGCATCATGCCCTTCCCCACTGGGGACCTGGAAGCCGCCTTCCAGGCCACCGGGGCCCCCGACATCACCGCGTACTCCCCTGTACCAGACGATCCTGCCGTCGATCCCCGGGCCTCCGATACCGGCGCGGCGGAACCCCCCGTCTACCAGTCAGTCGGGTGGGCGCGAGCCGCCGGCCCGGACGGCGCCACCGCCGAAGCCTGGCTGCAAACCGGCGAGTCCTACGCCTTTACCGCCGCCGCCAGCATCCGCGTCATCGAGGAAACTCTCGAGCGATCCGTGCCCGGAGCGTTCAGCCCCGCCGCGGCGTTCGGCGCCGACTTCGCCCTCACCATCCCGGACACTGCCCGGATCGACACCATCCCCGCGGAAACCCCTTCCCGCGGTCCTCTGGAACGAAGTCACCTGGACCACATGCGGCGCGGAACTAGCCGGGCGGGCTTATGAGCAGGCCTGGATGTTCGGAACGCAGTTCGTCTACGGCAACCCGACCACCTCGCTGGCTACCGACGGTGATCTGCGCGTCGTCGGGCTCCAGGACGGAAGCGCGGTCACCAGCCGCGCCGTGGTCATCGCGACCGGCGTTTCCTACCGGCGGCTCGCAGTCCCCGGACTGGAATCGCTGGCAGGCGCCGGCGTGTTCTACGGAGCCGCGACGACACAGGCCCAGGCTCTGGCCGGGAAGCGGGCATTCGTGGTCGGCGGCGGTGACTCGGCCGGGCAGGCGGCCCTGCACGTATCGAAGTACGCGCAGCATGTCACCATCCTCGTCCGCTCGACGTCCCTGGCAGCGAGCATGTCCCAGTACCTGATCCGCGAGATCGAAACCGCGCCCAACATCGAAGTCCGCTACAGCACCGAGGTCGCGGGCGGCGGCGGCGATGGACGCCTGGAGCAGCTCAGCCTCCGGCACCGGGACACCGGCGATATCGAGACAGAACCGGCCAACGCGCTGTTCGTCCTGATCGGCGCGCAGCCATACACCGACTGGCTGCCAGAGGCGGTCGGACGCGACCCATGGGGCTTCGTCCTGACCGGCCCGGACCTGGCCAAACGCTGGACCCTGCAACGGGAACCCTACCTGCTCGAAACCAGCACACCCGGTGTGTTCGCCGCGGGCGACGTGCGGCACGGCTCGGTAAAGCGCGTGGCGTCAGCCGTCGGCGACGGGTCGATCGCCATTCGCCTGGCGCACGACTACCTTGCGTAAGCGCCTGCGAGGCGCAGGGGCCTAACTGGCCGAGATGGGACGCGCCAATCCGGCAAGCACGCTCAGGCGCCGGATCGCCGCCGACCGCGGACACATGAAGCAGTCTCCACGGCCATCCGACGCCAACGGCCGCCCGCCAATCCAGCTGACGCACAGTATTAATTAATCTGTGCTCCGCCGTCCCTGGCGTCGAACCAGCCACTAGTCACGCATACTCGGCAGGGAGGCGCGAATTGCAATCAATCGGCCACGGGTTGTTAGTTACATTCTGTTATCGTCACCGCCGCCCCAATCGCCAAGGATCGCCGGGCCACGGAACCGGCATCTGCATCCGGGCTGAAGCGCCGCTCGCTAATTCGTCACAGGTGTCAGGATCTGTCGTACAGTATCAGCGGGGGTCGCCTGCGTGGCGTCATTGCCCTGTCCCCCTTTTCCCGCCACGGGGCTGCACCTCGGTCGTGTGGCTCCCAGTTTGGCTCCCAGGAGTCGTTAGCAGTGCTAATGTTCGAATGCCGGGACTTCGCTGGAACCTCGATGCGCGACTCGAACCGACAGCCTCACCCCGCTTGGCTTGTCCGCTCCTGCGCTCGATGATGGCCCCCATCGGGCGGGCCGCCTTGGGTGGCATGGACGCCACCTACGGAACCAGCCGCGATCGGTACCGATTTGGCTGACGCTCTCGCGATGCTGTAGTCGCTAACGGCTGCCAGCGCCCCCACGGCCGGAGCGGCCCAACGGTCCGCACTCTCTGGGCGTTTATTCCCGGCCGCAGGCAGCGCCCGCCGTATCCTCCTGGTCGAGGCATCGATGACCATGACGTCCGTGGCGCGATGTCGGGTGTTATCCGGGCACGCCCTTCGGGGCGCGGTGAAGATCAACCTCGCCGGCCGGGCGGTCAGCGTGGATGGGCAGCCGGGGCTTGCGCCCCGGTTCGGCCCGCAGAGATGACGGTTTTAGGACTCGTGAGACACCGCAGCTGCTCGCCGGAGAGAAGCTGAGGGGCCAGGTCACCGTAGTTCGCGGCGGCACGGGCGGGATCGGCACGGCGATTGATCACAGCCGGCCGCCCGGGGAGGTGCCGCATATGTCGCAACTTTTGGTGCTCGGTCGCGTTGTGCTGCATCATGGGTCGGGTGTGGCCGGTCAACGGCGGGCGGCGGATGTGACAGTGGCTTGGGAGGGCGGCGGTGCGAGGCTGCTGGTCCGAGATGTGTTGTTGCGCGATGGGTCGACGCTGCGCCTGCAGGCTCCGGTGCCGTCGGATTTCGGGGACATTAAGGCGTTCTACGATGGCCTGTCGCCGGAGAGCCGCTATTTCCGCTTCCATGGCTATGGCCGTACCGATGGCGCCGCGCGTGCAGAAGCTGAGGCCAGTGGCGTTGACCGCCTTGCGCTGCTCGGCCGGCACGACGGCCGGGTGGTGGCTGTTGCGAGCTATGACGGGCTGCGCGAGCCCGGTGCTGCCGAGGTCTCGTTTGCGGTGGCCGATGCTCTTCAGCGCCACGGGATCGGGACCCGGATGCTGGAGCAGCTCGCGGCGATCGGGGCGGAGCGGGGGATCCACCGGTTCGACGCGGAGGTCATGCCGGACAACTACCCGATGCTGGGGGTGTTCGCGCATGCCGGCTTTGCCGTGCGGCGCCGGAGCTCGTTTGGTGAGCTGACTGTTTCGCTGGATATCGCGCCGACGGAGGCGGTGCAGGAGCGGATCGATGAGCGCGATCATTTCGCCGCGGTCGCATCCTTGCAGCCGGTCCTGGCGCCCGCGTCGGTCGCGGTAGCCGGGGCCGCGGCGGCGCCGGGCAATGTCGGCCGCGCGGTGCTGGCGAATATCATCGGCGGCGGCTTTCAGGGTGTCGTGACACCGGTGAACCACGCGGGGGGTGTGGTGTGCTCGATGCGGGCCGCTCGCAGCGTGGGTGAGCTGGACGCCGCTCCGGAGCTGGTGGTCATCGCGGCCGCGGGCGATGAGCTGCTCGAGTTCGCCGCCGATGCGGCGGCGAACGGGGCCAGGGCGCTGCTGGTTATCCCCGCCGGTGCCGAGGAGGACGGCGCGGGGCCGGCCGGGCGGGAGCAACGGCTGCTGGAGATCGTGCGCGGCGCGGGCTTGCGGATGGTCGGGCCGGACTCGTGGGGGGTGCTGAACACCGCCGCAGAGGTCAGCTTGAACACCACGTTCACCGGCGCAGTCGTGCGCGCCGGGGGGCTGGCGATCGGCTCGCAATCGGGCGGGCTCGGGCTGCTCGGACAGGCGGCGGCCCGGCAGCTGGGGGTTTCGATGTTCGTCTCGGTCGGCGACCGCGCCGACGTTTCGACCAACGACCTGCTCGAGTGGTGCGAGCAGGACGAGCGGACAGCCGCAGTGATGCTGTACGTGGAGACGTTCGGCAATCCCGAGCACTTCACCCGGATCGCGCGGCGCGTGTCGCGCAAGAAGCCGATTCTGGCTCTCAAAGGACGTCGCAGGGGCGGGCTGGCGCGCAGCGAACCGCTCTCGGACACGGCTGCGGCGCTGCGCGGCGACGCGGTCGCCGATGCGCTGTTGCATCAGGCCGGGGTGCTGCGGTTCCGCGGCGGCGAGGAGCTGTTCGACGCCGCCGTGTTCTTCGAAAGCCAGCCGCTGCCGAGCGGACAGGAGATCGGGATCGTGAGCAACTCGCCGCGGATGGCGACGCTTGGCGCCAACGCCTGCGCGGCGCGCGGGCTGCAGGTCGGGCAGCCCAGCCAGGCGCGCAACCCGCTGGTGCTGGGGATCAGCGCCGGGCCGGGCGAATACGCCGCGAGCATCCGCCAGCTGCTCGGCGATGCCGGCATCGACGCGCTGACGGTCTACTACTCCGACCGTCTCGGCGGCGACCCGGAGGCCGTGCTGGAGGCGATCTGTGCCGCCTCGGCGGGGCAGCCCAAGCCGGTGGTGGCATCTGTCGTGCGGTCCGATGGCCGGCTGCCTGCGCGGACGGGCCCGGGCGTGCCGAACTTCTTGTTCCCCGAGTCGTGTGCGGCCGTGCTCGCCCGCGCGGCCGAACGCCGCGACTGGCTGTCACGGCCGCTCGGCCAGCCGCCGCACTACCCTGACCTGGACGGGGCGGCGGCGCGCGCGCTGATCGCCGCGCTGCTGGAGCGCGAACCCGCCGGCGGCTGGCTTTCGCTCGATGAGGCAGAAGCGCTGCTGGCCACGCACGGAATCCCGGTGACCGCCTCGCATCGCTGCCGCGAGCTCGAGCGCGCGGTTGCCGTCGCCGCCGAAAGCGGCGGCCCGGTGGCACTGAAAGCCGACCTTGCCGCTCCTGCGCACGCGAGTGACATCGGCGCCGTGCTGCTCGGGCTGGAGGGCGATTCGGCGGTGCGATCCGGCTGGCGCGAGCTCCAACGGCGGGTGCTGGCCTCTGGCCGGGAATGGACCGGAGCGATCGTCCAGCCCCTGGTGCCACCCGGTTCCGACATGCTGGTGGGCACGGTCAACGACCCCGATCTGGGCTCGGTGATCGCGGTCGGCCTGGGCGGACTGCAGGCCCGCCTGACCGAGACGGCTGCGTTCCGCCTGCCGCCGGCGACGGACACCGAAGCCGACGAGCTGATCGACTCCGCCAAGGGCGTCGCCGCTGAGCTGAACGGATTGCGCGGCAGCGCCCCGCTCGACCGGGAGGCGCTGCGCGAGCTCATCCTGCGGTTCACCCTGCTGCTCGCACAGGTCCCCGAGCTCGTCGAGGCCGACCTCAACCCCGTCCGGTGCATGAC
>Ga0209039_10004201_pt1 | contig 10646 bp, 7 predicted proteins | sample BogFormECP12_OM1_FD_188238 | JGI IMG/M metagenome (GOLD analysis project Ga0209039, IMG submission 188238) | Bog forest soil microbial communities from Calvert Island, British Columbia, Canada - ECP12_OM1 (SPAdes) (version 2) | ecosystem: Environmental > Aquatic > Freshwater > Wetlands > Bog ... | reverse complement strand
AACCTCAGAAGAAAGAGACAACGGCAAGGCAGGTCGTCCTTTTGGAGAATGCAATGACTGTACAAATTATACCCAAATCGACCCAACATACCGGCATGGCCTTATCGACCGAAGGCTCGGTTGCCGCTTGGCAAGTGACGTTTCAGATCGACGGGGATGATTCTCTCCACGCTGCTGTGTCTATTCCCCTGGCGGGACCGCCCACGCATCATGAAGCGCAACAGAAGGCGCTCAAAATGCTACAAGTCTTTTTGAACGATGCCTGTGAGGCGGCAAAAAAATATCAATTTTCAAATTAGGGCACAGGTGACCATAGTTCACCGTTCAACATTGGATCAAGCCGCGCATGGGTTTTAATGTGGCTGCTCCGCGGCAGGCTTCTTCGGAGAGTTGCCGTCGGGCGGGACTGTCTCCGGCGGGCCCATCGCCGTTTATCAGTACGACGCCGCGCACAATTTGCGCGCCATCGTCAGCACCGGGCCGGACGGCACGCCGGTGGCCGGTTACCGGTACACGCTCGACGGCAACGCCAACCGCACCGCGGTGAGCGCGCTCGAGCCTTTTACCGCGGCGGTTTCCTTCCCCGCCTACTCGCTCGCCTACGATGCCGCCAACCATCCGGTGACTCGCAGCGACGGCCAGAACTACAAGTACGATTCGCGCGGCAACCTCATCGCCATTCAGGGGTCCCGCAACGTCACCCTCGGCTACGACGTGTTCGGCCGCTTGCAGAGCTTCAACGCCGATCATTCGACAACTTACGGCTACGATTCCACGGGCCTTCGCGTGGTGCGCACGGTGGATGGAACGTCCCGCCTTTTCCTCTACGATCTCTCCGGTTCCGAGCCGCGCGTGGTGATGGAGATGGACGGCTCCTACACGCCCATCGCCTGGTACGTCTACGGCCAGGGTCTTCTGTGGAAAGTGGCCGCCGACAGTTCGACGTACTTCTATCACTTCGATGGCGACGGCAACGTGGTGGCGCTGTCGAGTCCCACTGGGGGCGTGGTGAACCAGTACCGTTACGATCCCACCGGCCGCCTGATGGCCTCGGGCGAGACCGTCGAGAATATGTTCCGCGCCCGCGGACAGGCCGGGTGGATGGACGACGGCAACGGCCTCGTCTTTACCAACAGCCTCTATCGGTTTCCGGAATTGCGACTGACCCTGCCCGCCACCGCCGACCCATCGCCGCCCTCTTCGGACCTGTCGCCGCCATTCCCGGGCGCCGGGGCTTGCTTCTTTCAGGGCGTCTCGAACTGCCTGTTCGCCACTAGCGGGAGGGACCGGTGATGCGCCGGGCCGTCTTCGTGCTTTTTGCCGCCGTGGCGCTCAGCCGGGCCGTGTCCGGCCAGACGACGATATTGAGCCCCGGTGTCGCCGTGCAAGGACACCTCGAGCCGGACGCCCGATTCCCGTACGGCTTCTACACCAGCCCTAGTGACGTCGTTATCATCCGTCTGCTGTCGCTCAGCCAGGACAACTCGCTCCAATTCCTTGTGTCGTGGAATTACAGCTCTGCGGGTTTCCCGCAGATCATTAACCGCCAGAGCTATTCGGTTCCCAATTCGATCCCGGGCGGTCCGCCGGGTTACACGCCCGGCCCGGCCGCTGTCGGCGTCACCTACGGTGGAGAATACCACCTTCCCGGCGGCAGCCAAGGCTATTACACGATCACGGTTTCCAGCGGCAACCAGGCCGCCGGGGATTTTCTGCTGGTTTACACCAGCCTGAAGGGGAACTGCCCGTGGAACAATCCGTCCTGCGGGGTTGCGCAGCCTCTCAACTGCGGCGTCCCGGCGGTGAATCGGCAGATCGGCTCGCCCCCGCCCCCGCCGGTCACCCCACCGCAGCCGGCCCCCCCGTGGATGCAACTCGATAGTTACCAGTTTCAAGCCAACCCCGGCGACATTCTCAGCGTGCGGGTTGCCAAGTACGCCACCCAGACCATGCCTCTCGCTTCCGGTTTTAACCCGGGCGTGCTGGCTTACGACTCGTCGGGAAACATGCTCTATCTCAATTCCGTCACCGGCCAGTTCGCCGCAGCCGAGACCGGCTCGGTAACCGGGGCGAGAATGGATGTGCCGGCGCCCGCCGACGGCGTCGTCAACCTCGTGGTTTTCGACGTGGCTAACCAAACCGGCAATTACGGAATCTCCGTCTCCACGCTCAACCGTCCGTGCGGCGCCATGTCTCTCGCCTGCGGCTCCACGATGCAGGGAACGCTCTCCAACCCCCTCGCCGTCGATTCCTACAAGGCCTCCCTCTCGAGCGGCGCTACCATTTCCATTCGCACCGCGGGCACGGACACCAACGGCTCCCTGGTGCCCGTCTTCGAAGTGTACGATCCCCAGGGGAATCCAGTATCATCCGCCCAGTCGGCCATGACCGCAACATTCAAGGCCAGCATTCAGGGCGACTATACGGTTCTTGTCGACAGCGCGACTTACTTGCAGACCGGCGGCTACGCCATAGCGTTCGCGCGGCTCGACGTGCCTTGCAACGCAGGGGGGGCGCCGCTGCAGGCGCTTTCCTGTGCCTCGGTGGTGGATGGCTCCATCACCGGAGCGCTGCAATCGAATTCTTACTCGTTGGCTGCCCAGGCCAACGACGTCTTCATGCTGCGTCTCGAACAGACCAGCCCAAGCTCCGCTTTCCGGCCGCGCGTGAATGTCTACGATCCGCGCGGAAATCCCATTCAGTTCGTCAACACCAGCTCTCTGGCGCCCCCCCTGATCTTCACCGCTCCCACCGACGGGTCCTACACCTTGTCGGTCTTGGACAGCAGCCCCGCCGGCGGCCAAAGCGGCACATATTCGTTTTCGTTGGTGCGGCTGAACCGGCCCTGCAATGCCCCGGTCCTCGGCTGCGGCGCGCTGGCGGCCGGCAGTTTTTCCCGTCCTCTCGTATCCTCCGTCTATACCTACACCGCCGCGGCGGGTGAGTCGTTCACGCTCCGTATGTTGGACTATACCGGCGCGCTCCAACCCGATCTGGAAATCTACGACCCGCAGGGCAACCCCTTGGGGCAGAGCGCTTCCGGCAACGTCACCAGCGTGGATGTGTCCCAGCCCGCGGCAGGCGTCTACACCGTGGTGGCGATGGACGCCAGCGTCCGCCAGGCCGGAGGGCCTTTCGGTATCGAGTTGCTTCGCACCAAGAACGCCTGCTCGGCGGCCGCGCCGCAGGGTACTACCGTGACCGGCGTTATCAACGGCGGGGAGCCATACCTCTCCTACAGCATACCGGCCGGCAACGGGGACGCTCTGTTGGTGCGCAGCGCCTCCGTCACGCCCGGCTTCGCCGCCCAGATGGACCTCTACGACCCCACCGGCGTCCACCTCGATTCCAGCACTTTCGCGCTCTCGCGCCCGGTCTCCGTAACCGGCGCCTATACGGTGATCGTGGGCGCTTCCGCCCCGCTCACGGCCGGCGGCTACGCGCTTTCCTGGCAGTTGCTGAACAATCCCGCCGCCACATCGGCCTTGCAGTGCGGCGGCTCTACCACCGCCTCGCTTTCCGCCGCCAGCCAGTTTCGCTACTACCTCGCCGGCGCCAATGCGGGCGATCTGATGCGGCTGGTCTTTACCAAGCTCTCCGATAGTTTCTTTCCACAGATCGAGCTGTTCGATCCCACCGGCGCGCGGCTCACCGGGGCTTCCGATATCAGCGTGAAGGCCAAGTCGGGCGGCGCGTACCTGGTGGTGGTGAGCCCCTCCACCGCCGCCACCGAGACCGGCTCGTTCACGGTGGCCTTCCAGCGCCCCAACAATCCGTGCTCCCCCACCACCCTGACGTGCGGACAATCGACCTTGCGCCAGGTCGGCATCCCCGGCCAGCTCGATACATTCGTATTCGCCGGCACTCACGGCGGCCTGGCCGACATCAAGCTGGCTTCGCGTTCCGGCAGCTACTCCCCCTACGCGGAGTTATATGACTCCTCCGGCAACCGGCTCACCGCCGGTTCGGGCGGGCAGCTTACCGCCGTGATCCCGACCACCGGCGCCTACACGCTGCTGGTCCGCGACCGCCTGGGAGTCGGCGTGGGCAGCTATCGCGCCAGCTTACAGGACGATTACAACCCCTGTTCCATCTCCGACACGGAACTGCCCGTGGTGACTCTGCTGAAGCCTACCATCGGCGACGTGGTTGCCGGCGGCAACACTTACCGCATTCAGTGGCAGTCGGACGACAACGTGGGGATTGCCAGCCACGATATCGCGCTTTCGACGGATGGCGGGCAAACCTTCCCTACGGCCATTGCCGGCGGTCTGGCCGGTAATACCCAAACCTACAACTGGTTCGTGCCGCCGGACATCGCGCCCAGCCGCACGGCGGTGATCCGCGTAACCGCCACCGACGCCGCCGGCAACGCGCAGTCCGCCGTGAGCGGCCTCATTTCCCTGATCGGTTCCGGATTCACCGCCAACAGTACCGCCGCCTACACCTACGACTCGTTGAACCGGCTGACGCGGGCCGTCCTGGGCGACGGACGCACCATCGTCTACACTTGGGACGCCGCGGGCAATCTGGTCGCGATCACGGTGTCGGGGCAGTAAGGGCGCGGACCCTCACAGGCGGATGAGGCTCAGGTCCAGGATGTACGGATTCGCGGTGCGGACCAGTTGAAGAGTGGCCTCCGGGGGGACGCTCTCGAGGTTCAGCCGGGCAACCGCCGCTTCGGCGCCTTCGAAGACCACGTTCTCCATTTCCTGGACGTTGATCTTCACCGCACTGATGGCATCGAGCACCGATGCCAGCACGCCTGGCCGGTCGAGATGCCGCACCACCAGCGCGCAGGTGGCGGGCGTCTTTCGGGCAAGATTCACGACATTCGGCGGCTTGCCGGTCTCCTGGAATATGCGCACAATCCGTACCGCCTCCGCTGCAATGGCCTCTTGCGCCTCTTCGGTGGACGCGCCGATGTGGTGAGTGCCGTAAATCGCCGGCGTCTGTGCGATCTCGCTTGTGAACTCGCCCGTCGCGCCGGCGGGCTCTTCGGCGAAGACATCCAGACCCGCGCGAATGCCCTTTTCCCGAATGGCGGCCTTCAGCGCCTCCTCGTCGACGATTTCGCCGCGAGCCGTGTTGATGAAATAGGCGCCCTTCTTCATCGCCGCAAAAAAGCCGGCGTCGCACAGCCGGCGCGTTTCCGCCCCCAAAGCCAGATGCACGCTCACGATGTCGGCCGTCGCGGCGACTCCGCGGGCCGAATCTCTCCGCTCAATGCCCAACGCTTCCGCTCTTTCCGCGCTGAGACTGCGGCTCCACGCCACCACTCGCATCCCGAAAGCTCTCGCGCGCGGTATCATCTGGCTGCCGATGCTGCCCACTCCCAGCAAGCCCAGAGTGCGGCCGTAGAGGCCTCGAGCCTTCGAGAATTCGGCCTTGTTCCACTTGCCGGCGCGGAGCGAGATCACGTTGTCCGCTATGCGCCGGTCGAGCGCCAGAATCAGCGCGAACGCCAACTCCGCCACCGCCATCGAGTTCTTTCCCGGGCAGTTCGAGACGTAGATGCCCCGGCGAGACGACGACGCCAGGTCGATGGTATTGTAGCCGGCGCCCGCGCGGACCACCAGCTTGAGCGGCCCGGCCGCCAGCACAGCCTCGCCGACTCTGGTCGAGCGCACGATCAGCACATCCGGCTTGAACTCGGCCACCCGCTCGGCCAGCGCCTGGTCCTTCAATCCGGGTTCACAGGAAACCTCGCACCCGAGCCCGGTCAGGCCGTCCAGCCCGGACTGCTCGAACTTGTCCGCTACGAGTACTCGCATGAGTCGCCTCCCCAGCCGTCTCCCGACTCCCGGCTGCTGTTTGATTGTACATCTGTCCGTCCGAGGCGCGTCTACCTGGGCTTCGACTCTTCCGTGCGCGTTGCCCAGCTCACCGCCAAGCTGACCTTCTGACCGCCGCACTTTCGGAATTACCGGTCGGCGCGGAAGACAACAACGGCCTGTTCGGGCATGCGCAGGCCGGCGGTCTGCATGGTGATGCCGGTGGCGGCGGCTTAGGTTTAGTGCACGAGATGAAAGCACTTCAGGGAAGCCTGGCCAAGTGGGCTCGCACCAGTTGAACGTCCTCTTGGGCGAAGGGGAGGGGATGATCGGACATCTGTTGGTAGTCCCGGCTGTTCCAGTGCGCTTTCATCACTCCATCCTCCGAATGGCGTGCGACGCCTTCCAGCACGTGCGTGATTTCATGCGCCAGGACGTGAGCCAAGAGCACCGAGGTCAGTCGACGCGTAGTGGCGGCTGCCACGCGAGGGTAGAAGATGTGAATGCAGACGCCGGTTTTTCCGGGAACGGCGTAGGCCATGGCGTCCTCCGGGAAGCGAGCGGCGGCTCTCTCGTCGAATTCGACTTCCAGGATCTCACTCGCCTGAGCGGTGCAAGGTGCTGACAGGCGCGCCGCACGGGGGGCCCCCTCTTTCCATTCCAGCCTGACTCCGATCCCTGCGAACATGTCGGCGACGACGGTTTTGGCGCGGACCAGAACAAACGTCGGCGCGACCCCGAGGTTTTCCAGGTGAACTACCACCACCGATTCCACCTTCGGCTCACAAGCCTGGGCGCCGTAACATGCTGCCGAAGCCGCCATCCAAACCGTCGCAACCACCAATTTCCGCGTTCTCATTGCGCTGCTCCCGGCCAAAACGCGCGAGCAGCCAGAGAAAGCCGCCAGGATCGGCAGTTCAGGGTGTAAAATCCTAATCAGCAGAAAGGGCTGACCCTGATGGCCGACGCCCCCGGCGAGGTGACCCTGTTGCTGGCCGAGATGAGATCCGGCCGGAAAGATGCCCTCACCAGGTTAGTGCCCCTGGTATACAACGAGCTCCGCCGCCTGGCGGGGCGCTACATGCGGGACGAACGCACGGGCCACACGCTGCAACCCACGGCCCTGGTTCACGAAGCGTTTCTGCGGCTGGCGGGCCAGGACCGGGCGAACTGGCAAAACCGGGCGCAGTTCATGGGTATCGCGGGGCAACTCATGCGCCGGATTCTGGTGGATCACGCGCGGAAACGCTACGCCGCCAAGCGAGGCGGCACTCTGGTCACCCTGGACGAGGGGATCGGCAACCAGCGCTCGACCGCGGCGCAACCGGAGGAGATCCTGGCGGTGGACGAGGCGCTGGCGCGGCTGGACCGTCTGGATCCGCGGCAGGCCCGGGTGGTGGAATTGCGGTATTTCGGTGGGCTCTCGGCGGAGGAGACGGCCGAGGCCATGGGGATGTCGCAGCGCACGGTGGAGCGGGAGTGGACCACGGCGAAAGCCTGGCTGCGAGCGCAACTCGCCGGGGAGGAACCGGCGTGACGCCCGAGCGCTGGTGGCGCATCAAGGAAATCTATCAGGCGGCTGCGGAGCGCTCCCCGGAAGAGCGCGACGCGTATCTGGCGGAGGCGTGTGGTGCCGACGCCGGCTTGCGGCAGGAGGTCGAGCGCATGCTCCGGCACAGTTGGGGCGAAGGGCCGCTGGACCGGCCCGCCTGGGACGGTGCGGCGCTCGACAGCGGGCTATCGGCGGGCGCCCAACTGGGGCCCTACCAGATCCTGGAAGAGATCGGAGCGGGCGGCATGGGCAGGGTCTACAAAGCCCGCGACACCCGCTTGCGCCGGACGGTGGCTTTAAAGACGCTGCCGCCGGCGCAATTCGACGATCCCGGCAGCCGTGAGAGACTCATGCGTGAGGCGCGGGCGGCGTCCGCGCTCAACCACCCCAACATAGTGACGGTCTACGATATCGGCTCCGCGGGCGGTGTGGACTTCATCGCCATGGAGTATGTGGATGGCTGCCCGCTTTCGCAACTGATTCCGCCCACGGGATTCCCGGTGGCGCGCGCGCTGACATATGCCATCGAGATCGCCGATGCGTTGGCGCAGGCGCACGCCGCCGGCGTAGTCCACCGGGACTTGAAGCCCGCCAACATCATGGTCACGGAACCCGCGGATGGGAGCGCCGGCCGGATCAAACTGCTGGACTTTGGTCTGGCGCGGCGCGTGCACCTGCCGGAAGGGGAATCTACGACTCTTACGGTGGCGGGAGAGATCGCCGGGACGCCCGCCTACATGTCGCCGGAGCAGGCCGAGGGCAAACCAGCCAGTGAGCGGTCGGATGTTTTCTCTTTCGGAGCGGTGCTGTATGAGATGCTGGCGGGCCGGCGGCCCTTTTCCGGCGATTCGGCGGCAGCGATCATGGCCGCGGTGCTGCGGGAAGATCCGCCGCCGCTGGCGGGCGTGCCGGCGGAGCTGACCACCCTGCTCAGCCACTGTCTGCGGAAGGACGCCGCGCGCCGTTTCCAGCACATGGACGACGTGAAGGCCGGGCTGGAGGAACTGAGACAGACCGGGGGTGGGGCGGCCACATTTCTGCCGCACACCTCAAAGAAGCTCCGGAGGATTGCGATTCCCTTCCTGCTGGCTGCCGTGCTCGTCGCCGGCGGCCTGTACTACCGCGCGCATCAGGCCAAGCCGCTCACGGACAAAGACTCCATTGTCCTCGCCGATTTCACCAACACGACGGGCGACAGCGTTTTCGACGACACGCTGAAGCAGGGACTCTCGGTGCAGCTTGAGCAATCGCCCTTCCTCAACCTGGTTTCCGAGCGCAAGGTGAATGAGACATTGAAGCTGATGGGACGTCCCGCCGGTGACCGATTGACGCCGGAGGTCACCCGCGAGGTCTGCCAGCGCACGAACAGCAAGGCCATGCTGGCCGGGTCGATTGCGGGGCTGGGCAGCCAGTATGTGATTGGCCTGAAGGCCGTGGACTGCGACACGGGGGACGTGCTGGCGGAAGCGCAGGAGCAGGCGGCGGCCAAGGAAGCGGTGCTCAAGGCTCTGGGTGCAGCGGCAATCCGGCTGCGGAGCAAACTGGGCGAGTCGCTACTCTCGGTGCAGAAATACGCCACGCCGCTGGAGGAAGCGACTACGCGATCGCTGGAGGCGCTCAAAGCCTACAGCTTGGGACGAAAGACGGAAGATGCGAAAGGGGAAACAGCCGCGCTGCCCTTTTACCAACGGGCGTTGGACCTTGATCCGAGTTTTGCCCTGGCCTACGCCTGGATGGGGGGCGCTTACTTCGTCCTCAACGAAGGAGGGCGCGGGGCCGAATATATACGCAAGGCTTACGACCTGAGGGAGAAGGTCAGCGAACGGGAGCGGTTCTCGATCGAGGGGATGTACTACCAACAGGTGACGGGAGAGCTGGAGAAGGCGGCGCAGACCTACGAGCTGTTGCAGCAGACCTACCCAAGAGACGACATGCCTTACATAATGCTGGGGTTCGTTTCCGCCGACCTGGGAAACTGGGAAAAGGCATTGGAGCGATTTCGAGAAGCGCTGCGCCTGGATCCAAATAATTCGGTCAACTTTCTCAACCTCGGAATCGCATACACGACCCTCAACCGGCTGGATGAAGCGGAGGCGGTGTACAAGCAATCGGAGGGGCGCAAGCTGGAGAACGAGGCTCTGCTCCAGAGCCGCTACTGGTTGGCGTTTCTGAAGGGCGATGCGGCGCGGATGGCGCAGTTGGTCTCAGCCGCCATGGGCAAGCCGGGCGCGGAAGACCTGTTACTGGCCACTCAAGCGGACACGGAAGGTTGGTACGGCAAGCTGAAGAACGCGCACGAGCTGACCAGGCGGGCGATGGATTCAGCCCAGCACAACGAAGCCACGGAGGTTGCTGCGGTCTATCAGACAGCGGCAGCACTGCGCGAGGTGGAATCGGGAGACCGGGAGCAGGCGCGCGCCGAGGCTCATGCGGCAGTGAAGCTGGCCCCGAACCGCGATGTGCGGGTTATGGCGGCGCTGGCCCTGGCGCGGGCAGGCGATATGGTAGGGGCGGAGAAGCTGGCGGCCGAACTCGACAAGACCTTTCCGCTGGACACGCTGGTCGAGAGGTATTGGTTGCCCACCATCCGGGCGGGGGTCGCCCTGGAACGCCAAGACCCGAACCGGGCCATCGAACTGTTGAAGGTGGCGAGCATGATCGAACTTAGCGAACCATCGCAATTCACGATATTCCTGTGCCCCGTTTATGTACGTGGGGAAGCCTGGCTCATGCTGCACGACGGCAACGCGGCAGCAGCGGAATTTCAGAAATTCATCGACCACCGAGGGGTGGTGATGAACTTTCCCTGGGGCGCGCTGGCCCGGCTGGGACTGGCGCGCGCGCGGGCATTGCAGGGCGACAGGGCCAAAGCCCGTGCCGCGTACCAGGATTTCCTCGGACTCTGGAAGGACGCCGACCCCGACATCCCCATCCTGAAGGAAGCCCGGGCGGAATACGCGAAGCTGCAGTAACGGTCAGAACCTGAACCCCGCGTAGTTCTCAGCCGAGGAGCAATCAACGCTATGATCGAAGCTATGTGGACGCTCCGCATGACAGAAGCCGAACTCGCTCGCGATATCCACGCCGTCCTGGCCAAAGTCCAGGAGGGTGCAGAGGTGATCGTGGAGCAGGACTATCGTCCCGTGGCGGTCATTCGTACGCCGCTCGCCAAGGGCCGGTTGCTGTCCCAGTGCATCGCCCTGGCGGAAGCCCACGAGAAGGAAGCCGGGGAGGTGCCCGTGCTCGATCCGGACTTCGCCGCCGACGTGGAAGAGATCGTTCGCAATCGAAAACCGTGGAACCCGCTCACTTGGGACTAA
>Ga0209039_10004200_pt1 | contig 10648 bp, 7 predicted proteins | sample BogFormECP12_OM1_FD_188238 | JGI IMG/M metagenome (GOLD analysis project Ga0209039, IMG submission 188238) | Bog forest soil microbial communities from Calvert Island, British Columbia, Canada - ECP12_OM1 (SPAdes) (version 2) | ecosystem: Environmental > Aquatic > Freshwater > Wetlands > Bog ... | reverse complement strand
CGACAACGGGGCCATCGACGGGCTGGCCTGGTCGCCGGACTCGGCCTGGCTGGCCTGGTCCCAGCCGGTGATCCGCCCGCTGACCCGGATCCGGATGGCCCCAATTACTCCGATTTCACCGATCGCCGACGGCGAGGTCGAGGTCATCGACGTGACCGACGGGCGGTTCGCCGACACCAGCCCGGTCTTCACCGCCGACGGCCGGTACCTGGCTTTCCTGTCCCAGCGCACGTTCGACCCGGTCTACGACGCGCACTCGTTCGACCTGTCGTTCCCGTTCGGCGGTCGGCCCTACCTGGTGCCGCTGACGGCGGGAACCCCCTCGCCGTTCGGCCCGATGCCGGACGGACGGCCGCTGCGCCAGGAAAACGGCGACGCCCCGGCCGCCGATCCAGCCGTCGCCGTCGACCCGGACGGCCTGGCCGAACGGGTGGTGGCCATCCCGGTGGACGAGGCCCGCTACCGGTACCTGCGCCCGGTCAAGGGCGGCCTGGTGTGGCTGCGCACGCCGGTCACCGGCGTGCTGGGCGAGGGCGGCGCCGAGCCGGACGACGATCGGCCGCGCCCGGCCCTGCAGCGCTTCGACCTGCGCAAGCGCGAGGTGAAGGAGCTGGTGGGCGCGCTGGACTGGTTCCGGGTCAGCGGCGACGGCACCCGGCTCGTGGTCCGCGACCGCGATGAGCTGCGGGTGCTGCCGTCCGCGCGCAAGCACGACGACGCGGCGGAGACCGTCACCGTCGATGTGTCCCGGGCCAGGTTCGCCGCCGACCCGGCCGCGCTCTGGCGGCACGCCTACGACGAGGCCGGGCGGTTCCTGCGCCGGGACTACTGGACCCCGGACATGTCCGGGGTGGACTGGGACGGCGTGCTCGGGGAGTACCGGCCGCTGCTAGACCGGATCCGCAGCGCGGCCGATTTCACCGACCTGCTGTGGGAGGTGCTCGGCGAGCTCGGCACGTCGCACGCCTACGTGACCGCGGCGTGGACCGGTACCCGGGACTACGTCCCAGTGGGCCAGCTCGGTGCGGACATCGCGCGCGACGCGGCCGGCCGCTGGGTGGTGGACCGGCTGCTGCCGGGCGAGTCGTCCGACCCACGGGCGCGCTCCCCGCTGGCCGCGCCGGGCGTCGTGGTCAGTCCCGGCGACGAGCTCGTCGCCGTGGACGGGCAGCCGGTCGACCCGCGGCGCGGCCCCTGGCCGCTGCTGGCCGGGGCGGCGGGCAAGCCGGTCGAGCTGACCCTCCGGCCACAGGCCGCCGATCCGGAAGTACGGCGCCGAGTGGTCGTCGTCCCGCTGCGCTCCGACCGGCGGCTGCGCTACCAGGACTGGGTAGCCGGACGGCGTCGGCTGGTCCGCGAGCTCAGCGAGGGGCGCCTCGGTTACCTGCACATCCCGGACATGATGGGGGAGGGCTGGGCGCACTTCCACCGCGACCTGCGGACCGAGATGGCCCGCGACGGGCTCATCTTCGACGTGCGCGGGAACAGCGGCGGGCACATCTCCCAGCTGGTGGTCGAGAAGCTGGCCCGGCGTGTCATCGGCTGGGCCGTGGGCCGCTGGCTGCAGCCGGAGCCCTACCCGCAGGAGGCGCGGCGCGGCCCGCTGGTCACCGTGGCCGACGAGTTCGCCGGGTCAGACGGCGACATCGTCACCGCCGCGGTCAAGCTGCTCGGCCTCGGCCCGGTGGTCGGCACCCGTACCTGGGGCGGCGTGATCGGCATCGAGGGCCGCCAGGGCCTGGTCGACGGCACCACCGTCACCGTGCCGAAGTTCGCGTTCCACTTCGACGAGTACGGCTGGGGCGTGGAGAATCACGGCGTCGACCCGGACGTGGAGGTGCTGATCACCCCGAACGACGCGGCCGCCGGCCGGGACCCGCAGCTGGAGACCGCGGTCCAGTTCGCCCTGGACGCGCTGGACAAGCAGCCGCTCCCGGTTCCGCCGGACGTCGCCACCGGCCCGGTCAAGTCCCGCCGCCCGCTGCCGCCCCGCGAATCCCGGCCCGGCGCTGTTACCGCGGCCACCTCCCCGGGTCGGAGACCTGATGATCGCCGATCCTGATCAGCTGCGAGTGCGCCGGGTCTGGGCGCTCACGGTCATGTTCTGTGTCGCGGCCGCCGTGCTGACGGCCGACGCGATCTCCAAGGCGCAGGTGCTCGGCAAGCTGCCGGGGCACCCGCCGGTCAGGCTGCTGCACGGGCTGGTCACGCTGGACCTCACCTTCAACGCCGGGGCCGCCTTCGGCGTCGGCACCTCCTACACCGCGGTGATCGCCCTGATCGTGTGCGGCGTCATCGTCTCCATTATCCGCACCGCCCGGCGGTTGCGCAGCCTGGCCTGGACGATCGCCCTCGGGCTGCTGCTCGGCGGGGCGATGGGCAACCTGGGCGACCGGCTGTTCCGGGCGCCCGGCCTGCTCCGCGGCCGGGTCGTGGACTGGATCAACCTGCCGCACTTCCCGTGGACGTTCAACCTGGCCGACGCGTCGATCACCTGCGCGGCCGTGCTGATCGCGGTGCTGGCGCTGCGCGGTATCCGGATCGACGGAACCTCCCCGGCGCACGCCGATGGCGACGCGCGGCTAGCGGACCACGGCGAGTGCCCCTGAGAGCGACCGGCCGAGGGCTCAGCTCCTGCGGCCGGTGATCGCTACCGTCGCGCCCACGCCGATCATCGCCAGGCCACCCGCCCCGCCGACGATCTCGAACCGCCGCGGCGAGCTCGCGAACCAGTTCCGTACCGCGCTCGCGGCGAACCCCCAGGCGCAGTCGGAGACCGCCCCGATGAGCACGGAAACCAGGGCCAGCAGCAGCATCTGCCCCGGCACGGCACCGCCCGCACGGTTCACGAACTGCGGCAGGATGGCGCCGAACAAGATGTAGGACTTGGGGTTGGTCAACCCCACCACCATCCCGTCCCGCAGCGCCCGCCAGCCCTCCCGCGGCTCCGCCACCACGGCAAACGCAGCGGCCAGCGACTTACGGTCGCGTATCGCGTGGATACCCAGCCACACCAGGTACCCAGCCCCCAAGACCTTGACCACCACGAACACCGTGGCCGAACGCTGCAAGATCGTGCCCAGCCCGACGGCGACGCACGCCGCCACCACGTAGTTGCCCGCGGCGTGGCCGCACGCGGTGGCCAGCGCGGTGCGCCGCCCGTGCGCCAGCGCCCGCCCGACCACGAACAGCACCCCAGGCCCGGGGATGACGATCAGCACCAGCGAGGCGAGGGTGAAGCCGAGCAGTTGTCCCGTCGACACCATGCCGTCACCTGGGAACGAGCAGCTCGCGGCCGGCCGCGCGCAGCTCGGCCACCGAACGCACGCCGAGCAGTTGCATGGTCCGCCTGAATTGTTCCGCCAGGATGTCCAGCGCCTTGTCCACCCCCGGCTCGCCGCCGGCCATCAGCCCGTACATGTAGGCGCGCCCGATGGCGCAGGCGTCCGCGCCGAGGGCCAGCGCCACGGCGATGTCCGAACCATGCCGGATGCCCGAGTCGACCAGTACCGACACCTCGGGGCCGACGGTCTCGCGGATGGCGGCGATCATGTCGGCCGGCGGCACTGCCCGGTCGAGCTGGCGCCCGCCGTGGTTGGAAAGCTGCAGGCCATCGGCCCCGGCAGAGATGGCGTGCGCGGCGTCGGCGGGACCGAGCGGACCCTTGATGACCAGCTTGCCCGGCCAGCGCGCCCGCAGCTCGGCGATGTCGTCCCAGGTGATGGCCGGGTTGAACAACGCCCCAGTGCCTTCGATGGTGGCCGCCGGGTGCCCGGCGAAGTTGGCGAAGTCGATGGCCGGGTTGCGCAGCATCCGGATCCAGTAGCCCGGCTTGCCCGCGATGCTGGCCAGCGTGCGCGCGGTGAGCTCGGGCGGGATGACCAGGCCGTTGCGCCGGTCCCTGGTCCGGTGCCCGGTCACGAAGGTGTCCACGGTCACCACCAGGACCCGGTACCCGGCCGCGGCGGCCCGGTCGACCAGTTCCTTGGTGAGCCCGCTGTCGCGCAGGATGTACAGCTGGAACCATAGGTCGGGCTGGGCTCCCTCGGCGACCGCCTCGATGGTGGTGGTCGCCATCGTGGATAGCGTGTAGGGCAGGCCATGTCGCTGCGCCGCGCGAGCCGCGCCGATCTCGCCGGCCGGATGCATCATCCGCGTGTACCCGGTCGGGGCCAGGGCCAGCGGCAGTGGCGCCACCGAGTCGAGGAACCCTGCGGAAGTATCGGCTTCCGACACGTTCACGAGCGCGCGCGGCTGGAACCGCCAGCGGCGGAACGCCCTGGTGTTAGCCCTGAGCGAGAGCTCTTCGTCGGAGCCGCCGTCGACGTAGTCGAAAACCGGGCGCGGGGTCAGCCGGCGGCCCGCGACGCGCAGGTCAGCAATGTCATGGCAGGCGGAAAGCCGCCGGCGCGTGGCGTCGAGCTCGACCGGTTTCATCTGGATCAGCTGGCGAATCTCCGATGCCCTCATGTCAGGGACGATAGCCCGAGGAGCCCCGGCCTGGGAACGCTGCGGCCCGGCCGCGCCAGGCCGGCGCCGCCCGACCACCCTCCTGTACACTAAATCAATCTGAATTATCACAATTAGCCGAAGGGGCGGCGGATGTCTCTGCGCTTCCACTGGTTCCTGCCGACCAACGGCGACGGCCGCGACATCGTCGGCGGCGGCCACGGCGTCGCGACCGGCACGGCGGGCGCGATCCGCCCGGCGAGTCTCGCCTACCTGGGCCAGATCGCCCGCAGCGCCGAACAACTCGGCTTCGAGGCCGCGCTCACCCCGACCGGCGCCTGGTGCGAGGACGCCTGGCTGACCACGGCGATGCTCACTGAGGTCACCGAGCGGCTGAAGTTCCTGGTCGCGTTCCGCCCCGGCCTGATCTCCCCGACGCTGTCCGCGCAGATGGCGGCCACGTTCCAGCGCCACTCGAAAGGCCGGCTGCTGCTCAACGTGGTGACCGGCGGTGAGGCCGCCGAGCAGCAGGCCTACGGCGACTTCCTCGACAAGAAGCAGCGTTACGCCCGCTGCGCCGAGTTCCTGGACATCGTGACCCGGCTGTGGCGCGGCGAGACCGTCAGCTGGCGCGGCGAGCACCTGCGGGTCGAGGGCGCCCGGCTGGCCCGGCGGCCCGACCCGGTGCCTGACCTGTACTTCGGCGGGTCCTCGCCCGAGGCGGGCCCGGTCGCGGCCCGCTACGCTGACGTCTACCTGACCTGGGGCGAGCCCCCGGCCGCCGTGAACACCAAGCTGCGCTGGATGGATAGCCTGGCCCGCGAGGCCGGGCGCACCGTGCGCTACGGCATCCGGTTGCACGTCATCACCAGGGACACCTCGCACGAGGCGTGGATGCAGGCCAACCGGCTGATCGAGGGCATCGATGAGACCATGATCCGCAAGGTGCAGGAGGGACTCGGCCGCAGCGAGTCCGAAGGCCAGCGCCGGATGCGCGAACTGCACGGCGGCTCGCCGGACAACCTGGAGGTGTCGCCGAACCTGTGGGCCGGCGTCGGCCTGCTCCGCGGCGGCGCCGGAACGGCGCTGGTCGGCAGCCACACCGAGGTGGCCGACCGGATCGAGGAGTACGCCCGCCTCGGCCTGTCCGAGTTCATCTTGTCGGGGTACCCGCACCTGGAAGAGGCCTACTGGTTCGGCGAGGGCGTGCTGCCCATCCTGCGCCAGCGCGGCCTGTGGCAGCACCGCGACACGGACACCCTCGACAACACGCTGAACGTGACCCCGTTCGCCCCGACGTCAGGCCCGGCAGAGGCCGCCCCCTCGGCCGGCCTCCCGCGCCACCCCGCCGCGGTACCGTAAAGTCCTAATTTCGGCCCGAACGAGCCGGGTATCAGCCCCGCTCCCGGCTATCCGTGAACGGAGGTAAGACGCCATGCGGATCGCCGTCGTCACCGGCAATCCCAAGCCCGCGTCCCGCACCCATGGCGTGGCCCTAGCGGTAGCCGACGCCCTAGCCGCCGAGCCGGCCCCACCCGCCGCGCACCTGGTGATCGACTTGGCCGAGCACGCGTCGAGCCTGTTCGACTGGTCCGACGCCGAACTGACCCGGCTCACCGCCGAGGTTGCCGCCGCCGACATCGCCATCTTCGCGTCGCCGACCTACAAGGCCACCTACACCGGGATGCTCAAGGCCTTCCTGGACCGCTACGGCAGCAACGGCCTGGCCGGAACCGTCGCGGTCCCGGTGATGACCGGCGGCTGGGCCGGCCACCTGCTGGCCGTCGAGGTTCACCTGCGCCCCGTCCTGGTCGAGTTGGGCGCCACCGTCCCTGCCCGCGGCCTCTACGTCACCGAGCCCGAGTTCGGCAACCTGGACGCCGCCGTGGCCAAGTGGGCTGAAACGGCCGTCCCGCTCATCGGCCGCGCCCTAGCCCCCGGGTAACGGGACCGGCGACCTTAAGCCGCGCCCGGCACCGCCCTCATAACGCGTGGCATCTCGCCCGGGCACGCAGGCCGCTCGCACTCTGAGCACCATGCAGGCACAGCGTAACGCGGCTGCTACCCGGAAGGCCAGGCGGCCCTCAACCGCAGGCGGGGAGTTGTTGGTCTGTTAGGGAGGCGTAGCTGCCGCGGAAGAACACCAGCGGGCCATGGGGGTTGGCGCTGGTTTCCGCGTGCCGGACGCGGCCGACGATGATCTCGTGATCGCCGCCGGGCAGCGCGTGCTCGACGGTGCACTCCAGCACCGCGAGCACATCCTCCAGCCGGGGGCTGCCGGTCGGCCCGCGCCGGTGCCGTACCCCGTCCCAGGCCGCCGCGAGTCCCCGCCGGGCGAAGTTCCTCGACAGGTGCTGCTGCGGCGCCGCGAGCACGTTCACCACGAACGCGCCGTGGTCGCGGATCGCCTGCAGCGTCAGGCTGCCGAGATCGAAACAGACGATGACCAGCGGCGGGTCAAGCGACAGCGAGGTAACCGCGTTGGCCGTCGTGCCCACCGGCTCGCCGTCAGCATCGACCGAGGTGACGACCGTGACCCCGGTGGCGAAGTGCCCCATCGCCTCCCGGAACTCCGCGGCGGATACCTCAGCCGCAAGCTCCCGCGCCGGCCCGATCCTCTCCGCGCCCGGGGTGGTAACCGCCGCGGTCATCTGGATGGGCGCCGTATCCGCGGGCATGGGAGAACCTCCAGTCAGCTGAGCTGGCGACCGCATCTCCAGGCTCCCCCGGCCGTGGCTAAAAGTCAAGTATTACGACCAAATTAATAGACTTATGCTCCCGGCGCCCGCCCGGGCGCCTCTCACCGAGGTCACGGCCGGGCGGTGCGTCTATGCGGCCGGGCGGCCAGGTGAAACGATCGTGCCGTGACGTCACCGCAGCCAGGCGAGATCCAGATCGGGGATCAGCTTGAGCGCCGCATCCGCAAGCCGGTCGATCTGCTGCGCTGCGTCGTGTCCTGCATCGAGATCGTCGCGCTGGCGGTGGCCGGCGTCGCAGCCAGCGCCACCACCACTGGCGTGGAGACCGACATCGTGGGCGCGAGCAAGCGGCTGCCGCACGCGCTGCTCCATTTGGCACCAACGCTGGCCCTGTTCGCGCTCTTCATCCTGCCCCTGGCACTGGCCGTCCAACTGCTCGTCAGGCGTCAGCCGAGACGGCTCGCCGAAGCGGCGGCGACCGGCGCCCTGGCCATCGCCGCGACGGCAGTGGTCAACGTCCTGCTCAGGCACGGTGCCACCCGGCTCTACGACGCGATCATCATGTCTCGTCCGGGGGCCAGCCATGTCGCCGCCCTCGACCCTTACTTGGCGGGCCTGGTCGCCTACGCCACCATGGTCGGCCTCGTCGGGCTGCCATTCTGGCGGAACGCCCTGTGGATCGCGGTCGGCGTATACGCCGTCGTACACGTAGGGGCGCTGGACACGACCGTTCTGACCCTGCTGATCACGCTGCTCGCGGGCCGCGCGATCGGCCTCGCCGTCAGGTACGTCGCGGGCTCCACCTCCCAGCGGCCCGGCGCCCAGGAGATCGCGGCCGCGCTGGCCGCCGCCGACCTGCGGGTAACCGCGATCCGGCGGGTCCGCCATCAGGGCAACGGGGTCACCGGGTCCCGCCACTACGCGGTGACGACGCTGGGCGGCGACCGGCTGGACGTCGTCGTGTTCGACCGGGACCAGCAGGCGGCCGGTGCGATCTACCGGCTCTACCGGTCGGTGCGGGTGCTCGGGCAGGTGTCGCGCAACGCCCCGCTGTCGGTGGAACGCATCGTCGAGCGCCGGGCGCTACTTTCCTACGCGGCGGAGGATGCGGGCGCGCCCACGCCGCGGCTGCGCGCCCTGGTCCGGGTCGGTCCCGAGGCCGACGTGCTCGCGTTCGAGCACCACGACGGGACGACGCTGGCGAATCGGAATCCCGGCTGCACCGACGCCGAACTTAGTCAGATATGGGACGCGGTCGGCCGGCTGCACGCCCGCCAGGTCACGCACCGCGCGCTGACCGCGGACCGCATCCTGCTCACCGACGACGGCGGGGTCATGCTGCTCGACCCGGGCGACGGCGACGTGGCCGCCAGCGACCTGCAGATCCGCCTCGACGTGGCCCAGCTCATCGCCGAGCTCGCCCTGTATGTCGGCCCCGACCGGGCGACCGGCCTAGCCCTTGAGAAGACGGGCGCGGACGACCTGGTGGCGGTGGTGCCGCTGCTGCAGCCGGTCGCGCTGGCCCGCTCCACCCGGGCGGCGCTGCGCCGCCGCCGGGACGTCCTGCCGGCCCTGCGCACGCGGCTGCTCGCGGCCGTGCCAGGCGCCGAGGTCGCGCCCGTCCAGCTGGAACGCATCCGGCTGCGTACCCTGGTGACGCTGGTCGCGAGCGTGGCCGCCGTCTACCTGCTGGCCGGCGAGCTCGCCCGGGCCAGTCTCGGCAGCGTGCTGCGCTCGGCGGACTGGCGCTGGGGGATCGCGGCGCTGGCCCTGTCGGCGGCCACCTACGTCGGCGCCACGGTGGAGCTGTCCGGGTTCGTCGCCGAGCGGCTGCCCTTCTTCCGCACCATGCTCGCCCAGGTCGCCGGTTCCTTCGTCACGCTGGTGACCCCCGCCGCCGTCGGCGGGGCCACGCTGAACATCAGGTACCTGCAGCGCAGGAAGATCCCCGCGGCGGTCGCGGCGGCCAGCGTCGGCGTGAGCCAGGTGGTGGCGTTCGTCCTGCACGTCCTGCTGATCGTGGTGTTCGCCGCGATCGCCGGCGGCTCGGGCAAAGAGCCGATCCACCCGCCGCGGTGGACCTGGTTCGTGCTGGCCGGCCTCGTCGCGGTCGCGCTCGCGGTGCTCGCCATCCCCGCCGGGCGGCGGGTGCTGCGCGCCCGCCTGTCGCCGACGCTCGGTCAGGTGCTGCCGCGGCTGCTCGAGGTCGCGCAGCACCCGCGCAAGCTCGCCCAGGGCATCGGCGGCGCGCTGCTGCTCAGCCTGTGCTACATCTTGTGCCTGGCCGCCTGCGTCGCGGCGTTCGGCCGGTCGGTGCCGATCGCGAAGATCGGCGTGGTGTACCTGACCGGCAGCGCCATCGGCTCCATCGTGCCCACGCCCGGCGGCATCGGCGCGGTGGAAGCGGCGCTGACCGCCGGGCTCACCGCCGCGGGGGTGCCCGGCGCGGTCGCGGTCAGCGCGGTGCTGCTGTTCCGGCTGCTGACGTTCTGGCTCCCGGTTCCCTTCGGCTGGGCCGCACTGAACTACCTGGAGCGCAAGCAAGCCCTCTGACATCACGGCCAGCACGGTGGCGTCCAGGCAAGGTTGCCATCAGCCGAACGCGGCGTACCGTGGAAGGGCGAGGCCACGACCCCCAGGGGAGCGCGACATTTCCACATTCCTGCGACTGACCAGGACCGCCGCCTTCTACCTCGTCACCTTCCTCATCGTCACCGCGGGCTCGATCTGGCTCGCGTTGCAGGTCGCGCCGCTGCAGACGGTGTCCGCGGCCGGCCAGACCGCCCAGGTCGGGGCGGCCGTCCCTTCCTTCAGTCTGTCGGGCCCGGGCGAGCTTGACCTGTTCGGCCAGGTGATGCCGACCAGGCCGCAGTTCGAAGGCCCGATCCGGCCGCTGCTCCAGCTTACCCACATCACCATCGACACCCAGGTCGCGCAGCTGCTGCGGTCCGACAGCCCGCGCACGCTCGAGCTGAACCTCAGCCAGCAGCTGGCGCAGGGCTGGACACGCTACTTCGAGTGGGAGACGCTCATCGCGGCGGGCTTCGCCACCGTCGGGCTGATCGCGGTGGCCGGCCTGCGCAGGCAGCCGCACAAGAAGATGGCCAAGACCGTCACCGCGGGCCTCGTCGTCGTCGGCGCGGTGAACGTCGGTGGCGTCCTGCTGACCGCGTCGAGCACGCCCGGGGTGCTGCGCAGCGTCAAGACCCTCGACGACCTGGTCGGCGCCGACCCGCTCGCCACGCCCCCGCAAACGGTCAACCACCCGCTGCCCGGCGTGCAGGCGGTCGTGATCGGCGACTCCACCGCGGCGGCCGTGGGCAACCCGATCGCCGCCAACGCCACCGCCCTGGACCGCGCCTGCGGGCGCAGCGGTGAGTCCTACGCCGCGGACCTGGCCACGGTGAACAACTGGAACGTGCTGAACCTGGCCTGCAGCGGCGCGACCGTCCAGAACGGCCTGCTCGGCGTCCAGGTGCTCGGCGACGGGCAGGTCGCGC
>Ga0209039_10004199_pt1 | contig 10650 bp, 8 predicted proteins | sample BogFormECP12_OM1_FD_188238 | JGI IMG/M metagenome (GOLD analysis project Ga0209039, IMG submission 188238) | Bog forest soil microbial communities from Calvert Island, British Columbia, Canada - ECP12_OM1 (SPAdes) (version 2) | ecosystem: Environmental > Aquatic > Freshwater > Wetlands > Bog ... | reverse complement strand
TCTGGCATGCTCTGAGAGAACGGCACGTACCCACGCGGCTGGTGGTTTACCCGAATGAGGGGCACGGTATTGCCGACCCTGTCCACCGCCGGGACATCATGGAACGGGCTGCTGAGTGGTTTGCCCGTTACATGCCGCCCGCTCCCTAAGGCGGACCCAAACCCGGAGCCTGCTCCCCATTCGGAGCTGGCGGAGTCTATGAAAAAGCGGGAGGGGGGTACTTCGCCCGGCAGCCAGCCGGAGACCACCCCGCCCTGATACACTTTTCCTTGGAGTTTTGTAGGAGTGTCTCGTCACCCTGCTGCATGTTGAGCGTGGCGCTGGGAGCCGATCAGTAAAACGGTTTCACCAGCGGCAGGCCAGCCACAGCGCGCTAACGGACTGCTCCAGAGAGAGTTATCCAGTTTCTGTTGCCTATTCGATGCTGTGCAAACAGGCTTTTTCTTCCACCCTGGCGACCAGGACGTGTCGCTTGAGAATTCGGAGGATTGAGCCGCTTGACATTGATATTCGCGGGCGGCGGAGAGCGGGAAGTTTGCTATAACCCATTTTTTCCGATGATTTCGGGAGTGACCGTTCTGCGGCTCGACAAGGCGGGGCGGGGAGGATTCATGCGGCGGTTCTTAACGCTTATTTGTTTGTTGTGCCTGTCCATTCCAACTGGGATTTCAATCTCCGGTTGCACCCGCAACCCGGGCGCAAACTACTGCAATGGACAGGGCTACGGGTTGAAGATCACAGACGTGGCCACACTCACACTGCAACCCGTGACCACGGGTATCTCCATGGCCTTCGGGCAGACGCAGCAGGTAACTAGGCCGACGGCCTTTACCTGCAAGGGTACAGCGGCCACCGCCGCCACATTAACCTACGGCACCACTAACAACCAGTTAGTGGACATCTCTCCGACCGGCAACATCTGCGCCGGAACCTGGAATCGGAACTCGGGCGGCGGCATTTCTGACTACACCATCTGCAACCCGCCGAAACCACTGCCATCCACCGGCGGCCTGCCTTACGGCGTGGCTTACATCACGGCCTCCAGCCAGTCGGTGACATCCAACCCGGTAGCGGTGTTTGTGCATGCCCAGGTGACATCCGTCAGCCTTGTCACCGAGTCGTCACCAACATCCATCAACACCCAGCAGTGTTTCTCGCAGGGCGCCCAGGCTACGCTCGACGCGCAAGCTTGCTTTGTGAGCAACAACACGCAGTATGAACTCTGCGCGCCATCTTCGGTGACCAGCAACTATGCTTGCCCGCTGCCTGCCGGTGTAACCTCTGTTCCTACCTGCACGGCCTCCATTGGCGCACTCAGCTACATTGTGGGCACCCCGCAAGTCGCCAGCGTGACCACCAACACCTCCACAAACCAGGTGACCATCACGGCCCTGCACCCAGGCACCACGGCCATTACAGCTTCAGTGGCGGGTTCGGGCTCTTCGGCCGGCTATTTCTCCACCTGTCCGCCTGCATCCATTTCGGTAACTCTGGCCAACGGCGAGAAGACAGGCACCATCACCCAAGGCGTGACGCAGAATTTGACCACAACCATTCTCGACACTCAAGGAAACACTATTACCGGCGTCACCCTGACCTACCAGTCCACTGACCCGATCGACATCTCGGCGGGCAGCGGAGGAGCCATTGGCACGTCATACCCCGGCGTGGCTTCGGTCTATGCCGTCTGCCTGCCGCCCAGTTGCAATCCCGCGCCGATAAATGAGGTTGGCGTCTTCGGCACCGGCCTTCCTGTTTCATCCAACCAGGTAACCATCACCACGCCCGGCACGGCCAGTGACTACATCTGGTACGCTGCTCCCGGCCAGTCAAAGTATGTCGTCCCAGTCGAGCTGCTCACCGGCACTGTCGGTTCCACGGTGCGCCTGCCGTACGTGCCCAACTCGATGGTGATGGACCGCGAGGGCAACAATATCTACTTCGGCTCATCCCACGAGCTGATAGCCGTCAGCACCTACAACAACGCAATTACTACGCAGGCAACATCCGTTCCAGGCGTGGTGCTGGCCGTATCGCCTGACGGTACGCAATTGCTGATCAATGACCAGCAGCGCCAGCTCTTCTACCTCTACAGTGTCACCGGCCAAAGCTACATATCCTATGGCGGCATGGGCACGGCTGCGGCCTGGACTCCCGACTCGCACACGCTCTACATTGTCGACAGCGCGACTCTAGGCGCCCCTCACAGCGACACGCTATACGTCTATAGCCTGAACACCGGCTGGACCACCTACGCGTTGCCCTGTTCCGTTTTCGATGCCATCACTTGCCCCTTGCCCTCCACTGGTGCAAAGAGCCTTGCGGTTACTATTCCCAGCGTGGGAGCGTTCATCAGCGGCAATCCCACTGTGGCCCACACCTGGTGCCCTTCCGGCACCGTGGGCAACTACGCCAACATGAGCTTCTATCCACAAGGGCCATTCCCGGATAATTCAGTGGCTGCGCAGACCGACGTACTCGCTGCCACTACCGATGGCAACCACATTCTCGGAGCATCGACCTCCGGCAGCAGCATTACCTTATCCGACATCGGGGTCACTATCCCCTCATTGAACTGCCTGCCTCCGGTTGCGGACCCCAATTATCCTCTCTTGCTTGGTGATACGCTCTCGCCGCTGGTGTTGAAAACTACATTGATCCAGCCGCCGGCCATCACGGCTACCGCCGCCGCCGTCAACCAGGTGGTGCCCTCGCCTGCCTCCAACCTGGCTTTCATCACCTATACCCCTCCTACAACCGGCGCCACAACCGGCGTTAAGCTGCCTTTCTACGTACCCGGCAGCGGAACCTTGAGTTATGTACCGTTCAATGGAAGCCTGGCGTCCAGTATCACGGCTCCCCTGGCTGGCGCGTTTACTCCGGACAACACTCTCTTCTTTGTCTCCACCGCGGGCGACAACATGATTCACTACATCAGCGTCCCCATGGTCACAACCAACCCGGCCAATGCGGACACCCAGCAGATCAGCCCCAACCTTCCGGCCTGCACACCGGTCTCCTCTGGCGGCACGGACCTCGGCTGCACTTATACGGGCAGCGACGCCATCGTTCCGGCCACGGCCATCGTCGTCAGGCCGCGTACCACCACATAACGAGGAGCATCCAGCAGCAAGCAAACAAGGCCGGCCGCGAGCCGGCCTTGTTGCTTTCCGGATTCATATAACTTCAGCGCATAGTATTAAGATTCTTTGCATTCAGGACGAGCGGTCAATTTCCCCTTGCGCGCACGTTAGAATCAAAGCATGATCAAGGGGATTTCCTTTCTTCGTCCCGCGGGCAGCCGGGCAGCCTATGATCGGCTGTCGAGCTTCTTTTCCGCGCTGGGATTTGCGCCCGGCAAAGGGTGGAACGAAGACAACAGCCGCGGCGCCGCATTCCTTGCGCCGCTGGGCAATCTGGAGTTTGTTGACGGCCAGTTTCCTTCTACAGCCGACGTGCTGGTGGAGGTGACTACTCTGGATGCCGTGCACCAGGCTGCCGCTGCGTGGTTGCGCGCGCAGGGTGGCGAACAGGCCGTTGCGCGCCTCTCCGCCATCACGGAAACCCACTGGAAGTCGCGCCTTTTCACCGTCGAGCCGGAGCCAGGATTTTCTTTTTCATTTTGGGCATGGACTGATCCACAGCGCGGCAAGCCAGTGGCCGTCGAGGGCGATCTCTCCGCCTCCGGCATGAGATTTGCTGTTGTCGTAGCTCGCTTGAATGCGGTCATTACCGAGCGGCTGCTGGAGGGCGCGCTCGACGCCTTGTTGCGTAGCGGCGCAAAGCGCGCCGACATCGAGGTGGTTCGCGTTCCCGGCACATGGGAGATTCCCGCCGCCGCCCGCGCTCTCGCCAATCAAGGCCGGGTTGACGCCATCATTCCTCTAGGTTGCTTATTGCGGGGCGAGACCGCCCACTACGAGGCCATCTACAACGAAGTGGCGCGCGGCCTGGGAGAGTCGCAGCAGGAGACCGGCGTTCCCCACAGCTTTGGCGTGCTCACCTGCGAGACGCTGGAGCAAGCCCTCAATCGCGCCGGCATCAAGGCCGGCAACAAGGGCTTCGAAGCTGCCATCGCCGCCATCGAGATGGTCAGCCTGAATCGCAAGCTCCAGCAAGGCGGGGAGAAGGGCGGCCCTGCGTGACCGCCGGACCGCATCATGGGTCGGGACGCCGCAAATCGCGCGAGCTGGCCATGCAGATGCTCTATCAGGCGGAGATAGGCAAGCAGACACCCGGCCAGGTGCGCGCCAACTTCTGGAAGGCCGCCGACGAAGTTGAACCAGAAGTCCGCAGCTTTGCCGAAGAACTCTTCCGCGTGGCCATAGAGAACCAGGAAAAGATAGACGAGCTGCTCGTAGCCAACTCCAAGCACTGGCGGTTGGAGCGCATGCCCGCCGTGGACCGCAACCTTATGCGCATGGCGGTGGGCGAGATGCTGGGCTTCAAGGGCACGCCCTTCCCCATCGTCATCAACGAGGCCCTGGAGATAGGCCGCCGCTACTCCGCCCCTGAGTCCATTAACTTCCTCAACGGAATGCTGGACGCCATCGCGCGCGGATTAATCGGCAAATAAGATACATGGGGTGCCCCATCTTCGCGGCGTCTTTGTTTTTGCCGCTAAGGTGGGATATTTATATCTATTGCTTTTTACAGTTCTTCTCGCTCAGTCGGAGCTTTCCATCAGCCAATAATTGAAGCCGTCCACGATGGCCATCAGTGCCGCCTGGTTCAAATCGCTGCTCACACCCGCGGTTTTCCACGGCTCGCGGCCGTCTGCATGGAAGCTGACCGTGACGCGGACGTAGGCCGCCGTGTCATGGGCGGATACATCAAGGGCTTCGACGCTGAACGTGCCCAATCGCATCTGCGCGATAGCCGGATACCACTTTTCCAATTCGTGCCGCATGGCCTTGGTCAGCGCATCCACCGGACCGGCGCCCTCTGCTCGCGTTACCGTCACGGTGGAGTCGCCTATGGTCAATAACATCGAGGCCTGAACGTATCGGTTCTTCGTTTCGTCGGATTCGTCCAGAACTCTCCAGCTCTTGATGCTGAAGCGGTTGCGCAGGGTATTGAGCACCCTCATGCAGGCCAGCCGGAACGAGACATCGCTTGCCGTGAAGCCGCCGCCATCGATCATCGCCTGGTTGGTGTCGATCAAAACCTGCGCCTGGTGGGAGTTAAGAGGAACCCCCAGCGCCTTGGACAACAGAACAATGTTGGCTCTTCCCGATTGGCTGTTCACTCCGATGAACGGTTTGGCGCCCACTTTTTCCGGATCGCACCAGAGGTAAGCTCCCGGGTTTTTTCCTTCGCTGCTGCCATGCATGCCGGCCCAGGTGCCGAAAGCGCCCGGCCCAACAATAGGAACGCCATGCGGCGGCTCCAGTCCGAAGGCCGCATACGCTGAATGTGCGAGGCTGGTAAGTTTGTGGAGCGACGCGGGAGCGACGAACTCAGCTTCGCCCCTGAGTTGCATGCTGCCAATCACGGTAGTCAGGTTCACATTGCCGCAGCGTTCACCGGTTCCAAGAAGTGTGCCCTGAATTTGAACAGCGCCGGCAAGTATGGCAGCGCGCGTATTTGCGACTCCGAGACCGCGATCTGTGTGACCGTGAAATCCGATTTTTGCGCCGGGATAACTGCGCGTGAGGCCGCCAATAACCTGGGTGATTTCTTCAGGGCTGGCGCCGCCGGTGGTGTCGCACACAACCAACCGGCTGATCTTCTGGCGAACGCACTGCTCCGTCAACTGGTTAAAGTACTCCAGGCTGCGCTTGCGCAAATCGGTTTTGCAATCGTTGCCATATTCGTCGCGGCCGCAAGCGGCGTCCATGGCGTGTTCAAGGTCCACGATCACTTCAAGCCCGTGCTCATGAAGGTGCTCAATGGTGTCATACGCCATCAGCAGGCTTTCTTCCGGCGTTGCCTCTAGTGACCTTCTTACATCCAGCAGCCTGGACTTGACGACAATCACAGCGACAGGAATGCGTTTCTTATGGGCGATCATGAATTGCAGGTCGGGCCATTCGTGAACCTTGGCGCCTCGGCCGCGCGTTCTGCCGAATAAAGCCAGTTTCATAGCCCTGGTGTCAACGGAATCGAGTGTGCTTGCCAAATCACCCACAAACCGGTTGGCGCCGGCAAAGCCGATCTCGGCATACTGAACGCCGAAATCCGCCATGCGCTGAAGCAGGGTGACCGCATTCGGCACGGAAATTTCAATGTTGGGCTGTTGCATTCCGTCCCGTAGGCTTGTGTCAAACAACTCGACTCTTCTGATTACAGCTTCCCTCATAGGCTCCTGCTGTTGATTGGGAATATGTTCTTGACTGGGAGTGTCCTGCAAGCAGGCTTCTGCTTCTCATCATACCCCAGCTTGGTTTTCAAAAGCGCATAACAGTTGCTCAGGCGTCCCTGTGCGTGCTATTGGGCGGAGAAGAAAGCAAGCAACTCTTGTGTGGCAAACTGGCACTACCGGCAGGCCTCGCCGGGCCGGTCGAGCAGGTCATTGGTTCTTGCCCGGTGGTCCTCCTGCACAACGGCGCCTGACTTCAGCACCAGCCTGCCCTCCTGGCTGAGTAGCTCATCGATTTCAAAGTCCGCTGCAACCGGCGCTCCATCCACCGTGCGCGCGCAGTACCAATCCTTGCCGTTGGGAGTGCCGTTGCGATACCACCTTTGGCAGGTGATTACGGACTTATCGGGGCTCAGGTCGCACAGGAACCAGAGATACAAGTCGCCCTTGCCTGAACCGGCCAGCGCAAAGGCGTATACGGGAACCTTGCCCGGCCGTTTGTGAGCGTAGGCGGCATCAATAATCGGCCTGCGCACCTCTCGGATGCAGCCTGTGTCCCTGAAGTTCTCGTACGTTGACCCGCGCTCCAGCTTCATCACCGGGCCATCGGGCGGCATGACCCACACAAACCGCTGGCTGAATCGAATCTGAACCTGCTTCCCGGCAAGCTCCTCCAGGCCGGAAAACTTCTTTTCATGGCGGAAACTTCTGCCGTCCGCGATCACAACCTGATCGCCCTGCCTGAAGCAAAAGGCGCTGGCCGGCTCGGCGTTCGCCGAACATCCGTTGCGGCAGGGCTGATAATCCGCCGTCTCCACCAGCGTTGCCGCTGAAAAATCCTTTGCTCCCTTGGCAAAAGCGCAATGGGGCAGGCTCAGAACAGTGCAGGCGGCAAGGAAAATCATCAACAAAGACCGGAAACTCCTGCCCGTGCTGGCCACTCGGGAGAGCCTGAATCGAATCGGGATCGATAATTGCATCATGCGCTTTAAGGTACTACTGCCCATTCCCGTTTCGCAAACGCCGGCGGCATCCTCGCGTCGTCCCACCGCTCCAAATCAGTTATTTGGCCTCTTGTACAGTCCGCCCCTGCCGTCATCTGATACCCTTTCTATCGCATGGAATTCAAGAATCTTCGCCTCGATAAACGCCCTCCGCTGGCTGTCGTGACCATCGACCGCCCCAAAGTGCTCAACGCCCTCAACGCCGAGACCTTCTCCGAACTTTCAGAAGCCTTTGAGGGGCTGGCCGCGGACCCCGCAATTCACGTAATTCTCATCGCCGGAGCGGGGGACCGGGCCTTTGTGGCCGGGGCTGACATCCGCGAACTGGTCTCGCTCACCCCCGAAGAGGGCCGCTCCTATGCCCTGCGCGGACAAGGCGTCTTCCGCCGCATAGAAACCCTGGGCAAACCGGTCATCGCCTGCATCCAGGGCTTTGCCCTGGGTGGCGGGTGTGAGTTGGCCATGGCCTGCACCCTCCGCCTGGCTGCGGACGATGCCCGCCTGGGCCAGCCCGAGGTCAAGCTGGGCCTCATGCCCGGCTACGGCGGCTCCCAGCGCCTTGCCCGCCTTGTAGGCCGCAGCGAGGGGCTCAAACTGCTCCTTACCGGCGCCATCATCGACGCCCGCGAGGCCCTGCGCATCGGCCTGGTGGATGAAGTCCTGCCCGCCGCCGGGCTGATGCAGCGCGCCGAGGCTTTGGCGCAGGAGATTGCCGCCAATGCCCCCCTAGCCGTGGCTGAAATCCTGCGCGCCGTCGATGAAGGCTTTGACCTGCCGCTCGACCTTGCCCTGCTCCGGGAGTCTGTCTACTTCAGTGGTCTCTGCGCCACCGCCGATAAAAACGAAGGCGTTCAGGCCTTCCTGGAAAAGCGTCCGCCCGTCTGGAAGGGCAAATAGAACAGTTTGCCTGATGGTGTGGAGTAGATTTCCGATTGCTTGTACAGTGCCGATGGGTCGCGAATCAGTAGCGCCGGCCTCCCGGCCGGCTGTTGCGTGGACCTCCTGGTCCACGTTGCACTCTACACCATCCTGTAAAAATGCTCTAAACTCCGCGCTCCCCAGAAAACAAAAGCAGCCGGATTTCTCCGGCCGCTTCTCTATACTTTTAGAGCCTCAATTGCTCTCGCCGTCTTACGCCTTGGCGGTGGCCAGGGCCTTCAGCCGCGCATTCAGGCGGCTCTTGTAGCGGGAGACGGTGTTATTGTGCAAAACGCCCTTTTGTACGCTCTTGTCGAGCGTGGATACGGTTTCGCGATACTGTGCCTGGGCGGCCTTCACGTCGCCCTTGACAAGCGCCTCGCGCAAGGCCCGCAGGCTGGTGCGCACGCGGCTTCTGCTGGCGCGGTTCACTTCGGTGCGCGTTTCTGTCTGCCGGGCGCGCTTCAGCGATGATACATGGTTTGCCATTCGTTATCCTTGATCTTCAATTCTGATTTCAGGGGGCCTGAAATAAGAGGTAATGTTGCGGTTTTAGAATGCAACTCGAGCCACATCCCTCGCAATTTCTTAGTCTACTGGAAACGGGAAAGCAGGTCAATCTCGATGGACCGTGGCTGAATGCTTCAACAACCGCGCCTCAGGCCTTCTCCGGAACGCGGGCCAGGATGCAGTCCATCTCCACCATGAGCAGACCGCCGTCGTCGCGCGAGACCGGCATGAAATCAACCACGCTAAAGCCGCGCGCTTCAAACTCTCGAATGGACTCAATGTGACGCGGCATCCCTTGGTAGATAGGGATAAAGGAGACCTCGGTCTGCGCGCCTTTGAGCTGCGACAGGATTCCCTCTGCGCCCCGCAGAACCTCGATGTCGAATCCCTGCGTATCGATTTTGAGATAGATGTTGCGCGCATCGATTCCAGCCATGCACTCATCGAAGATAGAATCCAGGCGCCTGACTTCAACAGCCTCCTTGCCGACAACTCGATTATGCGGAAGAACCTTTGTGGGGCCGAGCGGGGTAAGGAATGAGGTCAGGTAGTCGCTTTCGCTGAGGTTAATTTCAGCTTGGCCGTTTTCCGAGCCTAGCGCATATTGAAATACTCTCCACGGCGGCCGTGCAATGGCATGGATTGAAAGATCCTTGAAGGTCCCGTGAACCGGCTCAAAGGATACGATCCAGCCCTTGTATCCGATGTCGCGAAGCAGATTGCCAAACTCCCCATGATTCGCCCCGACATCGAGAACACAATCAATGGATAGCATATTCAGCACTCTGCGCAACGAATCCCGTGAACGCACCCTATCGCTCGGCGGATAGGGGACTACCTCATAGCCCAATGATCGCAGGAATTTCTGCACATGCTTTACAACCTTCACTTAGCCTCCCGATGCTACAGAAATCGTACACTCATTTTATGGTGGGGATATGTATGGCAGCGGTAAGTATTAGCGATAGCAACGGCGGGTTCGCTTTTATGCGGGCAGGCGCTTCAAGGCGTTAGGCCGGGTACCTGCCAAGGCACCCTTTTCAATAAATATCCATGCTTCCCGCATTGACTCCCAGCCCCATCGGCGCTACTCTCAAGCCCAGATAGCGAATTTGGTCGCCTATTCCATCCCGCGGTCCCTTCCCCCAGCCCAGAGCTTCAGCACGGTCCTGCGCCGCGTTCCGCCGTTTCCCTCTCCTTCACCCGCTTGCCCACAGCCTGTCCGTTGCGCTGTCGGCCTGTCCCGCGCCCTGTCTAACCCTCTTGGAGGCCATCGAACCCTTTGAAAATCGCCCTGGAGATCACGCCCAACCTCGAGCCCCTCTTCGGGACTCGCGATGAAAACCTCAGGCTCATTGAAGACTCACTCGGCGTCCACATCGACTTGCGCTCCGACGCCGTCCATGTTGAAGGTTCCGAAGCCGCCGTCGAGCGCGTCCGGCAGATTTTCTGCGACTTCGAGGCTCTGCGCCGCCAGGGCGTCAACCCCCACAACGGCGAACTGAATGCCTTGTTGCGCCTGGTCGTCGCCGATCCCTCCATCACCCTGCGTTCGCTCGCCGACTCGGGCAAGCAGCGCTCGGCGGGCGTCAAGCGAACCGTCCAGCCGCGCTCCATCAACCAGCGCAAGTACGTCGAGGCCATCGAGCAGTACGACATGGTCTTCAGCGTCGGCCCCGCCGGCACCGGCAAAACCTATCTCGCCGTGGCCATGGCCGTCTCCGCCCTCAACGCCAAGAAGGTCAGCCGCATCGTCCTCGTGCGTCCCGCGGTCGAGGCCGGCGAGCGCCTCGGCTTCCTCCCCGGCACCCTCCAGGAAAAGGTGGACCCTTACCTGCGCCCCCTCTACGACGCCCTCTACGACTTGCTCGACCCCGAAAAGGTCGACAAGCTCTTCGAGCGCAACGTCATCGAGAT
>Ga0209039_10004198_pt1 | contig 10653 bp, 10 predicted proteins | sample BogFormECP12_OM1_FD_188238 | JGI IMG/M metagenome (GOLD analysis project Ga0209039, IMG submission 188238) | Bog forest soil microbial communities from Calvert Island, British Columbia, Canada - ECP12_OM1 (SPAdes) (version 2) | ecosystem: Environmental > Aquatic > Freshwater > Wetlands > Bog ... | reverse complement strand
GATCTTCTTCACAGTCATTGGCTGCCTGTCAATCTTCGGCTTTGCCCAGGAGAATGCCATTCGAGTGGGCGTCGCTATCATGCAAAACCATGCAGGCCGTTCCGTTCCGGGTACGCTCGAGCGTGACCGGTTGGTGCAGGCACTGAACCACATGAAGCCCGACAAGAAGACGCATTTGCAGGTGCAAGGAGTTCCTCTGGATGCAATGACGCCTAACGAAGCAGATGAAGAAGCCGCAGCCAAGAAGTGCGCCTACGTGGTGTACACAACTCTGACCGAACTGCGCGGCGCCGATGATCCCTATCAGCACGTGCCCGGCACGGTAGAAACCAATCCCAACAGCCAATGGAGCCACCAAAATGCTGAGGCTGAGAGGATGGACCCCGAGTTTCGCGTTACCGTGGATTTCAAACTGGTTCGCGTCGGCAGCAATAGCGTTGTTGCGAGCGCACCGTATTCGACACAAGCCGCCATGAATGAGATCGATGCGGTCTCTCAGGTCATGGACCGCATTGCCTCGCAGGTTGCCGACCAGGTCAAGAAGGGCGCACCCGCTCCAATGAAGGAGTAGCATCACACCTTGCAGAGTCCATCGGCTCACGAGTGAGAGAGACCATCAACCTGTCGATTTCAGGCCTGGAGTTTGATTATGCGATATTGCTCGATTTGTACTCTATTTGCCCTGGTATCGCTCTGCCTGCTTCCGGCTTTCGCCCAACCGGCAACTGCGGTGCACGTCTGTGTCGCCAATCTCGAGGGAGCGGGTGGCGGCGTCTCTCCCACCGCTTCGAGAGACGCGCTCATCAAGTTCCTCAGCAAGCTGAAGAATTTGCAACTGGAAGTGGCGCCGCTGAACGCCGTTGGCCCCAACGACGCTCTGGCCGAGGCTAGGGAGAGGAAGTGCGACTATGTAGTCACTACCAATCTTGTCGAACTGCACTCTGATTTGAGCAGGTCACCTCCAGTTGCGGGAACAACCCCTGTCGATACGCAGGTTTTCCACGTGACGGTGGATTACAAGCTCAATAAGGTGAGTGACGGAGCAGAAGCATCGAACGGCTCGTTCAAGGCGTCGGACCAGGGTTCCCCACAGAACGCCACCGTTGCAGCGCTGAGAAAAGTTGCGGACAAGGTGGCCGACTCAATCAAGAAGGCAGGCGCCCCTGCGAAGTAGCTTTGCGCGCTCGGTATTTTCTGAAGCTGAAACGCTCTTTCGACATCGTCTGCAGCCGCATGTTCTGCGATAAAATCTCACAGTGAACGAATCGTTGTTAAACCGCAAGGTCGCCCAGCTCCCCGATCGAGTCAAACTGCAGGGGCGAATTATTTTCCTCACCGAAGACCCGGAACTCATCAAGCGCCAATTGGCGGGCGAAGACCTGCCGTGGGATACCCAACATCCCGAGCGCAATCCAAAGTTGCGCGATGACATCTCCACGGACGAGATTACGCCGGCGCACATCTGCTTCTTTTTCGACGAGACGTTGGGCGAGTTTCCCTACACCGGCCTGAAGTGCGGTGACGAAACGCCGATCAAGCGTGGCGACGTAAAGCGCGGCAGATTTGTGGCGTGCGTCAGTGGCAAGCGTCGCGGCAAGGGATCGAGCCGCGAACAGTCGCCCTATGCGGAGATGTCGGCGGGCATTCAGTTGGTGATCGCAGAAAACATTGAGCGGATCTACAAGCAGAACTGCCAGAACCTGGGCGTGCTGACTTCCACCGACTTTGGACTCATCGACAAGATTCGCCGCGGTGAAGAGATCGAACTGCGCGAGTTTACTGCCGGCGAAGACGAGATCACCCGACAGGTCATCGAGTACGGCGGACTGTTCCCGTTTAACGTGGCGCGGCTGCAGGGCAAGGTGTTCTTGCCGCCCATCGAGACCAAGCCGCGTCCCATGACCATCGCGGAGAAAATCATCGCGCGACACATGGTGCACGGCGCAAACCGCGTGGGAGTTGAGGCGGTCAAGCCAGGCGACACGGGTTTTGCCCGCACGGACCTAAGGTTCAGCCACGAATACGTAACACCGATGGCGGCGATCTTCTACGAGCACTACCTGGGCAAAGAGGAACCAGTCAACGACGCCGGCAGCATCCTGTTTTTCCGTGACCACCTGACGTTTCTCGATGAAGTGTTGTCGGAAGAGAAACGCAAGATGGGGCTGCTCGATCTTGCCACCCAGTTAAAGCTGAAGCAACAGGACTTCGCCAGGTCGCGTGGCATCCGGCTGCACGGCGAGCTGGCCGACCGCAAGGGCTCTGAGGGAATCTGCCACTCGATCATCACGGAGAGTTACGCACTGCCCGGGCAGCTAAATGTCGGCTCGGATTCACACACGCCGCATGCCGGCGCGGTAGGTTGCCTGGCCTTCGGCATCGGCACGACTGACGTGTTCAATTCCTGGTTCACGAAAGACGTGCGGGTGAAGGTGCCGGAATCGGTAAGGGTCATTATCCGCGGGCAGCGGCGCGACAACGTTACTGCGAAGGATTTCATCCTCAAGCTGCTTTCGATGGAGTACATCCGCAGTGGCAAGGCGTTGGCGAAAGTGATCGAGTATTCAGGAGAGGCGATCGAATCGCTTGGTGTGGACGAGCGCGCAACCATGACTAACATGGCTGCCGAAATAGGCGGTTTTACCGGTATCGTCGCACCGGACGAAAAGGTAGTCGAGTTCCTGATCGAACGCCGCGGCATGAGCCGCAACGAAGCAGAGGCGCTGATCGAGGGCCTGGAAAGCGATCCCGATGCGCACTACTCGCATGTGATTGAGTTAGACGCTGCGGAGATTTATCCTATGGCGGCCACGCCGGGCGACCCCGGCAATGGCAAGTTCGTGCGCGAGCTGAACACGCCAGTTCCAGTCGAGATCGCTTACGGTGGCACCTGCACCGCAGGCAAGAATGAAGACATGGACATGTACGCGCAGGTGCTCAGCGAGGCCCTCAAAAACGGCAGGCGCGTGGCCGAGACGTGCACGTTCTACATTCAGTTCGGCTCGCAAGAGACACGCGAATACTGCGTTCGCAAGGGCTATCTGAAAATCTTCGAGAAGGCCGGAGCGCATGTCATCGAACCCAGCTGTGGAGCGTGCATTAACGCCGGTCCCGGTGTTTCCACGCGTCCTGACCAGGTCGTCATCAGTGCGCAGAACCGCAACTTCCCCGGACGCAGCGGCCCGGGGCTCATGTACCTTGCGAGTCCACTGACGGTGGCGGCCAGCGCGGTTGCCGGATACATCGTGGAGTACGAGCCTGCCAGCCAACCTGAGCCCGCCGGGACGCGAACATAACGCGGTCTCCGGGGGCGAAAAACTCTCGCATTTTCCGTTTGATCCTGACGCAACGTCAGGCCTGATTCTGAAGACGCTGCCCAGTATCTAACTTGTTGGAATGATTCGATCAGCCATGCGCGCCGGCCTCGGGCGCACGGCATTCTTCGTGGTCTGCTCCGCTCAACAAAAATCCCGCATTTTGGTAGTATCAAGGTACACCGACCTGAAGGCGTCGAACCCAGTCAGTCGAGGGGGATATTGCTCTATGGCCTATGTAATCGCAGAACCCTGTATTGGCACCAAGGACACAGCCTGCGTTGATGCGTGTCCGGTCGATTGCATCCATCCCAAAAAAGACAGCGATAAGTACGCGACGGAAGAGATGCTGTATATCGACCCGGTGGAGTGCATCGATTGCGGCGCGTGCGTTCCGGTGTGCCCGGTTTCGGCGATCTTCGCCCTCGACGACCTGCCGGAAAAGTGGAAGGAATACACCGAGCGCAACGCGAAGTACTTCGGCCGCTAAGCTTACTCAGTATCGCGAAGGGGCACACCTCGAGTGTGTCCTTTTTTGTTTATCTTCATTCCTCGTCAGAAGTCCCACAGCGAGGTCGAAAGACCTATTAGATCGTGCGCAACGGAGTTCGAGATTGCTACAGCAGTCGCCGGAGCTTCTCGATCAACACATCAGGAGGGTCACCCTTGGTGATGAACGCGTCAGCCAATTCCAACGCTTCGGGCGGAAGAGAGAAATAGGCGGAGAGAAACACGATGGGAACGCCGGGTCGGCGGCGGCGCATTTCTGAGGCGACATCCCCACCGTTGAGACCGGGCATGTAGTAGTCCAACACCACGACGTCCACTTCGTTTTCGTCGAAAACCTTCAACCCTTCGTCGCCGTTTACGGCGGTGAGCACAATATAGCCCCGGCTTTCGAGCATGATTTTGCGGACGCGCAGACCAATTCGCTCGTCGTCGACGCACAACACCGTCCTGGGACGCACCGGTTCCATTTTCGTCAGCGGCTCGATTTCAGCCTCGGGTTGTAGCAACGTCGGAGCAGACATGATGGCATCCTGCCGCTCCAACCCCAAATAACGGCTCATAACGGCTGGCGGATAGAAGTGACTGCCTGAGTTGTATCCCACCCCGGTGCCTTTGACCATACATAAAACGTCGTAGAGGCGCAATTTAAACGTCTTACGGGAACGGTTTTGTGTGTCGTTGACCACATGAAAATGCGCATGTTACCGTACTTGGTTACGCCATCCTGCATCGCGCTGTTAGAGCGCCGAAGGAATGTGTATTGCCTTCCGAGACCCAGTCCTTACCCGCCACCCGCAAGACCGCTCTGAACTCTCTTCACCGTGAAATGGGAGCGAAAATGGTCGATTTCAGCGGATGGGACATGCCGGTTGAGTACCCCAGGCACGGCGGGCTGATGAAGGAACATCTGGCCGTCCGGACTGGGGTCGGCGCCTTTGACGTCAGTCATATGGGTGACATCCGCGTGCATGGGCCGCAGGCCCTGGACGCCGTCCAGCACATCACTATGAATGACGCTTCAAGGCTGGAGATGGGACAGTGCCAGTACTCAGCCATGCTCTACCCGGAGGGTACGTTTGTGGACGACGTGATCGTCCACAAGCTGGGGAACAGCGACTACCTGTTGGTAATTAATGCCGGGACACGCGAGAAGGATGTGAGCTGGGTGGTGGAGAACACCCGGCAATTCGATTGTGCGGTCGAGCACCTGAGCGACGCCTACACGCAAATCGCGATTCAGGGACCGAAAGGCGTTGCCACGCTCCAGAAATTAACCGACGCAGACTTGTCGCAGGTGAAGTTCTACTGGTTCACTCATGGAACCGTTTGTGGGTTGCCTGGCACTCTGATCGCGCGAACCGGGTACACCGCGGAAGACGGATTCGAGATCTATGTTTCCAGCGACGAAGCCACGAGTGTGAGAATCTGGAATGAAGTGATGAAGGCTGGCGAGGAATTTGGCATCGTGCCCTGCGGGTTGGGCGCACGCAACACGCTGCGGCTCGAAGGCGCGCTTTCCTTGTACGGCCACGAGATTTCAGAAGCCATCAACGTCTGGGAGGCGCGGCTCGATCGCTTCCTTAAGATGGAGAAGGGCGACTTCATCGGGCGAGCAGCGCTTGAAAGGGTAAAAGCGGCCGGGATCAAGCGGACGCTGGTTGGGCTGGAGGTGATCGAACGCGGCATCCCCCGAGACGGCTATGAGGTCCTGGATTCGGGCGGAAATGAAATCGGATATGTAACCAGCGGGTCGTACGGTCCGTTCCTCAAGAAGAACATTGCGCTAGCCTACGTGCCATGCGAGTTTTCGGCAGTCGATAGCGAAGTTGCAGTCGAAATCCGGAACCAGCCCGTGAAATGCAAGGTGGTTCCAATACCGTTTTACAAGCGGCCTAAAAAGCAGTCCTGATCGAAATGGAAAAGGTGGGTCCCATGACCATCAACGAACTCTTATTGACCGAGTTTGATGAAGAGATGAAAAACACGCGCACCACGCTGGAGCGCGTTCCGGCGGACAAGCCGGAATTCGCTCCCCATCCGAAGTCCATGCCGTTGGGGCGGCTCGCGCCCCATGTAGCCCAACTCCCCGACTTCGGCTTCACGATCCTGACGACGCCCGAATTGGACTTCTCGCAGGGTAGCTTCAAACCTTTGCCGCTGGAATCGGCGGCCCAACTGGTCAGGGTGTTTGAGGAAGGCGCGACAAAAACACGGAATGCTCTCGCTGGCTTGCGGGAAGACGCATGGAATGACAACTGGAAGCTGGTGATGCAGGGCAAAGTCCTGTTCGCAGGCTCGCGTTTCCTGGCGTACCGCGAGATGTTCCTCAATCACCTGGTGCATCACCGGGCCCAACTTGGCGTTTATCTGCGGCTGAACGATCAACTGGTTCCGGCGATTTACGGTCCTTCGGCCGACGAACCTTTGGGTTTTTAGCTATGCTGTGACCCCAGCATGGTTTGCACGCAGAGCGAAGCGGATATGTCGTCGGAAGTGACCGCCTGATAAGTAGTAATGAGCTAAATTTGTATTTACTTTTCGCCGATGCAGGCGCTCGGTATTAAGGAGGCAATTTTATGGCTTATCCCGCAGATTTCAAGTACACCAAGGAACACGAGTGGCTAAAGGTGGACGGCAACACCGGCGCCATCGGCATCACCGATCACGCGCAAAACTCGCTGGGCGACATCGTGTTTGTCGAGCTGCCCAAAGTGGGCGCCGAAATCACCGCTGGGCAGACGTTCGGATCGGTCGAGTCCGTGAAGGCTGTATCGGACTTGTATGCGCCAGTGTCCGGTACCGTCACTGAGGTCAACCAAGCGCTCAACACTTCGCCGGAAGAGGTGAACAAGGACGCCCACGCAGCGTGGATGATTAAGATCACGCTGAAAGATCCGGCGGAGGTTGGCAAACTGCTGTCCGCGGCCGACTACGAAAAGTTCGCCGCAGAAGAAACCGCCCACTGAAATTGCCGGCGACGCGTCGGGCTGTACACTCCAAGCATCCGTACTGAAGGCACTTATGCAATTCGCAAACTTCGAAGAATTTTGGGCTGCATTAGGAAGGCTCTACGACGAGACCTTGGAGATCAAGGAGTCGATCGAGAAACTGCGCCGAGCCGGTGAACAAGACCGCGAGGCTATCAGAGCGCAGGGCGAGTTGATGCAGGTGCAGGGCAAGTCGATAGGTGACCTCGCTGAAGCCACACAGCGCTTGCTCACCGCTGTCGAGAAGCACCAGCTGGTCGTCGAATCGCACGAGCGTCGCCTCGACCGTACCGAGATCACTGTCGAAGCTATCCTCGAGGACCTGCGTCGCCACAGAGAGCAGCGTCCCTCACAGTAGACTTCTTAAGTAACGGATCGGGGAATTCATAACCAACCATGCGCTATCTTCCTAAATCACAATCAGACCGCGAGGCGATGCTTAGCGATATCGGGGTGAAGTCGGTGGACCACCTGTTCGCCGCGATCCCCGAGGAGTACCGGCTCGCCGGCGACCTCAAGATTCCGCGCTCCTACGCGGAGAGCGAAATTGTCGAATTCTTCCGCGACCGCGCCGCCGAGAACGGCCAGGGCTATGCGACGTTTCTCGGTGCCGGCGCCTACTCGCACTACCGGCCAGTGGTAATTGACGCGCTGGTTTCACGCGGCGAGTTTTTCACCGCCTATACGCCGTATCAACCCGAAATCGCACAGGGCACGCTGCAGTCGATCTTCGAATTTCAGTCGATGATCTGCGAGTTAACCGGAATGGATGTGGCGAACGCATCCATGTACGACGGCTCAACCGGCGCCGCTGAGGGACTGATGATGGCGGTCCGTGTGACGGGGCGCCACAAGTCGGTGATCGCCACCAGCGTGCATCCCGAATATCGCGAGGTCATTACGACCTATGCGCGCCACCAGGGCATGCCGCTGGCGACCGTCGCCCACGACAAGAATGGCCGCGTCGACCTCGAGGCGCTCGACAAGGCCGTGGACAGCGAGACTGCCGGAGTGCTGATCCAGTCGCCGAACTTTTTCGGGACCATCGAAGACGTAGCCGCAATCGCTGACATCGTTCACAAGAAAGGCGCCTTGCTGGTCGTCTCGATCGCAGAAGCCGTGTCGTTGGGCATCGTGAAGCCGCCTGCAGAGGCCGACATCGTCAGTCTGGAAGCACAATCATTCGGCGTGCCCCTCGGCTTCGGCGGCCCGTATTGCGGAGTGATGGCCACGCGCGACAAGTTCGTCCGCCAGATGCCGGGGCGTCTAGTGGGCGAAACCGCCGACCGCAACGGCAAGCGCGGATTCGTGCTTACGCTCTCGACCCGCGAGCAGCACATCCGGCGTGAGAAGGCGACCTCAAACATCTGCACCAACCAGGCCTTGGTCGCGCTGATGTGCAACATCTTCATGACCATTTACGGGCGCGAGGGCCTGAAGGAGTTGGCGCAGCAGAACCTGGCGAAGGCGCACTACGCTGCCGAACAGTTCAAGAAGAGCGGCGCCAAACTGATGTTCGACGGCGCGCCCTTCTTCAACGAATTCGTCATCCAGACCAAAGACGATCCGCACAATATCAATGACCGGCTGCTCGAGCAGAAGATCATCGGCGGCTTCCCGCTGAAGAAGTTTTATCCCGAGTTAGGCAACGCCTCGCTGTGGTGTTGCACGGAGACTACGACGCGGGCTTCGATCGACGCGGCGGCGAAGGAGGTGGCGCGATGAACAGCAAAATCAAGAAAGCGACCACTCACATCAGCCAGAACGAGGGGCTGATCTTCGAGAAGTCGTCTCCGGGCAAGAAGGCCTACAAACTGCCATCGCTGGATGTGCCAGCCGTCGACGTCGACCAGATACTGGGTAAGGCTGCGCGCGAAGACCTTGGGCAGATGCCGGAGGTCAGTGAGATCGAAATCATCCGCCACTTCACGCGCTTATCGACCTGGAACTATGCGGTGGACCACGGCATGTATCCGCTGGGGTCGTGCACTATGAAGTACAACGCCCGGGTGAACGAAACGGTGGCCCGACTGGGCGGACTCGCCGAGGCGCATCCTTACCAGCCGGAACGGATTTCGCAGGGCGCGCTGCGCATCATCAAGATGCTCAGCGATCAGCTCATCGAGATTACCGGCATGGATGCCATCACCCTGCAGCCGGCAGCGGGCGCACACGGCGAGCTGACGGGAATCCTGCTGGTGCGGGCCTATCTCGAATCTCAAGGCAACCCGCGCAAGAAGATCCTGGTGCCGGATTCGGCGCACGGGACCAATCCTGCGACCGCCGCGATGTGTGGCTACGCGGTAGAGAACCTGAAGTCGAATGCCGCCGGCATGGTGGACATGGCGTCACTGGAAGCGCAAGTGAACGAAGATGTCGCCGCGCTGATGCTGACCAATCCCAACACCCTGGGTGTCTTCGAGCAGGAGATCCACAAGATCGCCGACGTGTTGCACGCCAAGGGAGCACTGTTGTACATGGACGGCGCCAACATGAACGCGCTGGTGGGCAAGGTGCGTCCCGGAGACTTCGGCGCCGACGTCATGCACCTCAATCTGCACAAAACATTTTCTACGCCGCACGGAGGCGGCGGTCCGGGCTCGGGGCCGGTGGCCTGCAAGAAGATCCTGGAGCCGTTTCTGCCGACGCCGGTGGTCATCACCAAGCCGGACGGCACGCTGGGCTTCGATTATGACCGGCCGCAGTCTATCGGGCGGGTGCGCATGTTCTATGGCAACTTCGGGATGTTCGTGCGCGCGCTGGCCTACATCATGGCGAACGGGCCGGAAGGCCTGCGCCAGACCACCGAAGACGCGGTGCTCAACGCCAACTACATTCGCAAACACCTGCAAGGGTTCTACGAATTGCCCTACGACACTCCGACCATGCACGAAGTTGTCTTCAGCGACCGCATCCAGACGCGCAAAGGCATCAAGACCGGAGACATTGCCAAGCGCCTGATCGACTACGGCTTCCATCCCTACACAGTCAGCTTCCCGCTGGTGGTTCCGGGCGCGCTGATGATCGAGCCGACCGAGAGCGAGTCGAAGGAAGAGCTCGACCAGTTTATCGACGCCATGAAGCAGATCGCCCGTGAGGCGGAGGAATCGCCGGAAATCATCGCCGACGCGCCTTATCACACGCGTGTGACTCGTCTGGACGAAACCGCCGCTGCGCGCAAGCCCGTCTTGCGGTGGAAGCCACAGGGCGAACTCGTAGCCAAATAGCGATCCAGGGCCAGGGAAAAACGGTCGGCAATTCCGACAGTCTTCTTTTGCGATTGTAGTGGTGAGGGCCACCCCTCCCAGCCCCCTCCCCCTCCCTACTAAAAATCCTTAGATTCATCGGCTTAGCGGTAATCTTTGCGCAAGCGATTGAGTCCGTTGGAGTTATGGGTACAATCCTCAAAACATTGAACTTAGCTCCATGGGATATTTTTGATACCCTTTACAATCAATGGCTTAGCGAGACAATGTCTGTAAATTACTGGGATTGCAGGGTTTAGTTAGCACGAACTTTCAAAGAGCCAGGTACCAGGGCGATCCTATCGCCAAAGTCGGGCGATATGGGTCGGGGCACCTGCTGCATCGGCACGGCGTGCACGATCCAAGACGCATTGCGCCAGTCGTATGAATAACGCGTCGGTAGGCGCTGAGTCATGAGAAATCTGAAGCGCGATGTGACGAAGGTAACCAATTGTTCCCGGAATGGAACGAGTTCAGCGGTCTGCGCCAATAAATTGATTCCGGACCTGTTTCACTTGCGGCTCGCGGATTTCCTGGACACGTGAGGTGACAATTGGTGTCTGGTAGTCCGGATGACGAAATTCCATATGCATACCG
>Ga0209039_10004197_pt1 | contig 10656 bp, 7 predicted proteins | sample BogFormECP12_OM1_FD_188238 | JGI IMG/M metagenome (GOLD analysis project Ga0209039, IMG submission 188238) | Bog forest soil microbial communities from Calvert Island, British Columbia, Canada - ECP12_OM1 (SPAdes) (version 2) | ecosystem: Environmental > Aquatic > Freshwater > Wetlands > Bog ... | reverse complement strand
TGAGGTAGCGCAGGTGATTGTGAGACACGACCATCAGATGTAGGGTCTGACGGCGCAGAGAGGCAGGAGGTCATCAAGGGACCAGAAATCATAACTGTTGCTCGGCAAAGATTTCACCCAGCCGAGGCCTGGAAAGGCCAAAATTCGGGCCAGCCTGATGTCTTGCCTGATCAGCGTTTAGCCAGGCCAAGGGCTCTTGGAACTCGATACGCGCAGTAAAGGCTGTGACCCAGCTCGAGGTTGTCTGCGCTTCCGGCGGTACTGCATACGCTGGATAAGGGTGACTATGTACCGGTGGGAGGATTTCCGTTCGCACTGCGTCCTGCTGTCCCGGGGGACCTGGACGAAGTACACGGACTGGTCCGCGAAGCCGCTAAATGGCTGCGGACGAGCAAGGACACCGATCAGTGGGCGAGTCCGTGGCCAGACCGGGCCGGGAAGCTAGAGCGTACACTGAATGACCTGCTCAAAGGCAAGACGTGGCTGGTATGGGACGGCATGATAGTGGTCGCGACCATCACCGTCGACACCGAAGAACCGCTCGACGAGAACGAGCAGTCGATCTGGCCGGCGCATAGACTCCGCGAGTCGGCGCTATACGTGCGGCGTGTCATCGTGAGCAGGAGTTATGCCGGTCTTGGGCTGGGCGCGGCACTGTTGATGCCGGCTTCGCTCGGGCTGCTTGTCCGGAAGTCAGGCCGTTCTACTGGCCTGACCACCGGTTCAGTGATTGTGGTGGACGCCACCGTCTCGGTGGATTATGAAGCAGGCCAATCGGCGCACTTCGATAACCAGATCCTGACTTCGCCGATGTCCAAGCCCGGCGATTCAGGCAGCCTGCTGGTCGCCGCTAATACACAACAGGCGGTTGGATTGTTATTTGCAGGCTCGGATCAAACCACCATCTACAACCCAATCCAGGCCGTATTGGACAGCCTGGAGGTAACCCTGTGACAAAGGCTGAAGGCGCGGACTACCAATCTTCCATTGAGCTCAAGCATGCCCGAGCAGTCAAGCAAGCTCACGAAAAAGAGCTGATGAAGTGCGCTAACGTGGTCGGAGTGGGTGTTGGTTACCAGAAAAAAGGGGGTAACTCGACCGGTCAGGTGGCGCTGGTTGTGCTGGTTACCAAAAAACTTTCGCCGGAACAGCTTTCACCCAAAGACCTGTTACCTTCGATCATCGACGGCGTTGCGGTTGATGTTCAGGAAGTCGGGCGGTTGGCTGCACAGCCATAGCATACTCTTTAATGATTACCAATGCCATGCTCCCCGCAATGCTGGTGCACTGGCAACCCTGTTCGAGCAGGATGGTCTATATTTGTCCGGAAGCTAGTATCCGGCGGTAATCTCGCGTAGCAGCGTAGAAACATACAGCGGATAATCGCCGATAATATTCTGGGTGAGCTGGATCAGCAAAATCACCAGCAGTGCTGCAATGACAACCGCCAGCAATATTCCCAACGGGCTGAGTAGCTTGATTGAGCGACCTTTATACTCTGCCAGTAGACCGGCCGGCAGTGTTAGTGCACTGGCAAACAGTGGGATCATGACCGGCAGCCAAAAATGGTCCGGCTTAGGCGCCACAAAATACAGTAAATAAATCGAAAATGGCAGGACCCAACTGAAGATCAACCGGTTTTGAAATCGATAAGCGCCCCAGAAACACCCAATTAATAACGAAATAACTAAGAACCCCAAAAACCAGGGCTGGCCATACCAGTTTTCCAAAGTAAACACCCACCATTTCGGCCCTTTCTGGTAATAGACCGGGTCATCGTGGTGGTAGCCTGCGTTCAACTCCACATTTTTCGAGGTCTGGATCTCGATCATGCGCTGGCGCGGCCCGCTGTAAAACAAAAACGGGTTCGAAAGGACAATGGTGGCGCACATCACTGCCAAAAATATGCCAGAAACGGCCACCGAGCGTCTGATCGATAATTTTTTTAAGATCAGGCCGGCTGCCAGGTAACCGATGATCGTCAGGAAAAAGAAAAAACCGAACAACTTGATGGCAGAGGCCAACCCACAAGTAAACGCCGCCAGATAAAAATTTTTGCCAAATCGCAGATGGTCGCGATCCAGAAAAAAGATGGTCAGCACCACCGCCAGAACGGCCAGCGCGTCCGGATGCCACCAGCTCAGATCGTTGCGGAAAACTCCTGGAATGGTGATCAAAAATACGAACAACCCGGCTGACTGCCAGGTGGATCGAAAGCGCGTCAGCACATGGACCATCACCCCGGCCGCCAACAGCATCGGCAGGACGCTGATAAACTGGCGCAGCAGCAGCATGTTCAATTGGATATGATCGGTGAAGCTCGCCCCAAAGATCAATCGCACCGGTAGAACCACCAGCGCCGACAGGAAATAAAATGGGTAGCCGTAGTGATAATCTCCATATATGATAAATTGTCCCCAATTTTGGTGCAAGTTGCTTGTAAACGATAGCATGCGCACCACAATCGGATAGGTCATATTCTCGTCATTCGAGAACATGAACAACATATGCGGGTCTTTTGCGCCGGTATTATTGGGAAAGCACAGCAGGATAAAAAAAGCCAGCCCAATCCCGCTTACGATCCACAAATTGATCTTCTGGGTTTTGTCAAATTTTTGTGTCTGCATAACTGCTATGGAGGTCTCTGATTGCAATCTGCCCCGCCCCTCTATTATAACGGTTTGTTGTGAGCTTATTCCTACCATTGCAGCAGTTAACAATTAGCGAGAATAGGATTTCCCTGCCAAAACTTCCTGGTGAGAAATCATATATGCGTAGACAAACAAATTCCGATGGTGGGTTGCGACCAAGAATTACTTACAGTTTGGCTGCAGGTGAACTTGACCCCCGATTTTTTGATCCCCTCTGGGCTGTACCCGGAGGGGATCAAAGTAACCTTTTTTACGAGCACTTTTCGACGGCAATTGATTTGGTCTGGTATCTGTAATTGATGAATCCAAACCCATTGCGCACCAGGGGATAGGCATCAAGGGTCAGCGAGAAGGCACAGGTGCCTGTCAGGCCAACCAGCAGCGGAGCACCACTGATGGGGAAGTTAACGATAGGCACTGCCAACCCTGACCCACTAGATGCAGATGCCAGGTACACTTCGCTCCCGGTCAGGCCTTTTTCGTAACGCAGGCTCCAATAGTACAGACGGTTGTGTATTTGGTTGACATTGACATCAAATGTCAGCCCAGGCGCCATAGACCATGGCACAACCCCGCATGCACCAGCGGCTGCCGGGATTTCCAGATCAACGATGGGTGGTTGGTTATCGATCAGGATGTTCAGATCGCAAGAGTCCACCATAGGTGGCAGCGGTCCAGGAGGCGGCACAGCCCCATTGAGATAATCCACCGACGCCGAGGTCAGCTTGACCCCATTCTCATTGAATACCTCCAGGCGAATCGTGTAAAAGCCCGTGTCCGGCTCATCGCTGGCGCTATCCCACCAACCAATCTTATCCAGGTTGTACCAGGAATAATGGGTGGTGTCACGCACCTCGTACAGGTTTTGAACCCCATTGACTGTCTGTGGTCCAAGGGCATAGATCTCGGTGTTCAAAGACGAGTCAACCCTGGTATCGGAGAGCGGATAGGTGATCGGTTTGAAGGAATTGACGCCCTTTTTGGTCGACAGACGGTAGTACCGTTTCGGCGCACCGGTGCTCAAGGCGCTACCGAACAGACCGCACACCAACAGCCAATCACCGTACGCCACATTGCTCAATCCTCCGCCGTAAGGCACGTTGGAAAACAGACCGGTTAACTGATCAATCTTATAGACCTCATCCAGGCCGATCAAGGTAAAGAAAGTGCTCGTGCCAACCGGCTGAGGCTGGCAACCGCTGCCACATTCTACTTCCTCGTTGTCCAACCACAGGTCAATGTTGGCATTGGTGACATTCCAGCGTGTGCTGGTGTAGGGATCCATATAAATGACCGTTTCGATCCCGTTGATCACCTGAGTGAGACGCACGATGATATCCGGCCGAGGATCAAAGCGCAAGCGCCCGTGACGAATGTGCCATGGATACCAGGTGAAACAGCAGCGGAAGAAGCCATCGCAGTCCGTAGTTGTCTCGCAGACTAACTGCTTGCTATAGAAGCAGCGCGGGAAGATCAGCCAAGGAGCCACTTTTGAGGTCAGGGTTAATTGATCCAAACGGGAAGCAACATCAACCGGCAGAGACGCCACCTCACCAACCCTGGAAGTTTCACTGGACAGCACGCTGGGGCTTAGAAATTGCGAACTCAGAGAGGCACGTGTTAGCTCAAGTTCTTTGGGGGGCAAAGGCTGGGGGTTAAGCGCCACGCGCTCCAACACAGAAGCGGGATTGAACCGTTCCACCGGGCCAGGTCCAGGGAGAGGAATCGGTTGTGCTGCCAGTAAGTCAGGGACGCGCACCACACGCTGGTCGAGGAGTTTGTCCCACCAGTTTAGGATGGGAGGCCAGAAGCAGCCTTCGCGATCGACATCGAATACCTCAACCTTGACAAAGGGCACCGGGCAAATCTCCGAACCATCACCGGAATTATTAATCTTGCGCACATGCCCGGTAACACATACCCGGATAGGCCGCCAAGGCCACCAGATGATGATTGGGATGAAGAAATCAGGCCGTAATACAAATCGGTTTTCCTGTTTGACCCAATCTTTGGGTGAGAAAGATTGGCTGAAAGAAGATGATAAGCGTACGGTTTTAGGGTCATCGGTTGGGCCGATCACCAGCTCCAAAGCGGGGGGTTCTTTAGCGTGGAGGTGGATGGTAAACCCACCTTTTGCATCCAGTCCGGAGCTGCCCAGCAAGGCGCCACGGCCATCGAAGGCATAAGCCGAAAGGCTGATATCGCCCGGGAGCGATTCCTGGCTCTCGAGCTTGACCTGGCCCACAATGCTAAAATTGGGGCCGCCGGTAGATTTTGTTTCTGTTCGATCTGAGGTTGCCATTGAAATATCTCCATTTTCTAACCAAATCTGATGATAGCAGGTGAAAGCCTGCCATTGATCATCCGTGCAAGGCAAGAGCAGCAGATCGAAATCACTTTAATAGATCTGCCAGGCAGGGATGGACTTCCCGGTAGCAAAATAAGGTTTTTAAAGAACTACTTATCGAAAAGAATCAAAGCTGGCACACATGAAATATATGGCCGATTCTATCTCTATTATGATAATTATAATATTAATTATCATAATATAAATGAGATTCCGGTGAGATTTTCTGTTCGGACCACACTGTTTGCCGCAGGATCAGGCTGCGGGTCGCCTTCATATCCAATCCTGCCATTATTCTTTTTATCTTATCCCCATCATTTCATTTGACTTTTAGACCGGCCGAATCTACACTTATCTGATGCTGGCCCGTGTCTATTCCTGTGCAGTCATCGGCCTGGAGGGAGTAATTGTCGAGGTAGAAGTCGATACCGGCCAGGGTCTGCCATCAATGGTTATTGTTGGTTTGCCGGATACGGCTGTCCAGGAAAGCCGCGAGCGTGTCCAATCTGCCGTAAAAAATGCCGGCCTGTTCTTCCCCCGCAAACGCGTCACAGTGAACCTGGCACCCGCCTCGGTGCGAAAAGAAGGTCCGGCTTACGATTTGCCTATCGCTCTGGGAGTGCTGGTCGCTTCTGATCAAATATTGCCCGAAGCTCTTGACGGTTGTATGGTGGTTGGCGAACTATCCCTGGATGGCAGCGTCCGTCACGTGCGTGGCGTACTGCCCATGGCGGCGGTTGCCCGTCAGGAGGGTTTCAAGTGCATCTTCGTCCCGGAAACCGACGCGGCCGAAGCCGCTCTCATCCCAGACCTGGAAGTGATCCCGGTTTCTTCACTGACCGGTCTGGCCTCACACCTATCCGGTGCGCAACCAATTGATCCAGCTCCGCCGGTTCAGGCCGAAGAATTGGACGTTATCGTCCAGACGGATTTTCACGATATTAAAGGCCAGGAGCACGTCAAGCGCGCTCTGGAAGTTGCCGCGGCAGGTGGGCATAATGTCTTGATGGTGGGGCCGCCCGGATCCGGAAAAACACTGCTGGCGCGTGCCCTGCCAGCCATTCTGCCGCGCATGTCCATTGAAGAAGCGCTGGATGTAACGCGCATTTATTCGGTGGCCGACCAATTACCACCCGATGTGCCGCTGGTGCGCAGCCGACCTTTCCGGGCCCCGCACCACACCATCAGCCATGCCGGGTTGGTCGGCGGCGGCAACTGGCCCCACCCCGGCGAGGTTTCACTGGCGCACCGTGGCGTACTCTTTCTGGATGAACTGCCCGAATTTGGCCCACGCGTTCTGGAAGTTATGCGCCAGCCGATTGAGGACAAAATCGTCACGATCAGCCGTGCCCAGGGTTCATTAACCTTCCCGGCTAATTTTCAATTGATCGCCGCCATGAACCCCTGCCCGTGCGGCTATTACGGCGATCCGCTCAAACCCTGCACCTGTTCCCCGGCCATTGTAACCAAATACCAGAAACGCATTTCCGGCCCGCTGCTCGACAGGATCGATATTCATATCCATGTGCCGCGCGTCGAATACGAAAAACTGTCTGATAACCGCCTGGGGGAAAGCTCTCATATCGTCCAGGCACGTGTCGAAATTGCTCGCCAGAAGCAGCGCGAACGGTTTAGTAACGGGAAAGAACCAGCTCAACATAGCACTGCTCTAACGATGACGGTCACTTGCAACGCCGATATGCGCCCGGCCGAAGTTCGCAAGTTTTGCGCCCTGGATGATACCGGCCGCAGCTTGATGAAGACCGCCATGAACCAACTCCAACTATCGGCGCGCGCTTATCACCGGGTGCTCAAACTGGCCCGCACGATCGCCGACCTGGCTGGTAGTGAGATCATCCAGCCCACTCATTTGGCTGAAGCGCTACAATACCGGCCAAGGATGAATGAGGAATGACAGCAAATTGTCTGGCCCTCACCTAAAAGATGGAACCGAACAATAATTGGAAAATAAGAAATAATGGCCACTTTCCAAAATCGCTCAATTATGAACTATCGTTTAGCTCTTAAGTCATTCCTGGAGAATCAGGCCATTCAAAAAATTTTCCGACTGGTATTCATCCTCGGGTTATCCTTTTTCGCCATCTGGTTTTTTAATTACGCCATAACGATCATAACAACGCCGGTTCCGGTGGAATTTCGTGAGGGCGCTATTTTATTATCTACCAATTACCTTCTTCACGGAATAAACCCCTACAGCCTGATAAATCAACCGCTTGGAATGAACGTGTATGGCATTGTCTACAATTTTGTAGTATTGCCATTTGCTGCAATCTTTGGCAATACCCTGGCAGTTCACCGGACTATTTCGATCGTTTGTCTTGTGTTGACAGGGATAATCATCACTCAATGGCTGCTTCTAAAGGGCACAGCGCCGGAATTTGCCATTTCGGGTGGTTTCATTGTATTTGGCAGCCTGTTATTTAACTTAATACCGATCACCCGTCCCGATGCCCTGGGTGTCTTGTTGTTTCTCAGTGCTATTTTTTTGCCAGAGAAATACAAATTTAACTCGAAAAGCTTAATTGCCAGTTCTATCTTGAGTATGCTGGCATTTTATACCAAGCCATATTTTTTTCTGTCATTCGGGATAATTTTTAGCTACCTGTTCTTTTTTATTTCAAAGAAAAAGGGGCTTTTTTATTTTCTAGGATCGTTGCCCCTTTTCTTGATTACGGCAGGATTTGTGAACTTAATATGTGAATGCTATTTTCTCGACACTATTCTGATTAACTTAAACAATACTGGAAATAATATCCAGTTCGTGCTCATGCAACTCCTGTACTTTATCATTGTATACTTGCCCATTTGGATCATTATTCTACTTATCGCTTTCTATAATCAATCAAGACAGGTATTAGTACCTTTTCAAATTTTCATTAAGGCTTTACGAACTCCTGGCAAGCATTTAGACATCTTCCATTGGAACAGACCGTTCTTTAGTTTTCGCATTGATCTGGCCTGGTTTTCATTCGCAATCTCTACTCTGGCAATCATATTGGTGCTTGGGCAAAATCTAAATAATTATATTGTTTACTTATTTGAAATCATGACGCCTTTTTTGATCATTGCCGGGTTTAAACATCTTAATCTTAAACGCAGCATTTCTATACTTGCCATACCATTGGTGATCACCAATTTATTTATAATCTCTCAATGGGTTCTAAATCCAAATAACCCGGAATCTTTTCAAATAGGGTGGAGCCGTCTAGAAGAAATCATCAGTTCTTCGAACAAAATATTAAATTCACCGGCAATTGCCCCGCTTCTGATCCAGATGGATAAGCCAATTATCGATTCGGGCCAGAGCGACCTTTTTTACCAGACCAGGCCTTATCCAAAGACAATTCTGGCACCAGCATACAATACAGTGAAACAGAGAGGAATTGACTATCAAAACCAAATCATCAGCGAAATTAATGCAAAGCGGTTTGAAAAAATTATCGTCACAATAGATAATTCTCACCTAGTCCCCTGGGCCGCCATCCAACAAAAATATCAATATCAAGAGACGATCTCTCTAGGTATGCCACAAACCGGGCAAGTTTGGAATGTGGAAGTCTGGATACCCAAAAATTAGGAATTTCACGAGGTCAAAAGCTTGATATAGCATGGGGAAAAAGCCACTTGGCCCATGCTTACAAATGTGTAATTTCGCTGTCATATCATCAAAATTTGTGGAAGTGATAAACTTTTAGTATGGAAGCTTATTTTATCAACATAAAAGATGGATTGAAAAATAAATTTGATCTTTTTAAGAATGATGAATTCAGGAATAAATTTATCAAAAATTTATGGTTGCTTGCTGCTATCTTTGTTTTTTTCTATATTTTGGGATTTTTTATTCCGCAGGGGTTCGATTGGAAAGCATATTTTAGTCAAGGCGTACTCTACCCAATCTGGACGCCCTGGACATTAGATGTCGTTCATTTTGTCAACTGGCCAATTTTAATTGGCATTACGGGACTTGCAATCATCTACCGAACACGCAAATACAGCACGTCAGTTCTGCCTGCCTTGCTGGCAATCTTTTCGCTGCCCACAATGTGGGTTATTTTTATGGGCAACTTGGATGGCGTAGTGTTAGTTGGTTTGATCCTCCTCCCAATCGGCGCACCTTTAGCCCTGATGAAACCACAAATCGCTGCCTTTGCACTGTTGGCCAAGAAAAATTCGATTATTGCAGGCATTATTTGGGGAATTATCTCGCTGCTGATCTGGGGATTGTGGCCATTAAATTTTTTAAAGGTTCTCACACCAGCCTGGAAAGTCGAGTGGATCCAAGATATTTCCATTTTTCCATGGGGAATTCTACTGGCGTTGCCTTTAATGTGGTTCTCCAGAGGAGATGAAGATTTACTGATGGCGGCTGGGAGTCTGGCCACACCGCATTTATTTCCCTATCATTTTATTTTACTAACCCCAGCCCTGGCGCGTATGAAACGACCCTGGATGATTGCCACCTGGCTGATCGCCTGGACACCTTTATTAGCCAATTGGTTAGGGCCAACTGCCTGGCATTTTGGAAATCTGATGAGCATTTTCTTCTGGTGCGGAATTTATTTCAGCCGAAAACAAGCGACTCGCCTACAGAATAGGAAGCTTGAAGAGGCTGTGGTGCAGGCCTGACACACTCTCTTCCCTGGTTCCCACGCTACGGGTGAAAAGGAGGGATAAGTCCAGCATCTGGAACCCATTTTGAGTGTTTGTACATATACAATTCATTTCTTATGGGAGGCGGGAAAAATGGCAACACAACAATCTGAAATTATCATCAGGGATCTTCTCTCACAGGCAGGTATCGAAGTAAATGGCCAAAATCCCTGGGATATTCAGGTACACGACTCAAGTTTATATAACCGGGTATTACGGGAATCCTCTTTAGGGCTGGGCGAAACCTATATGGACGGCTGGTGGGATTGCGATGCAATCGACCAATTTATATATCGCGTATTGAAAGCGAACCTTGAGACAAAGGTCAAAGGGAATTGGAAATTTGCCCTCCAGGTGCTTACATCCCGCCTATTTAATATGCAGACCCGCTCCAGGGCGCTTCAGGTTGGTAAAGATGTTTATGATCTGGGAAATGATTTGTATTGCGCATTTCTGGACAAATTGTTGAACTATACCTGCGGTTACTGGAAAAACGCCACCACGCTGGATGAGGCCCAGGAGGCCAAACTCGATCTGGTCTGCCAGAAAATCGGCTTAAAACCAGGTATGAGCGTGCTTGAATTTGGCTGCGGATGGGGCGGTTTTGCGAAATTCGCCGCCAAGAAGTACAACGCACATGTGGTAGGCGTTACTATATCCAGAGAACAACTGGCCTTTGCTCAAGAATTCTGCCGGGGTTTACCGGTTGACCTACGTTTTCAAGATTACCGCGATGTGGAAGGAAAGTTCGATGCCATCATCTCAATTGGCATGTTGGAACACGTCGGTTATAAGAATTACTCTACTTATATGCGAGTAGTGGATCGCTGCTTGAACGAGAACGGTATTGCCTTAATTCACGTAATTGGCAGCAATCAGACACTGACGGCGGGTGAACCCTGGACGCATAAATATATCTTTCCCAACGGAATGCTGCCATCCATTACCCAGCTTGGTAAAGCGATCGAGCCAAATTTTGTAATGGAA
>Ga0209039_10004196_pt1 | contig 10660 bp, 9 predicted proteins | sample BogFormECP12_OM1_FD_188238 | JGI IMG/M metagenome (GOLD analysis project Ga0209039, IMG submission 188238) | Bog forest soil microbial communities from Calvert Island, British Columbia, Canada - ECP12_OM1 (SPAdes) (version 2) | ecosystem: Environmental > Aquatic > Freshwater > Wetlands > Bog ... | reverse complement strand
GCCACTTCCAGGTCGTGCACGAGCGGCCTGGAGGTGAAGACCAGCACGTCGCGCCGCCGTTCCACGGGACGCTGGTCCATGGGTCCCCACGGGAAGACGTCGGGATTGCAGCACACCGCTCCGCCGCGCGTGGGCGGCGGATCGCGCGGGTCGTAGACGAAGCTGTCGCGCCCCGCGCGCTGGCGGAAGTGCGGCGGCGTCTCGGCCAGAAGGCCGTCCCCGGAGAGCGTGTTGGCGCCGCCGTTGCTGTCCAGGTACCAGGCGCGCGTCCGGGCGTTCTCGGGCGGCCACTGCCGGCCTTCCCGCCAGCGGTTCGAACCCATGACGAAGAACTTCACGGGAGGGCCCGAAACCAGCGGCGCGCGCTTGCCCATCAGCCAGTGGTCGAACCACTCGAGCTGCAACTGGCGCAGCGGGATCCGCGCATCCGGTCCGAAATCCACGCCCTCGAGCGGGCGGGACATGTTATGCGGCCAGGGACCCACCAGGATGCGGTTCAGGCCGGAAGTTATGTGCAGCGCGGCGAAGGCCGCCAGGTCGCTCTCCACGAAGTTGTCGTACCAGCCGCCCACCGCGAAGACCGGGATGCGGATCTTTGCGATCTGTTCCCTGGTGCTGATGGAGCGCCAGAAGTCGTCGAACGCCGGGTGGGCCATGGCTTGGCGGTACATATCCGACGACGCCCCGGTGGCCGCGATGTCGGCCGTGCGCACGGGCAGGTGCAGCACGAACTGGCTGAATTCGGTGTGAAACCCGGGAACCCTCAGGTTCTCCGCCATCCACTCCAGGCGGTTGCCCAGCTTCATGGCGCCACCCGTGGAGTAGAACCGGTCAAGGTAATCGTCGCAGCCCGAAACCACGGGAAAGATGGCCTTCAGATGCGGGTTCTGGGAGAGAGCGGCCTTCCATTGCACGATGCCCAGGTAACTTCCGCCGGTCATGCCGGCGTTGCCGTCGGACCATGTCTGGCGGGCGATCCAGTCGAGCGTGTCGCTGCCGTCGGAAGTTTCCTGCGTGAGCGGCGCGAAGGCGCCCTCGGATTCGTAGCGGCCGCGCACGTCCTCTACCACCACCGCGTAGCCGTGCTCCACCAATGCCTGCCAGTTGGGCGCCAGATCGGTGCCCTTGCCGTAGGGCGTGCGGATCAGGATGGCGGGATATCGTCCGTGCTCGGAAGGCAGGAAGACGTTGGCCGACAGGCGGATGCCGTCGCGCATCGCCACCGGCACGTGCAGTTGGCGCAGAGGCGGGTTCTGCGCCCCGGCCAGCGCCGTCAGCGGAGCGCACAAAGCGGGGATTACGAAACGAGCGAGCACAGCAGTTCCCAGTAGCGTTCCGCGGCGTGATCCGCGCGGTGGCGGGAGGCGGCATGCGCGGCTCCCCGCCGGCCGATGGCGCGGGCCACGCCGATCACCGATGGTAGCAGAATCATGTGCCGCCGCAGAGACTCCCGCTCGGCTGGCCCCGCCGGGATGCGCACGCAGGCGTCCTCCGGAAAGCCCGAGTACTCTTCGCCATCCGTGAGCAGCACGGGTTTGCCCAGACCCATCATGCGGATGGCGGTGCCGGAGGTTTCCCCGGCCGAGGGATACCGCAGGTTGATGCAGGCGTCCACCGCGGAAGCCGCCAGCCAGAACTCGTTCCCCGGCAGGTACGGACGCCGCACCACCCCGGGTTGCGATGTCAGCGGCTCCACGGCGCGCTCCAGGTCCCTCGAGATGAACTCTCCGGCCACCAGCAGGAAGGCGCCGGGGACTTCGCGGCGCACTTCGGCGAAAACCTCGAGCACGCTGAACAGGCGTTTGGACTCGCGCAGGTAGCCGAAAACGCCGAACAGGAACGCGTCCGGGCCAACTCCCAGCCGCTCGCGGTAGCGCGCCGTCCCGGTGGGACTGGGAAGCGCCGGCGTCTCGAGAAGATGCGGGATCTCGACCACGCGCGCCTCCGGCGCGGCGGCCTTCACCGCGCGCCAGGCGGCGGCATTGTGCACCACCACCGCCAGCGCCCGCCCCGCGGCGCGCTTCAGCATGGGGTAGGCGAAGTACCGTGGGTCGCTGCCGGAAGCCGCGCGGCCCCGCCACAGCTCGCGCGCCAGATCGCGGCTCCACTCGCCGGAATTGTAGACGAACTCCTCCACGTAAGCGGACTCGTCAAGCTGCCCGAGAAGGAAGTGATTGAGCACTGCGTCGTGCAGCGTCACCACTCCGGGATGCTCCAGCGCGCGGCGGTAGATGGCGGCGTGCAGCGGGTTGTTGCCCAGGTGGTAGAGGGCCGCGTCGCAGCGCTCGGGCGCCACCTCCACGCGGCCGCGGCGGCGCAGCTCGGCCAGCAAGGCGGCGGCGTAATCGGCCACGCCGGTGCGCGCGGGCGGAAGCGGGGAGTAGAATCCGACGGTCATGGGTCGAATGGGCGCGAGGCGGCTCTGCCCCGCTACGCCGTCCTCCGCTGGCCGAACAGGGCGGTGCCCACGCGGACACAGGTGGAACCTTCCTCGATGGCGGTTTCCAGATCGAGCGACATTCCCATGGACAGCTCGCGCAATCCGTAACGTTCCCCCAGTTCGCGCAGGCGGCGAAAATACGGGCGCGAACCCTCGGCGTTCTCCGGCCACGGCGGCATGGTCATCAGGCCGCGCAGCTTGAGGTTTTGGCACTCGCGCAGGGCGGCGGTGAGATCCGGCAATTCCTCCGGAGCTGCGCCGCTCTTGGCCTGTTCGGCGGACAGTTTGACCTCGATCATCACCTCGATCGGGCGGCCGGCCTCGTTCAACCGCCGCGCCAGCTTGGGCGAATCCACCGTTTGGATTACCTGGAACAGTTCGGCGGCCTTGCGCGACTTGTTGGATTGCAGGTGCCCGATCAGGTGGAAGCGCGCGCCCGCCAGATCGGCGGTTTCGGGCGCCTTGCCTTCGAATTCCTGAACGTAGTTTTCGCCGAAATCCCGCAGCCCCAGGGCGTACGCTTCGCGAATCGCGGCAGCCGGAAAGACCTTGCTCACCGCCAGCAGAAGGATGCCCGCGGGGTCGCGCCGCGAACGGGCGGCGGCGCGCGCCATGCGGTCGCGAACGGCCCCCAGCCGGGCAGCCAGGGTCTCTCGGCCAGGCGCCGTGGGCATGCTCAGTCCCGCCGCCGGCGGTGCCATTCGCCGCCGCCGTAGCCGCCGGCGTCGATCAGCACGGCCATGATGAGAAACAGCACGTTGATCCCCTCCAGAGGACGGCCCGAGTTCACCAGCCAGGCGTAGACCACCGTGGTCATGGGCAGGAAAATGAACCCCAGCAGGGGCAGCAGCAGGCCATGATAGGCGCGTTGCAGATAGGTGGAAAAGAGGAACATCAGGATCAGCGCGGCCCGCGGAAACGCCAGAATGGCAACTACCAGAAAGCACGGCATAGTCGGAATCTCCCTATCAGGTTGCATTGTCGCAGAACCCGGCGGCCACCGCCCGTCACGGCTATGGATTGCCGGACCTGCCCGTAACCGTTATATCCGTCACCCAGTAGGCCGGGTCCTCGACCACCACCGTCGCCCGAATGCGGTCGCCCACGTGCAACTTGACGAACTCGCTGGCGGGCTTGACGGTGAACTCCATGGTCATGGCTTCCATCCACTCGCCGATCTTCTCGTGCTTGATGGTGGCGGTGTGCGTGCCCGCATCGAGCACCTGGATTTCGCCCACCATCGGATACCGCTTGACGGGCGGCTTCTGGGAACCGCAACCGGCCAGAACGGCGGCCGCCAGCAGACACAAACCGGTTCGTCTTGTCATGGTTTCCTATTTTCTCACGCCGCGCGCCAACTATAATCGGACTAATGTCGAAAAACACTTTTGGCGCTGCGGACAAGCTCCGCGTAGGGGACCGGGATTTTGGGTACTTCCGGCTGGCGCGGCTGGAAGAAACCGGCGTGGGGGCGGTCTCGCAACTTCCCTTCTCGACCAGGATTCTGCTCGAAAACCTGTTGCGTTCCGAGGACGGAAAACGCGTTTCGGCGGCGGACATCCAACAGGTGGCCGCCGGGCGTGGAGCCGGCCACATGGAGATCAGCTTCATGCCGGCGCGCGTGCTGCTGCAGGATTTTACCGGCGTTCCGTGCGTGGTGGACCTGGCGGCCATGCGCGACGCGCTCCAGGCCATGGGCGCCGACCCCGGCCGCGCCAACCCGCTGATGCCCGCCGACCTGGTGATCGACCACTCCGTGCAGGTGGACCAGTTCGGAAGCCCCGGCGCCTTTTCAGTGAACGCACTGCTCGAGTTCCAGCGCAACCGCGAGCGCTACATGCTGCTGCGCTGGGGCCAGACGGCTTTCCGCAACTTCCGCGTGGTGCCGCCCGACACCGGCATCGTCCACCAGGTGAACCTGGAATTCCTGGCGCCCGTGGTGTTTCAGGCCGGTGGCATGGCATATCCCGACTCGGTGGTGGGCGCCGACTCCCACACCACCATGATCAACGGCCTGGGCGTGCTGGGCTGGGGCGTGGGCGGCATTGAGGCCGAGGCCTGCATGCTGGGCCAGCCCATTTCGATGCTGTTGCCGCCGGTGGTGGGCTTCAAGCTGCACGGGAAACTGCGCGAGGGCTGCACCTCGACCGACCTGGTCCTCACCATCACCCAACTGCTGCGCAAGAAGGGTGTGGTGGGCAAGTTCGTGGAATACTACGGCCCCGGCTTGAGCGCGCTCAGCCTGGCGGACCGCGCCACCGTGGCCAACATGTCGCCCGAGTACGGCGCCACCATGGGCTTCTTCCCGGTGGACGAGGAAACTCTCGCCTACCTGCGCGTCACCAACCGCCCGCCGGAAGCCATCGCGCTGGTCGAAGCCTATACCAAGGAGCAGGGACTCTTCCGCACCGGCCGGACCCCCGACCCGCGATTCGCCGACTCCATCGAGCTGGACCTGGCCACGGTGGTGCCGTCGATGGCCGGACCCAAGCGCCCCCAGGATCGCGTCGAGCTGCCCGGAGTCGCCAGGAACTTCGCCGATGCCTTCCCCGCTGCGCCGGCCGCCCGCAACGGCGCGGGCCTTGGAAACGGGTCGGTGGTGATCGCGGCCATCACGAGCTGCACCAACACCTCCAACCCCTCGGTGATGCTGGCGGCGGGACTGCTGGCGAAGAACGCCGTGGAGCGCGGCCTGGCGGTGAAGCCGTGGGTCAAGACCAGCCTCGCGCCGGGGTCGAAGGTGGTCATGGATTACTATCGCCAGGCCGGGCTTACTCCCTACCTGGAGAAGCTTGGCTTTTTCCTGGTGGGCTTCGGCTGCACCACCTGCATCGGCAACAGCGGCCCGCTGCCGGAGGCGGTGGCCGAGGCGATCCGCGCGGACAACCTGGTGGTGGCCGCGGTGCTGAGCGGCAACCGCAATTTCGAAGGACGCATCAACGCCCAGGTGAAGGCCAACTACCTGGCGTCGCCGCCGCTGGTGGTGGCCTACGCGCTGGCCGGCACCGTGGCCATCGACCTGACCGCCGAGCCGCTGGGCCGCGATCCCGCCGGCCAGCCGGTGTTTCTGCGCGACATCTGGCCCGCGGACGAGGAAGTGCGCGACGCCGTGCGGTCGGCCATCGGCCGGGAGATGTTCGAGCGCGAGTATGGGCATGCCTTCGACGGCGACGCCAACTGGCGGACGCTCCCCGTGCCCACCGGCGACACCTTCCACTGGGACGCGGCGTCCACCTACATCCGTAGGCCGCCGTACTTCGACGCCATGGCGGACCCCACTTCTCCGGTGAGCGACCTGCGCGGCATGCGCGTGCTGGCCATGCTGGGCGATTCCGTGACCACCGACCACATCTCGCCGGCCGGCTCCATCCCCAAGGACACGCCCGCCGGCCGCTACCTGATGGCGCAAGGCGTCGAGCCGAAGGACTTCAACAGTTACGGCGCGCGCCGCGGCAACCACGAGGTGATGGTGCGCGGCACGCTGGCCAATATCCGCCTGCGCAATCAGCTTGCGCCGGCCACCGAAGGCGGCTGGACCGAGCACCTGCCCGCCGGCGAGCCCATGTCCATTTACGACGCCTCCGTCCGCTACCGCAAGGAAGGCGTGCCGCTGGCAATCCTGGCGGGCAAGGAGTACGGCTCGGGCTCGTCGCGCGATTGGGCGGCCAAGGGCGTCATGTTGCTGGGCGTGCGCGCGGTGATCGCCGAGAGCTTCGAACGCATCCACCGAACCAACCTGGTCGGGATGGGCGTGCTGCCGCTGGAATTCCCCGCGGGCTCCAGCGCGCGCAGCCTGCATCTCACCGGCCGCGAGACCTACCACATCGAGGGCGTGCGCCTGGCGCTGGAGAACGGCGCCCGCCAGGCCACGGTGCGGGCCGTCGCCGACGACGGCACCGAGACCGCCTTCACCGCGACGGTGCGCGTGGACACGCCGCAGGAAGCGGAATACTACAGCAACGGCGGGATTCTGCCGTACGTGCTGCGTCAGTTGGCGGGCTGAAAAAGGGGTCAGACCCCTTTTTCCGGCGCTCATGCAGGTGTGATGGGAACGTCGCTCACGTGGATCTCGAAGATGCACCGTTTCCCGCCGCGCAGAACCGATTCCTTAAGTTCCACCCGGACCTTCTTCTGCAGAAACGTCTCCCAGGTGTGTTGCTGCCACCCCAGAGAACAGTCGCAGACCACCGGCGGAGTGTTCTGCTTAAGGCTGATCAGCGGGCAGAAGCAGTCGGTGCGCTCCGGCGAAACCATGCTGATGACGCCTTTCTCGCGGTCCCAGGTCACCTCGTCTCCCGACGATCCCTCTTTGTAGGCCTTGCGCAAGCCGTCGAAATCGCCGCGGTGCTGCACGGTGAACTGGTCGTAGCGGCTGGAGCAGAAGGTGCCCACCTCGTGCAGGGTCTCGGTCAGTTCCTTTGGGCCCATCCGATCCGACAGAATCTGTATCAACCTGGCGTAGCGCTCCTTCACAAACCGCAGGCGCCAGTCCTCCGGGGCAGCCGTCTCCGCGGCAGCCAGGCTGGAGGCGGGTATCAGGCTTCCAGCCGCGCAGCCGCACAAACCGGCCGCGCAGGTTGTCAGAAACTCTTTTCGATCCATCGGAGACGATCCTACCTCCGATCACTGGTGCGTTCAATAGCCGCCGGCTTGGATGTGCCTGTCGGCGTATGTGCTTGAAAGCAGGACGGCTGGGCTGGACGATGTCGCACCCGCCGCCGTGCTAGACTCCGAAAAGCATGGCCCCAGAATCGGCGTCCGAGCGCCAGGTTGCGCCGCAGATCTACCAGTTCGGGGTCTTCGAGTTGAACCCGCGGGTGGGGGAGTTGCGCAAACATGGCCTGCGGCTCAAGCTCCAGGAGCAGCCGCTGCGGATTCTGACCTGTCTGGTGGAACATGCCGGAGAGGTGGTGAGCCGGGAGGAGATTCAGGCGAAGCTGTGGGCTGCGGATATCCACGTCGACTACGAGAACGCGATCAACAGCGCCGTGCGGAAACTGCGCCACGCGTTGGGCGATACGGCGGGCAACCCCAGGTTCATCGAGACCCTGGCGCGCCGCGGCTACCGGTTCATCGCCCCGGTATCCACGAAGCAGACTCCGGCTCCTGCCCCGGCGCAGAGCCCGCCCGCTCGCCCGCCGAAAGCATACCTGCAACCTGGGAGGCTGGCCCTGGCATCCGCGTTGGCGCTGGCCGCCGCCGCTGCGGTGTGGTTCCCGTGGCGGCCCACCAGGATCGCCGGGCTTCTCGAACTTGCACCCGCCGTGCCGCTGACCAGTTCCCGGGGAATTGTGTGCTGCCCTTCGTTTTCGCCCGACGGCAGCCGGGTGGCGTTCTCCTGGAATGGGCCGGCTTAAGACAACTTCGACATCTACGTCAAGCTGATTGGTTCGAGTGAGCCTCTCCGGCTTACACGGCATGCCGCGGCCGACAAGTTCCCGGCTTGGTCCCCGGACGGCCGCTCGATCGCGTTCCTACGGGAAGTCGACGACCGGCACGCAGCCGTCATGGTCGTGCCGTCGTTGCCGGGACCGGAGCGAACGGTGGCAACCACCGCGATCGGATGGCCGGATCTGGACTACCGGGATCAGGGCCCCGCACTGGCGTGGTCGGCGGACGGGAAGTATCTTTTCACGCTGGAGTCGACCGATGCGAGCGGCACGTGCGGAATCGTCCGCGTTTCCGTTGAAACCGGCGCGGAACGGCGCGTCTCGACACCGCCGCCGGGCATTGCGGGGGATGGATCGCTCTCGGTCTCGCCGGACGGACGCACCCTCGCTTTCACCCGCACGGTCGCCGGCTTGGTCAATGGCGACATCCACACGATCTCATTGGTGGACGGAAAGGTGCAACGCATCACCTTCGATGAGCGGCGAATCCTGGGTCACGCCTGGAGCGAGGACGGCCGGGACCTGGTCTTCTCGTCGAATCGCGGCGGCAGGGTGGAGTTGTGGCGGATCGATGTGTTCGGGGCGAAGAAGCCGGTCAAGCTGACCGGCGCCGGCGAGAGCGACGACTCGCTGCGGACGATCCTGCAGTTATATCCCGCGGTCTCGCGGCAGGGACATCGGCTGGTGTATACGCAACCCAGCGTGGTGGGGCCGGATATCCGGCGCATCGATATCGCCCGCGGTCTCCTGGCCGCGCCAGTCCGGCTGATCTCTTCCACCCGCGGAGAACGGAGTCCGCAGTATTCGCCCGACGGGACGAAGATCGCAATTCACTCCAATCGTTCCGGCCGTGGCGAGATCTGGGTATACGATTCCGACGGCTCGAACCCGCTGAGGCTCACTTCATTCGAGAGCGGCTTTTCCGGATCGCCGAGGTGGTCGCCCGACGGACGCAGCATTGCGTTCGATAGCAGCAACCTGGGGAATTGGGACGTTTACGTGGCTGCGCTCCAGGGCGGCAGTCCGGTCCGGCTCACCACCAACCCGGCCATGGATGAGGTGCCGAGTTGGTCCAGCGACGGGAACTGGATCTACTTCGCCTCGAATCGCAGCGGCCGGTTCGAAGTCTGGAAAATGCGGGTGAACGGGAGTTCGCAGACGCAGGTCACCACCAACGGCGGGTTCATGGCGCTGGAATCGGACGACGGCCGGGACCTGTACTATACCAAGACCGATGGCGCCAGCGCGTTGTGGAGAATGCCGGTGGCGGGCGGCGCGGAGCGGCAGGTTGTGCCCTCCGTCCACGGCCGGAATTTCACGCTGACGAAGCACCGGATTTGGTTCATGCAGGAGGCTGACGGCGAGATTGCATTGCGGTCCGTCGAACCCGGCTCGGCCCAGCCCACAACCGTCTCCACGCCCGGCCGGTTCCTTTTTCATGGGCTCTCCGTCTCCTCCGACGAAAGGCACGCGCTGTATTCCCAGGCGGATGTAGTCGGAAGCGATCTCATGCTGGTCGAGAACTTCCGATAGAAAAAAGGGGTCAGACGCATTTTTCCGCGTGTTTCCGTGGCACTTTTGACACGGCGGCGGCAAGTTGGTATCCTCTGGCCGTGAAATGCCGCTCATTCATTATCCGCCTCATGCGGGCCGGGCTGTTGGCGCTCGTCGTGACCGTAGGATCGCCGGGCCAGGCGCCGGGCGGCGCGGTCTCGCCGGGCGCTGCGCTTTCAACAGCCGCGCGCGAAGGCGATCTCGCTAGGCTGCGGTCGCTCCTCGACTCCGGCGCCGATCCCAACCAGCGTGACAGCCATGGCAACCGTCCTCTCATCGAGGCGGTGGCTGCCGGGCATGCGGACGCGGCGCGCCTGCTCATCGCGGCGGGCGCCAATCCCAACCTCGCAGCCTTGGGCGGGCGAACGCCGCTCATCGAAGCGGCCATCGGCGGACACATCGAGATCGCCCGGCTGTTGATCTCGGCCGGCGCAGATCTCGACATCGCCGAACGCTCCGCGGGGACGGCGCTCGAAGCCGCCGAACGCGGGGGCAACACCGAGCTGGCCGCCCTGCTTCGCCGCTCCGGCGCCCGCACTTCGGGAAGATCCGTGGGAGACAAGGTCTGCGTCAGGCCATGGAAGGGCGACGGCTATTGCGGCATCGTGGAGGCCATCGACGGCAACGACTACCGCCTGCGGGTTACCGGAATCCTGGGCTGCCCCAATGGTTGCCCTGCGATGGCGGCGTGCTCGGCCGGCAAGCCGGTAGGCGGTGTTGGCGGTCTCCAGGCCGGGGACACCGTCACCACCCCCAGTTCGTGCCTCACGCACACGGGGGTGCCTAAATGAGCCGCCCTGGATGCCGGTTCCGTCTGCCTGCGATTGGCGTTCTCGCTTTGACGTGCGCGGCGCTGGGATCGCCGCCCGCCGCCGCCCAGGGCATCGGCGGCTTCCAGTACTACGGAATCACCCACGTCTCCTGGTGGTTTGACGAGTACACCTACGCCACCGCCACCGCGTCGCGCAACGATCTCGCCGCCACCAATGCCAATTGGGCGGGTGTGCTGGTCACCTGGTATCAGCCCAGTATCACGGCCAACGCCATGGCGCCCAGTTCCACCCAGACCCCCACCGACGCCGCGGTCACGCAGGCCATACTGGAACTCCACAACAAGGGAATCAAGGTGATGCTCAAGCCGCACGTGGACGTGAACGACGCCGCCGGTTCGTGGCGCGGCAACATCAACCCGGCGAATCCCGACACCTGGTTCGCGAGCTACACCCAGTTCATGGTTCACTACGCGCAGATGGCCGATTCCCTGGGGGTCGAGATG
>Ga0209039_10004195_pt1 | contig 10664 bp, 8 predicted proteins | sample BogFormECP12_OM1_FD_188238 | JGI IMG/M metagenome (GOLD analysis project Ga0209039, IMG submission 188238) | Bog forest soil microbial communities from Calvert Island, British Columbia, Canada - ECP12_OM1 (SPAdes) (version 2) | ecosystem: Environmental > Aquatic > Freshwater > Wetlands > Bog ... | reverse complement strand
CCGAAGATAATCCCACGAATACGACCACGGGTTTTGGCGACTCCTCAAACCCGGAGAACCCCTTCCGGGACTGGAATGCAGTCATGGTCCCCTACTGCACCGGCGACATTCACTGGGGTGATCGTACCGCGGTGTATGGCACGGGAGCTAGCGCAGTCACCATCCAGCACAAGGGCTTCGTGAACGCGCAGGTCGCGGAGAAGTTTTCCCGCGAGCATTTCGTGGATCCCGATGAGGTGTTCGTGACCGGATCGAGCGCCGGTGCCTACGGGGCCCTCCTAAACTCCGTCTATTTTGAGGAGCGTGTCTACCCTGCATCGCGGTTTGCCACGCTCGGCGACGCGGGCAATGGAATCATCACCCAGGACTTCCTGGAGAACGACTTCCCGAAGTGGGGGGTCGCAGACACCCTGCCGCCCTGGATCCCCGCGTTCGACCAGCCACTCTCGCAGATCGACCCATTGCTTCTGTGGTCTGCTCCAGCTCTTTTCTATCCCGAGAACCGCTTCGCGAACTATGCGACCGCGTACGACGGAGGGAACGGCGGCCAAACCGGCTTCTACCAGATCATGCTGAACCCCGGGAACACCGGCGTATGGCGCGACTGGTGGCAGGCCAGCTGCGCTTGGCATGACGGCATGGAGCAGCAGACCGCAGCCGCGGCCGCCGCGGCTCCGAACTACCGCTACTACATCGGTACCGGCTCGATGCACACGATGTGGGGGAGCAACAAGGTATATACGGACACCTCGGGCGGCGTACCCCTTCTCGTCGACTGGGTGACCGCCATGCGCGACGGAACGAGCGCTTGGACGAACGTCCAGTGCACGGACTGCGGGGTCCTCTTGCCCGGCGATCCGCGCCCCAACCCCGCGCAGCCGCCTTTCACGCCCGAGGGAACGGTGGTCTGCCCGGCGACACCGGGTCCCTAACCTAACCGCGTAGCAGCCGGAAGACCGGCTCGCCGCGACGCGCCAGGTGCGGGAGGTTTAGGCGCAGGGGGGGCCCGTTAGGGCGCTGGAGTTCCAGCAGCGTCGAGGATGGGCTCTCCGTAGAACTCCAGCACCTCGCGAAGTGTCGAGACTTGCCCCCGGCGGGCTTGGGACACGATCGCGTCGGCGGCGCTCGCAATACCCGGGGTCACGATCAGGACCTCGGAGCCGCGGCGGGTGAGCGCGGGCGGGACCGGGTAGCCGGCGCGGGCGCACAGGCTCCCTGTGACGTTCCAATACGCCGCCTCGAACTCGCTCGCATCCTGCTCGCTGTCCCAGAGAGTGAGCCACAAGAACTCACGCCGTCCGTTGCAGCGCGCCACGAGGTAACGATCGCCATTCCATCCCTCCCAGGCTGTCGGATCGGGCGGCATCTCGCGCGGGGCGAGGTCCTTTAGCAGGACCGAGAGCCCGAACTCCCCCACCCCATTCTCGTGGACGAACGCGCAGCCTGCGGGAAGGAGGTTGCGTCCGGCGCCAAGGTCGAGGGCCACGAAGGGCTCGTGCCGACGTTCGGGATGGAGGACCTGCTCGGTCGAGATCGGCGGATCGTCGAGCAGCGCCCCGTGCTCGCGATAGGACAGGGCGTAGCCCCACGCGTAGGGGAAGTAGAGGCCCTCGCGGAGCAGCGCCGGCGCGCCTGCAAGCGCTCCCTCCGCTCGCCCCGCAGTGTCGCGCTGCAATTCCTCTCGGAACTCGGTCGGATCCGACGGCGGGATCGGAGGGTCGGGAACTGCGAGGCTGAAGAACGTCGCATCGCCTTCGATGGTGGCCTCGAGTGCGCTGCCAAGATCGTCCTGGTCTTTGAGAAAGCGGTCGTGCTCTACGAGATCGGGATGATTCTGGTGCTGGAGAGCATGGATGAGCTCATGCCCGAGGACGATCTCCCGGACGGCATCGTGCCGCACGAAGAAGGAGAGCACCCGCGCCCAGAAAGGGATATTCGCGTCGCGCACGATGTAGAGCACGCGATCCTGCGGCACGTAGAATCCAACCACTTCTTCTTTTGCCACCGTAAGGTATTCGTCGACCAGGCTGGGGCCGTCCGGCCAGAGGCCGATGGCCACGAGGGCATCCTGATAGGCCGCAACTTCGCCTTTGCTGAGGCCCGCCTCGAGCGTCGCACGCAGAACCAACGGAACGTTCGCCTGGTCGATGACCCGCGCGGGGACCGCCTCGCGCAGGGGGAGGCCGCGCACCGCGACAGTGCGCGCGACGAGCCTCTCGTACGCGGCGGGCTGAACCCCGCTCTCCGAGAGGAAGGAGGTCGCGCAGCCCGCGAACGCGAGGGCGCCAAGCGCGGCCGCCACCTGCCGCGCGCCGGCGGCCCGGATCACGCCGAGAGCTGGAGCATGAGTTCGATCGGCCGCAACGCACGCACGCGCACGGGTTCCGGAACCGAGACGGTGGGCGCAAGGTCACGCAGGCAGAGGTAGAGCTTCTCGAGCGTGTTGAGCCTCATGTAGGGGCAGCGATTGCACGCGCAGCTCTCGTCCTCCCCGGGTGCCTGGAGGAGTGTCTTTTCGGGCACGCGCGGGGCGATCTGGTGGAAGACACCATCCTCGGTGGCGATGATGAGCGTTTTTGCCGGCGATTTGATCGCTCGATCGATGATCCCGGTGGTGGAGCCGATGTAGTCTGCCTGTGCAAGGACGGCGTCCTCGCATTCGGGATGGGCGAGCACCTCCGCATCGGGATGCTTGACCTTGAGCTCCGCGAGCTTCTTCGCGCTGAAGAGCTCGTGGACGATGCAGCTCCCCTGCCAGAGGATCAGGTCGGGCCGCTTGGCCTGCTGCGCGACCCAACGTCCGAGGTGGCGATCGGGGGCGAAGATGACCGGTCGGCCCGCGAAGTGCTGCACCATCTTCACCGCGTTCGAGGAGGTGCAGATGAGGTCGCTCATCGCCTTCACTTCGGCCGACGAGTTGATGTAGCTCACAACCGCTGCCCCCGGATGCTCGGCCACAAAGGCGCGGAACGCTTCCGCGGGGCAACCATCGGCGAGCGAGCAGCCGGCCTTGAGGTCCGGCACCACCACGGTGCGGGTCGGGTTCAGGATCTTCGCGGTCTCCGCCATGAAGTGGACGCCGCAAAACGCGATGACATCGCGGTCCGCCTTCTGGGCCGCACGGGCGAGCTGGAGCGAATCGCCGACCACGTCGGCGAGGTCTTGGATCTCGGATTCTTGGTAGTAGTGCGCAAGCACGATCGCGTTGCGCTCGCGCTTCAAGCGGAGGATCGCTTCCTCGAGCTCGTCGGGAAAATCATCCTTGCGAGCGACAGGGGGGGCGCTCATTTCGGGAGTTTAGCGCGCGCCCGCTGCCGGCGCGGTCTGCGGGTCCGGACCAATCAGAAGCGTGCTCACCCCGTGCGTCTCCCGGCGAACGCTGCACACCCGCGTGCCGGTCTTCTGCCCGCGGCGCACCTCGGACACCTCGAAACCGGCTGCCGCCAGCCTCGCGCGTGCAGCGGCCACGTCCTCGGTACGCCAGGCGAGCCCGGTCGCACGGTCGGGTGCCGCCCGATCCGGCGCCCCGGCCAGCTGGCCGGCCAGCTCGACCGTAACGCCACCGAGGCGGAAGAACAGAAGGTGCAGCCCGCGCTGCTCGAAGCGGCGGTCGAGGGCCAGCCGGAGCCGGAGCCCATCACGATAAAGCGCCGCCGCAGCGTCGAGATCGGCGCTTGCGACGACGACGTGATCGAGCCCTGAGACAATCTCGGCTTCGAGACCGTCTGGGACTGCGGCCGGGAGTGCTTCGGGCGGCGAACGATGCTCGATAGCGAACATGACAATGCCCCGCGTCGCGCTCGTGGGCAGCAGGACGCTTCGCCACGTCCGCACCGCCCCCGTCGACGAATCGCGGCCCATTCCCTCTCCAGGTTCCGCTGCGGGGAGGCCCGACGCGCGAAACTCTGCCGCGCACGCAGCGGCGTCGGGCGTTCCGAAGGCAAGACCCAGGATGCCCTCCCCCTCGAGGGCGAGGCGGGTGCGGAGGGCCTCGGCCAGTGTCCCGCTGCCGTCCGGCGCGAGGAGCTCGAGGTAGGTGTTCGAGAGGCGAAACAGACTGTTTGCGGTGCCGACCATGGGGTGCGTGCCCCGCCAGGAGGGGGCTCGCCCGAGGAGCCGCCGATACGTCGCGGTCGCGACCTCGAGGTCCGCAACCGCAACCACGACGTGGTCGAGAGAGGTCAGCACCGCGGGAGGTTGCCACAGTCCCGACGGAAGAGTCTTGCCGCGGGGAGGAAAGCTTTTTCCAGGGCCGGTGGCAGAGCCTCGGAACGAGGCCCCTGAGAAAGGAGAACGCCCGCGAAACCAGCTACCTGATCGTATCTGACACCCCCTTGAAGCCGGCACATGGCTTGCAGGATTTCGATACGGGTTTGGGTCTCTCGGGGAAGGGGTACCCAGCCTCGATGGTGGTTGTCGCCATCGCTGAGAGTGGGGCTCGGAACGGCATTTCGATCGCATCGGACGCGGCCGCCTGGAAGACTGGGCGGCCGCGTTGCGCTTCTAGAGGTCCCAGAAGAAATCCTTGTTGGTGAGCTCAGGGGCCGCCGCTTTCGTCTGCCGTGGAGCGAGCCCGGGAAGATCCTCGCCGCTGCGGGCCAGAAGACCGAGCTGTTCCTCGAGGTCGCGCGTCTCATTTTCCCAATACTCGCCAGTCCCAAAATGAGGGAACGCCGACGGGAATGCCGGGTCACTCCAGCGCCGCGCGATCCAGGCCGCGTAGCGCACGAAACGCAGCGCCCGCAGCGGCTCCACGAGACGGAGCCAGCGGCGGTCAAAGCTGCGGAACTGCTCATAGGTGTCGATCAGCAGCGCGCGCTGCCGCGCACCCTCGCGGTCGCGGCCGGGAAGGAGCATCCAGACATCCTGCACCGCCGGGCCGACCACGAAATCGTCGAAGTCGAGAAAGAACCATCCCTCCCTTCCGTGAAGGAGGTTTCCGAAGTGACAATCACCGTGGATGGCGTGGAGCGGAACGCCCTCGCTCCACGCTTCATAGAGCGCGGCAACCTCCTGCGCTGCGGCCCGGTAGCGGCGCGCGCAGCTTGCAGGGAGGAAGCCCTTCTCCTCTAGGAAAGCCAGCGGCTCACGCACAAAGCTCTCCGCTGTGAGCGAAGGCCGATCGTGTACGCGAAGCGCCGCGCCGACGTTGTGAATCCGAGCCAGGAGCCGACCCAAGATCGCGACCTCATCGTCCGCGAGCTCGGCGGGAGAGCGTCCGCCCGTGCGCGGCCAAATCGCATAGTAGATGCCTTCGACCTCGTGGAGCGTCGCGCCGTCGCGAAACGCAAGCGGCGCACAGACGGGAATCTCCGCCTCCCGCAGCGCAGCGAGAAAGGCGTGCTCCTCGAGAATCGCTTCGCGACTCCAGCGCCCGGGACGGTAGAACTTTACGACGACGTGCGATCCGTCTTCGAGGTGCACATCGTGCACTCGATTTTCGAGGCAGGTGAGTGCCGTCGTGTGTCCCGTAGGCCGGAAGCCGCCCGCCTCGACGGCGCGCAGCACCCACTCGGGTGTCAGCCGAAAGAAAGATTCGCTCACGCCAGGAGCATACCTGAGACCTTTGCGCGGGCCGGACGGGAGCGAAAGGCAGCCAGACAGCTCGCCGCCTAGGAGGAGGAGAACTCGTGGCGGCGAACGGCGGGGGCAGCGCGCGGGAGAGCGCGCAGGAAAGAGAGACAAACCTCCTCGGTCCCCGGCCCGTGCGCTGTGCGGTCGCCGACCTCGGGCGTGGAGCGTGTGCGCCATCCCCAGGGTCGGCGCTCTTCCGTTTGGTCGAAGGATCGAGCCGGCGTTCCACTCGGCCAAGTGCTGCGCTTCCGGGTGGATTACCGCCGGCCCCTCTTGCCTCCGGTCTTGCGGAAAAGAATCTCGTGCAGCCCTCGACCGGCATCCTTTCGACGCTCGGGTCGTTTGCCTCGACTCTCCGCTTTCGATAGGCTAGACGCGGACTTGCGTATACGAGGCGGGGATGAGCGACGAGGTCGCCGGGCGCGCGAGCAAGCGGGACCGTCCGTGGGTCTTCCGCACCTACTCCGGTCACACCTCGGCCCGGGCGAGTAACGAGCTTTACCGCAAGAATCTCGCAAAGGGCCAAACCGGCCTCTCCGTCGCGTTCGACCTGCCCACCCAGACTGGCTACGACAGCGATCATCCCCTGGCGCGCGGGGAGGTCGGGAAGGTGGGTGTCCCGATCAGCCATCTCGAGGACATGTGCGCGCTCTTCGAGAGCATTCCCCTCGAGCGCATGAACACCTCGATGACAATCAACGCGACAGCAGCGTGGCTCCTTGCACTCTATGTCGCCGCAGCGGAGCATCAGGGCGCGGACGCAAGGCTCCTCCAGGGCACGACCCAAAACGACATCGTGAAGGAGTACCTCTCCCGGGGCACCTATGTGTTCCCGCCCGAGCCTTCGCTGCGCCTCATCAGCGACATGGTCGCCTACACCGTCGACGCGATTCCGAAGTGGAATCCGATCAACGTCTGCTCCTACCACCTCCAGGAGGCGGGGGCCACGCCGGTCCAGGAGATCGCCTACGCCATGGCGACGGCGATCGCGGTACTCGATGCGGTGCGCGCCCGCCGTGACGTTCCGAAAGAGAAGATTCCGAGCGTCGTGTCCCGGATCTCCTTCTTCTTGAACGCAGGCATCCGCTTCATCGAGGAGACGTGCAAGTGCCGCGCGATGGCGGAGCTTTGGGACGAGATCACCCGCGAGCGCTATGGGGTGGAGGACCCGAAGGCGCGCCTTTTCCGGTACGGAGTGCAGGTGAATAGCCTCGGCCTCACCGAGGCGCAGCCCGAGAACAACGTGATCCGGATCGTGCTCGAAGCGCTCGGCGTAACACTGAGCAAGCGCGCGCGCTGTCGCGCGCTCCAGCTCCCGGCGTGGAATGAGGCGCTCGGACTCCCGCGCCCCTTCGATCAGCAGTGGTCGCTGCGGATCCAGCAGATCCTCGCCTACGAGACCGATCTGCTCGAGTACGCCGACCTATTCGACGGCTCCCCGGTCGTCGCAGCGAAGGTGGCCGAGCTAAAGGAGAGCGCGCGCAATGAGCTCGACAAGGTGCTGGGCATGGGAGGCGCCATCGCCGCCGTCGAGAACGCCTACATGAAGCAGCGGCTCGTCGAGGCCCACACCGCGCGGGTGCGTGCGATCGAGACGGGCAAGCTCCCGATCGTCGGGGTGAATGTCTACCAGGAGCATGAGCCCTCCCCTCTTCTTGCGGGGAGCCAGTCGATCCTCACCGTGGACGAATCGGCGGAGCGCGAGCAAATCGAGCGCCTGCGCGCTTTCCGCGCCAAGCGCAACGCGAAGGACGTGGAGGTCGCGCTGCGAAACCTGCGCGACGCCGCCGCGAATCGCACGAACGTGATGCCGGCCTCGATCGGGGCCGCCCATTCGGGCGTCACGACGGGGGAGTGGGCGGACACGCTGCGCGCGCTCTTCGGCGAGTACCGGGCGCCGACCGGGGTGACTGGCGTCCGTGTCGCGGAGGGCGAGGCGTCGAGCGCCGCGACCGATCGAGCCCGGGCCCATGTGCGCCGCGTCTCCGCACAGCTTGGGCGCCCACTCAAGATCCTGGTGGGCAAGCCCGGTCTGGACGGTCACAGCAACGGTGCCGAGCAGATCGCCGTGAAGGCGCGCGATGTCGGGATGGAGGTGGTGTACGAGGGGATCCGCCTGACACCCGCGGAGATCGTGCAGAGTGCGCGCGACGAGGGAGTCCATGTGATCGGCCTTTCGATCCTGTCGGGCTCACACGGGGTTCTCGTCATCGACGTGATGGAGCGTCTGCGCAAGGCGGGGCTCGGCCACCTGCCGGTCGTGGTGGGCGGCATCATTCCCGACAGCGACGCCGAGCGGCTTCGCGCGGCCGGAGTGCGTCGCGTGTACACGCCCAAGGACTTCGATCTTGCGCGCATCATGGAAGAGATCGCCGAGCTCGTAGCGGAGTCCCCCGCTGCCGCTTGAGCTCGTGGAACGCCTGCTCGCGCGCGACCGCGATGCCGTCTCCGAGGCCTTAAATCGCATTGACGACGCGCGGCCCGGCCAGCGCGAGAAGGCGCTCGAGCTGCTCGGGGCCCTCGAGCGCGCGGCGCGTTTTCCCGGACCCCCTCGGGTGGGAGTGACCGGCGCGCCCGGCGCCGGCAAGTCGTCGCTCCTCGACGCGATCGTTCGCACGCTGCGCGCGTCGGGTGAGACGCTCGGCATTGTCGCCGTCGATCCATCGAGTCGTCGCACGGGGGGCGCTCTCCTCGGCGACCGAATTCGCGTGCGATCCGGTGCCAGCGACCCGGGCGTCTTTTTCCGCTCGATGGCGGCGCGGGAGCGCCTTGGCGGCGTGGCCGACGCGACGCGCCCCGGCGTCACCGTGCTCGCCGCGGCCTTCGACTGGGTCTTTGTCGAAACCGTGGGTGTCGGCCAGTCCGAGACGGACGTCGCGACGCTGGTGGATACCCTCGTCTATGTCGCACAGCCCGGCGCGGGCGACCTGTTGCAGTTCATGAAGGCGGGCATCCTTGAGGTACCCGATGTCTTCGTCGTGAACAAAGCGGACCTTGGCGCTGCGGCCGCCCGCACGGCGGGCGAGCTCGCGGCGGGGCTCGGCCTGGGCTCGCGCGATACCGCTTCGGGTTGGACGCCGCCCATCCTCCTTGTCTCTGCCCGCGACGGCACGGGCATTTCAGAGCTCGTCGAGGCGCTGCGCGCCCACCGCAGGCAGCTTGAGTCGAGTGGCACGCTCGAAGCGCGCCGCGCGCGCGGCAAAGAGGTCTTCGTTCAGGAGACCCTCGAGCGCCGTTACGGAAGCTACGGGACCGCGCTTCTTTCCGGCTCGGCCGGCATCGCCTGCCGCGTGCGCGAGGCGCGCGACGCATCGGCCTTCGCCCTGGTGCTGGCCCTGGGCCGAGAGATTGAGGACGCGCTCCGAAAGCCACTCCCGTGAGCTCCGAGATCCGCCCGGCCCGTGTCCTCGCCCTCGCCCGCCGCACCCTTTCCTGCCCTACGGCGCCATTCCGAGAGGGCGCAGTCATGGCGTGGGTGCTCGAGTTCGTGGCGGAGCGGCGTCACCTCGCGGTGCGCGTGGATCGCGATGGCAACATGCTGGTCTCGCGCCGGGGCGTGCGCCGAGGGGCATCTCCCCTCGTGCTGTCCGCCCACATGGATCATCCGGGATTCCGCGCGCGCGCCTCGCGTCGTGTGAACGGGAGATGGACAGTTTCCGCCCAATTTCTTGGTGGCGTGCGCCCCGAGTTTTTTCGCGGCGCGAGGGCCCTTTTCTTCTCGCCCGCGGGCGAGGTGCGCGCTGCCGTCACCCACGTGCGTCACGACCGAGCACGAGGCGAGCTCGAAACCTCGCTCCATGCCGCGAAAGAAGTCCCGGCGGGAGCCTTCGGGATGTGGGACCTCCCGGCCTTCCGCCTTGCACCGCGGGAGCGGGGTGTCCTCGAGTCGCGAGCCGTCGACGACCTCGCCGGAGTCGCCGCGGCGCTCGCCCTGCTCGACGTCGTCGACCGGATCGATCCCCGCAAGCAGGTGGACATTCGCGCCCTCTTCACGCGGGGGGAGGAGGTCGGCTTCGTCGGCGCGCTCGCGGTGGCGTGCGGCCGCCGCCTGCCGCGAAGAGCGCGCATCGTGTCCCTCGAGGCGAGCAAGGCCTTTGCCCACGCACCGCAGGGAGCGGGCCCGATCCTGCGCGTGGGTGACCGCACGAGCAGCTTCGACGACGGGCTCACCCGCTGGATGGCCCGCGTCGCGACGGCCCTCGCCGGGCCGCGCGGGAAGGGCTTCCGCTGGCAGCGACGCCTCATGGATGGGGGAACCTGCGAAGCGACCGCCTTCCAGCTCTACGGCTACCGCAGCGCGGCGCTCTGCGTCCCGCTCGGCAACTATCACAACATGAGCGAGGATGGAACGATCCGGCTCGAGTCGATCCATGCCTCCGATCTCGTGGGGCTCGTGCGACTTCTCGAGGGTCTCGTGAAGCACGACGGCGACTGCCCGGCGCCGGGTGTCACCGATCCGCTGCGCAGGCGCCTGGACCGCGGCTTGCGTCGGAGGCGGCGCGATCTTGCGCGGGACCCCTTCGCATGAACATCGGCGTGGGCAAACCGCCGCCGCGCCCGAATCGGGCCGGTCGGCGCACATTGCGCGGGGTCGTGCTTGTGCTCCTGCTCTGGTTCCTCCTCTGGCTCGTGATCGGATCTGTGATCCGCATCCGCATGGAGCGCCCGGTCCGTTTCATCGGTCACGCGGGAGCGCATGATTCGAGCTCAGCGTTCGCGTCCCTTCCACTCCACCTCGGGCAGATCCGCGCGGCGGTTTTCGACGCGAGCCATCACAAACAAGAGGTCTGACAAGCGGTTTAGGTAACGCAGCGCGGCCTCATCGAGGGGATCGGCGTGATGCAGGGCGACGACCCGCCGTTCGGCCCGACGACACACGGTACGTGCAAGATGGAAGGCGGCGGCGGCACGCGTTCCGCCCGGCAGGATGAATCGGCGCAGCGGTGCAAGCTCGGCTTCGAAGGCATCGATGCGCGCTTCGAGCAGAGCGACGTCGGAGTCCGAAGGCTCGGGGATGCGACTCGCCTTGCGCCGCGCCGGATCGGGGGACGCGAGATACGAGCCGAGCTCAAATAAGCTCGACTGGAGCG